>JAEEGH010000754.1_pt1 | contig 101992 bp, 87 predicted proteins | sample 9134181 | NCBI WGS metagenome assembly JAEEGH01 (sample SAMN16246544, study PRJNA631951) | gut metagenome | biome: gut microbiome; feature: rumen; material: DP-attached | host: Bos | place: Iran: Karaj | collected 2018-10
GAAGGCAAGAACCCATTCTCACTCGACTCTAAGGAGCCCAACTGGGAGAACTTCCACGACTTCCTGCTCGGTGAGGTTCGTTACCTCTCTGTCAAGAAGGCTTATCCTAACGAGGCCGAGGAGCTGTTCGCTGAGGCACAGAAGATGGCTCAGCTGCGCTACAAGACTTACATCCGCAAGGCTGCAGAGAACTGGGAAGATTAAAAAAGTGTGGTCAGCGGTTTTGCCGCTGACACACCTTACCATAATCAAAGGAGCATCCACACTGGGTGCTCCTTTTTCAATACCAAAGACCGGGCGATGTAGCTGATTACCGACAAAGATGAAGAAAGAGACCTACCAAAAACAGCAGCAGTTTGCCGGCGAGAAGAAACCGTCGATGAAGCGGCGCTTTGTGGGGCACGACTACACCGACCGTCAAATGTACATGGTGACGATGGCCGTCGAAAGCCGTCGCCCGCTTCTGGGCACCGTTGTAGGTCGCAGCGATGCTCCTGACGATAGCGAGGAAGCTCCAAGGGTGGAACTGACTGCGCTAGGGCAACGAGTGTATGAAGAAATGATGGCGACGCCTACGCATCATCCGGAAATCGAAGTGCTGGCCCTAAAAATAATGCCCGACCACCTGCATGCCATCGTTTTTGTCAAAGAGAAAATGGACCAGCCGCTAGGGATGGCCTTGCGTGGTTTTAAGCAAAAGTGCAACCAGCATTACCGGGAGCTTGTCCTCGGTGCTCATCCTGTTCAGTCTGTTGCGTTGCCAACGCAACAAACGGGACAGCAAGCACCCCCAAAAGCCCGCCGTGCCGATAACCGCACTCGCGGCCTGCTTTTCGAGCCAGGCTTCAACGACAAGCTGCTGCTGCGTGAAGGCCAGCTACAACGCTGGAAGCACTACCTGCGAGACAACCCACGGCGCCTTTTGATGAAGCGCGAGCACCCCGACCTGCTGCACCCTTTCTTCAACCTGCAGCTGGGTTCCCATCGTTACAACGGCATCGGCAACCGCGCGCTGCTTGCTGCTCCGCAGCGTTTGGCAGTGCGCGTGTCGCGGCGTCTTACCGCTGAGCAGCTGGAGGCCGAGGTGGCCCGCTATATGGAGGCTGCCCGTCGTGGCGCAGTGCTCATTTCGCCGGCCATCTCGCCTGGCGAGAAGCGCGTCATGCGCCAGGCTTTCGACCTCCATCTGCCAACTATCGTGGTGCTTCGCAACGGCTTCACCCCTTTGTCGAAACCCCAGGGCGAACAGTTCGACGCCTGTGCCCAAGGGCGCCTGCTGATGCTCTCTGCCTGGGATCACACCAACGAGCGCATTACCCTCACCGCCTCCGACTGCCAGCAGTTGAACCTGATGGCGCTGGAGTTGAGCCAGCTCGAATAACGGTTAAGGGCCTTCTCCGCGTGGTGTGATGCAAGCCTATGGATTTCGGCTATTCACAATTGAAGGGTGGTACGAGATGCCTGAGGCAATTGCCGAAAATGGTGGAACGACAATGGCAGTCTTTGCGCGTATCTATTTCTCAATTCTTCTTTTCATGGGCGGAATTATTGGCATGAGTCTTGTAAATAGTATATTTGTTGATGCCATGGCTGCAGACAATAATGATGAAGTCCTTGAGAAATTGTCACAACTGGAAAGATATCTATCGTTGGATACATTTTTATGTTAATAATCCCAAAACCGCCGACGAAATTAATCCGCCCGAAACTATTTCGAGGCTTTTAACACTATTTAAGGGGGGGGTAACGGTCGTTAACAGAATTATTTGTATCTTTGTAACCGAGATATATAACACTAACTAATAACGATTATGCTAATTATTCTGATAAAATTATGAAGAAAAGAAAAATTTATGAGAAGCCCTCGATGCAGGTCTTCGAGTTGAAACAACAGCCGACGCTGTTGCAGGCGAGTGTGAACAGCAGTGATGTGAATGCGACAATGGATGGAACGTTTGGTGAGGAGACTATCTGATGCCTCGCCGCATTCCGAGTATTAACAATAAAAAAAGAAGAAGAACAATGAAAACAAAGAATATCTTCAAGGCGCTGGCACTGGCCATGCTGATGCCCGCCATGCTGCTGACCACCGCTTGCAGCAACGAGGACGACGCCCTCAACAACACCGCGAACACTGAGAACACGATAAATAAAGGCTATGCCCTTCCCGTAACCGTCAACGTAACCCGTCAGGGCGACGCTGCCACCCGCGCTACGTATAACGAATCTACCAAAAAGCTCTCCTTCAGCGCAGGCGACAAGCTGCTTGTGCGTGGTAATGACAACAGCGTAGGCGGAGCAGGCAGGTTTGCCGGCATGCTGGATTATGTTTCAGAAGGAACCTTCAGCGGCACCATTTATACCGAGAATTCGTATTCCGGCACGGCCGATGCGCTTTTCACGGCTGCAAACTCTAATTGGGTCGGGGCCGCGTTGTTCCCGAACGGCTATGAAACCTATGAATTCTTGTCTCTTTCGGGTAGCGGATATAGTACTTCATATTCGATGAGTTATAACAAAGCTATTGCCGCCACGAAGGCTGCAGCTGTTGAGCAGTTCAGCTTAGAGACCGCGAAAACATATTCCAGTGGCTTTGCCCTGAGCCCCGAAAATGCCATTCTCAACTTCACCATCACCGGCTTGACGGACGGGGCTAAGGATGTCGTATTAAAGAATGGGGAATCCAATATGTTTTCTGGAAGTGTAACGCCTACTTCTGGAACTGCTGCATTTGCTCTGGGTGCAAGGATTAAGAATTCTTCGGATTGGCCAGTTAATTTAAAAAATGTCATCTTGACGATAGGTGGTACTGATATCGACATCACCGACGCCAATAATAACCTCGCCGCCGGCAAGATTTATAACATCGCAAGGAACGCTATTCCCGGTGCCCTTGTCGGCAAGTTCAGCGTAAGCAGCACGGATAAGGTATATTTCTCGAAGGGCAACTTGCAATATACCAAGAGTACCGGTATATGGAGCTTTATGGACCATCAGTACTCTACTGTCGAGACTACTGACCAAGCTATAGGCGACGATTATGCCAGTCAGGATGTCGTGAGCCTCTTCGGCTGGGGCACCTCCGGCTGGAACAACGGCAATACGTACTATCAGCCTTACAACACGACATATGTTAATAGTTCAAGCAAAGGCTATGCCTATGGCCCTAAGGACGGCAGTTCATATACTTACAATCTGACCGGTACTTATGCCAACGCTGACTGGGGTATCTACAACGCTATATCAAACGGCGGCAACACTGCCGGCACCTGGCGCACGCTGACGAAGGACGAGTGGACCTACCTGTTCAACACTCGTAGTGCCTCAACGGTCAATGGAACGGCAGATGCCCGCTATGCCAAGGCCTATCTCTTCGGTACCACGCACGGAGTCATTATCTTCCCTGACGTCTATACTCATCCCGCTGGCGTGACAGCCCCCATCGGCATAAACGTGGAAAGTTCTACCAGTTGGAATGGTAATCAATACACTGCTACTGATTGGGCTAAGATGGAGGCTGCCGGTTGTGTGTTCCTGCCGGCTGCCGGCTGGCGTGATGTCACTACGATTAGAAGAGTCAATGAGTACGTCCGCTACTGGACAAGTACGTACTATAGTGCGGGTTCTGCGCACAATGTGGGCATCGAGAGCAGCATTATGACCCCCGCGAACTACAACCAAAAGAACTACGGGTACTCCGTCCGTCTGGTTCATGATGCTAATTAACATTTGAACACACAGGGCCTGCCCCAGAGATCATGGGGTCGGTTCTACTGATCACTTATCAAGGCAAATAATATGAGAATTAAGACAGTAATGAATCATAATTGATAGTCATGGGGACAGGCACCTGGGTATGGGTGCCTGTTTTCATGTCAATTTTTTAGCATGCCCCAGGTGCCTGACCCCATGGCTGGCATTTGCCTGTCCATCAATTTTATTAGCTGACTTAGTACCGGCTGTCCGGAGAAATTTGTACCTTTGGGCCTTCTCCGCGTGGTGTGAAGCAAGCCTATGGATTTCGGTTGGAAAAATTTCGTCGGTGGTTTTGGGATTATTAACATAAAAATGTATCCAACGATAGGGAAAATTTGCTACCTTTGCAATCCTTTTCGCCCTTCAAAGAAATGGAGGTGCGTAACAGAAATGAACGATAACAAATCTCTACCTATTTTTTTATGACAGACACTATCAATCAACAACAAATGGAGGAAGATCCTCAGGAGAAAATGAATGAGCTTACGGCCCTGTTGGCTAAGTACTTTAACGGCATTCAGCAGATGCAGGAGGAAAATAAGCAGCTGCGCCAGCGTGTGGCTACGCTGGAGAGCGAGAATGCTGCATTGACCGAGACGCTTGAACAATGGAAGAATGGTGACGAATGGTCGAGCCGTGTGACTTACGATAACGTGGTGGACCAGATTGCGTCGCTCGAGGATGCCTCGAAGCGTGACGATGCCCGCAGGATGTTCGAGGCGCTGTTGAAGAAGAGTCAGGTGACGCAGTTCCGCAAGGACATCAAGCACCGCGTGAAGGAGCTGAACGAGGATGGCGATGCCTATAGCGACAAGCTGGTGGCCCAGGTGTTGGAGGCCTCGGCAGGTAAGGGGCTGATTCTCGATGCCAAATGGAAGTGGGCCGGTGCCTACTGGCTGCTGCGCTGGGCCTGCAACTACCCGGTTGATGCCAAGGACTTCTGCAAGAAAATCGGGAGCCTCGAGATGGACATTGCTGCTGAATACGAGTGCAGCTATGAGAGTATCCGTAAGCTCTGCACGCTGTCGTTCATGGACTACGACCCTCGGCACATGGAGACTGTCCGCGTGAGCAAAAACGACCAGGGCATGTTTTCCCAATGTCGGGAAATCGTGCTGAAATTGCTCGATGAATTCCAAAATGCCAGCCTCCCGCAGGAGTGAGTTTCCCAAATCCTTCCCAAATCCTTCCCAAATCGTTCCAGGTGCTCTGGAGCGATTTTTTTATGCTTAACTTTGCAATCGGATCCAAGGGAACAAAGCCGTAAGCGTGGCTCCCGCCGGTACCGGTAATCATCTGGCCGCAATACCGGAAACGCCATCAGATGTTCACTCCCTAAAAATAATAAGGATTATGGGAACAAAGAACATTCATTCAAACAAACCCCGCCTGGTCGGAGGCATCGTATCCGACATGCTTAAAGGTTGGAACCGTAGTACTGAACTGGCCGTGGACTTGAAAACCATTCTGCGCAGCGACCGCACGATGCGGACGGGTAAGGAGTATCAGGGCGTGCTGAGCCGCGATCAGGATGCCTGCATCGAGGATTTCCGCTGCCGTGACGCGCACTACACCTTCGTAGAGACCGAGCCTTGGACTGAGAAGCGCAACCCGCGCGTGTTCCGCGGCCGCTACATTACTATTACGCGTAGGGAAAACGGCAAGCTGCGCCTGAACTTCCGACAGCTGCCGGCGAATATGAGCGTCGAGCGCTACGCGTTCCAAGTGTTCCTCGAACTTCACAAAGGACTCAAGGGCCTGGTAAAGAAATAGGTAAAAACGGCCACAGCTATTACAATTACAGTTATTACAATTAAAAAACGAGGGGTACATCCTCTTTTAAAAGCTTTATAACTAATTAATATATAGATAGTTATATATATAATAAAGAAAATGGACACCCTCAAAAAAATAACTGTAATAACTGTAATCTGTAATACAAGGCAATAATTATTCATCTAAAAAGCAGTAAATCAATGAGATACGACATTTCAAAACAGACAGCGCCTGCGATGCCGACACTCGGCAAGGGCACAGAATGCATCAAAATCCTGCTCTCTCAGGCTTCAAAAGGCATACAAGAACCCCTTGTTCCTATGCTTTTCCCAGTTCTTGGTGCACACATCAGCGGCACAGAATTTCAGTATCCGGACTATAGTTGGAAGGAGCCGACAGGCATGATGGCCAATCTGGTGGCACATTCTGGCGATAACAAAGGCCAATTTAAGGATATTACGGAAGCCATCTGCCGTGATTTCCGTCAGCACGACAAGTCTGAGGAAGACAAGCTCCTGGAATGGCAGAAGAAGAAACAGACCGAGCCTGACAATAAGAAAAAGACGGCCCGTCCGGAGGTGTTCTTCCGTTTCCCGCCGACGAATACGACCAATGCTGCCTTTATTCAGAACGCCCTGGCTCTTGAGGCGCAGGGTGGACTCACGCAGTATTTCAATCTGCCTGAGGTGGAGATGGCTGACCGTCTCTGCGGTGGTCACAAGCAAGTGTCGGTATTGCTCCGAAACGTCTACGACCGTGATCGTGCCGGAGCGCTCCGTGCTACTGCGGACGGTGTGACGGGCAATCCGATAATCCGCGCATGCTTCACCATCTCGTCGAATCCGGATTCCACCCGAAAGTTCTACAAGTACGAGCTGACGAACGGCACGTTCGGCCGCATGGTCTTCAGCTACAAGCCGCGTAGCATCAACCGTAGCGGTCGCATTCCCCGACTGGGCAAGTACACCGATGAGTTCTACCAGAAACTGGACGAGTACCTGGTACGGCTCGACCTCTGCAAGGGCCGCTTCATCATCCGCCCCCTAAACAAGCTGACCGACAAGCTGGCAGAAGAGATGGCCTCGCTGGCCGACCTTGTCGACGACGACCTGCTGTTCGAGATATCCCACAGATCACTGGTCTCGGCTTGGAAGGCAGGTTGCGTACTTTGGGTGCTCAACAATCAGACATGGACCAAGTCGATGGGCGAGCTCGTAGAATGGCTGGTCTATCACGACCTTTGGAGCAAAATGCAGCTCTTCGCCGACATGCTTGGAAAGGACACTTACCAGATGAGCGAGGTTCAGCGTCGCGGCCCCAAGAACATGCTTGACAGCCTGCCCGACACCTTCAACGAGGCCCAGCTGGAAGCACTCCGCACCAGCCTTGACAAGAGCAAGGAGGGAACGAAGGGTCAGTTGGCTCAATGGGTGTTCCGCGGGTTCATCACCTACTCGAACCAGACGGGACTGTACACGAAAACCGAGGAATATCTTCGCAATTGACAATTGATAATTGACAATTATGGAAAAGTATGAATTGCAAAAGCTTCGCGACCTGCCCATTGAGGGGGTCGCGGAGCGACTTGGACTACGAGTATCGCGACATAAATGTTTGTGTCCGTTTCATGCCGACAACCACCCAAGTCTTTCGTTTAAGGTGAGCAAGAACACCTTCCGCTGCTTTGTGTGCGGAGAATCGGGCGGAACGATCGACCTGGTGATGAAATATCTGCGGAAGGACTTTCTTGATGCCTGCCGATGGCTAAGTGAATCATGGGGACAGGTCCATGATTCGCTGACACGTCAGCAGAATCACGCGACCTGTCCCATTGATTCACCTCCCAAGCCATTTGATGCTAGTAAATATGAGCGGTTCTTCGAGCGGCCGTGGCTGAACGGCGAGGCACGGAAGTTCCTGTTTGAGGAGCGTAGACTGGATGCGAGGGTAGTGCGCTGGTGCCGGTTGACTTCGTGGAAGGATAAGCAGCAGGTGCCGTGGTTGCAGATACCCTACTATGACCGGGAGGGCAAGCTGGTGGGTGTGCAGAACCGCAACCTTGTGAAGGGTGCCATACCTCGGTTCCGCTTCCCACAAGGCTCTGAGTGCAGCATCTATAACCTGCCCGTGCTGAACATGCTGAAGCCCGGCGACGAGCTCTTCATCACCGAAGGCTGCTCCGACTGCTGGGCCATGCTCTCGGCCGGTCACAAGGCCATCGCCATCCCCTCGGCCACGCTGCTGAGCCGGAAGGATAAGGAACAATTGTCAATTCTCAATTCTCAATTGTCAATTACCTTCCACATGTTCCCCGATCGCGACGAGCCCGGCGAACGGTTGTTCCTGCAACTGCGAGAGGTGCTGCCCTCGCTCGTGCACCATCAGCTGCCCCAGGACTGCAAAGACTTCTCGGATTACTATCTGAAATTGAAAATTGTCCATTGTCCATTGTCAATTGTCAATTAATAATTAGCCTGCCCTTATCCGTCAATAACCCTGCCTTATTGCCCAATAAGGTTGGGTTATTATTAGTACTCAAAAGCAACCGCCACTTTTGTGTGTTTTTTTTGAAAAATAGTTGCGGAAATATTTGGTATTCTCGATAATTTTTCGTAACTTTGTAGTTGAGAAATTAACCCTATTTATTCACATTTAAAACACACACAAACGATTATGAACAAGACAGTTAAGATGATTCTCCAGGCAATCAGTTACATTATCACCCTCATTCTTGGTGCCTATGGCGGAACCACCCTCATGTAACAAAAGAACCGTCCCTCTGTGACATGGAAAACACGCGATTTAAAATCTCTCAGTATGCCTGTGCCGTGCTGCTCATCGTGAGCAGCATAGCATTGGTTTCCTATCAGGTCGTCATGATCGACGACGTCTCGAACGGCCTCCTGGTCTATGTCGCCCAGGCCTTCCTGCTCGTCGGTTCGATCTTCGGATTAGATTATTACGTAAAAAGAATCAAGTATGAAATCAAGGACAAACACGCCCAGGGGCATCAGGAATAATAACCCGCTGAACCTCAGAGTGGGCAATCATTGGATTAGCATGGATGACGCGATGGAAGGCTACCGGTTGGTTCGAAATAAATAGTGAAATTTTCCCGAAAAAAGTGGCGGAAATATTTGGATATTTCAAGAAAATTTCGTACCTTTGTACCATAATAAAAAAAGCGGGAAGCGGCCACCCGATGTAGCTGGCTGCACTTAGTTTCTAATACCACGAAAAATTTACACAAGGTATGATTGAACTTTATTTGAGTAAGGTTACCGAGACTTCGGAATCGGAACAGGCGGGCAAGCTGTATGCCCGAGTGAATTACAAGCAGTCGCTGACCGTTAGCGACATGGCGCGCCACATGGCTGAGCACAACACGGTGTTCTCTGAGGGCTCCATCCTGGGCGTGCTGACGGACTTCGTGAAGTGCGTGCGCGAGCAGGTGTTGAACGGCAACACGGTGAAGATTGACAATCTGGCCATCTTCAAGGCTACCGTGGAGGCCAACGCGCTGGAGACGCTCTACGACGCCACGACCGACAAGGTGGCTCAGGCCACGATCGGCGAGCTGAAGGATGGCGACAAGACCGGTGCTGCCGTCAAGACCATCAAACTGCTGGCACAGTCGACCGGCGACTTCACCCGCGATGAGCTGAAGAAGTCTGCGAAGCTGAGCTGGACGGACAAGGCCAAGGCTGAAATCCTGGCTGCCAAGGGGGGAGCCTCCCCTAGCCCCTCCGAAGGAGGGGGAAGCACCACTCCTCCTTCCACCAACAATGGTGATGAGCCAGGAGAAGGCGATTAAAAAAAAAGCCCCACAGAGCAATCTGCGGGGCTTTTTTTATGTCGATGCTGACTATTAATACTTGTAGTCGTTCTCAGCGTCCTTGGTCTTGGGATCGTCGGCACCATAGAGTCCGTAGTAGGCCTGATAGCGGTTGTAACCCCAGTTAGCCTGCTGCTTGTTAGGATCGAGGGCCTTAGCCTTGTCGAGAGCCTGGACAGCCTCCTGATAGAGGGCCTTGCGCTTCGACTGGTCGTCCTGATTACCTGCGAGCACGCTCAGGCAGGTGCCCAGATAAGTCTGAACAACGGCATTCTCAGGATTGATCTTGACAGCCTTGCGGAGCCACTCGGCACCCTTCTCGGCATTGTTCTCGCCAATGGCCAGCATTCCCATTTCGGCAGTAGCGGTGAAGCTCTCGGGATACTTAGCCAGGTGGCTCTCCAGAAGCTGCTTCTGAGCGGCCTTGTCCTTGTCGTACATTGAGAAGAGACCGTCGAGGACTACCTCGTTAGAAGGATCCTGCTCGTAGAGCTTCTTGAACTGGTTGATGCAGTTCAGGGTGTCCTGAGCAGTCTTCAGGTTGCTGCGCATAGCGTAGAGCTTGAAGTTGAGGGCCTCGGCCTTCTGGTTAGGATCCTCCATAGCATAGTCGAGATAGCGCATAGCACGGTCGAAATCCTTAGCATCGAAGGCATAACGGCCTGCGAAGAAAGCTACCTGACCAATATATTCTGATTCGGGCTTGTGGTCCTGAGCGGCAAAGAGCGGATTAAGAGAAGAGTCGGTAAAAGCGCCCCAGTACTTCAGCACAGCAGCGCTGTTGCCATTCTTGGCCTGCTCCTGTCCGATGTTAACCAGATGGGTGCGAACGGCCCAGATGCGAGAAGCATTCTTCTCGTTGAACTTAGGCTTCACCTTACCCTTGGCATCGGGCAGCTGGTCGTACTTCTCGCACTCGACAGCGGCATCGATAGCCTGGCAGATAGCATCGGCAAGTCCGAGAGTGTCGTAAGCCTTCTCCTTGCCACTACCCATCTGGGCAGCCACCTGATTCTCGGTGATAGTACCAGTCTCTTCAGAAACCTTCTTCATAGCCAGGTCGACGAGCTTGTTGTAAGCCTTAGCTTTCTCGGCGTTATCGGCCAGCGTAGAGAGATTTTGCTTCAGCAGCTGATCTGCCTCGGCAAAAGTCTTAGCTTTCATGATGGCCTTCAGACCATCGCTGTCACCGGCAAAGGCGGTAGCACTGGCTACCAGCAGCATTGCCATCATCATTAGTTTTTTCATAAGTCATTAACTATTAGTTAGACATTGTTATTCGTTATTCTCACTATTTTCAGGAGTCTGAGCAGACTCTTGGTTTTCCATTTCTTCGTTGAGCACCTCGGCCTCTTCGACATCCTCGTCCTGACTGCTCATCACCTTGCAGACGCTGGCGATGGTGTCGTTCTTCTTGGTGAGGTTGATGAGGCGGACACCCTGAGTGGCACGGCCCATGACACGCACATCGGCAACCTTCAGACGAATGAGGATGCCCGACTTGTTGATAATCATGAGGTCGTTCTCGTCGGTCACCACCTTGATGGCTACCAGACGGCCAGTCTTCTCGGTAACGGCGAGGGTCTTCACACCCTTGGCACCACGGGCGGTCTTACGATAGTCCTCTACCTCAGAGCGCTTGCCATAGCCGTTCTCAGAAACAACCATGATGGTCTCGACGCTAGGATCGTTGACGCAAACCATGCCGACTACCTCGTCGTCGCCACCGTCCAGTCGCATACCGATAACGCCGGTAGATACACGGCCCATGGTGCGCACATCGTTCTCGTCGAAGCGGACAGCACGACCATTGCGGTTGGCCAGCAGGATCTCGTTATGACCATTGGTCAGACGAACGCCTACCACCTCGTCGCCCTCATTGATATTGATAGCGCGGACACCAGCGGCACGAACGTTCTTGTAGGCATCGAGGCGCGTCTTCTTGATGATACCCATCTTGGTGGCAAACATGACATAATGGCTCTGCAGGAACTCTTCGTCGTTGAAGTTCTTGATGCGCAGCACGGCATTGATGGCGTCGTCGGGCTCGATGTTCAGCATGTTCTGAATGGCGCGGCCCTTCGAGTTCTTATCGCCCTCAGGTATCTCGTAGCACTTCTGCCAGTAGCAGCGTCCCTTACGCGTAAAGAATAATAAGGTGTTGTGCATCGTGGCAGGATAGATATACTCTGTGAAGTCGTTGTCGCGATGGCGGGCAGCCTTGGCACCAACACCGCCACGACCCTGCTCATGGAACTCGTCGAGCTTGGTGCGCTTGATGTAGCCCATGTGCGAGATGGTGATAACCACGGGATCGTCGGGATAGAAGTCCTCGGCATTGAACTCGTGGTCGAAGGGGATAATCTCCGTGCGACGCTCGTCGCCATATTTCTCCTTCACCTCCAGCAGGTCTTCCTTCATCACTTCCTTACAACGCTCGGGATTGTCGAGAATCTCCTGCAATTCGGCAATGAGCTTCTGCAGGTCGTCGAACTCCTGGTGCAGCTGGTCGACACGCAGACCGGTCAGTTGCGAGAGGCGCATATCGACGATAGCCTTCGACTGCAGCTCGTCAAGATTGAAGCGCTGCTCCAAGTTGCGCTGGGCATCGGAAGGCGTCTTCGAGTTGCGGATGATGTGTACCACCTCGTCGATATTGTTGACAGCAATAATCAAACCTTCGAGGATGTGGGCACGCTCCTGGGCTTTCTTCAGATCGTATTGGGTGCGACGGATAGTCACATCGTGACGATGCTCGACGAAATATTTGACGCAGTCCTTGAGCGACAGCAGACGGGGACGACCCTTCACCAGGGCGATATTGTTGACAGAGAAAGAGCTCTGCAGGGCTGTCATCTTAAACAGCTTGTTCAACAGCACATTGGCATTGCAGTCGCGCTTGCAGTCGACCACGATACGCATTCCCTGACGGCCTGACTCGTCGTTGACATTAGCCACACCCTCAATCTTGTGCTCGTTGGCCAGATCGGCAATATACTTCACGAGGTCGGCCTTGTTGACGCCATAAGGAATCTCGGTGACCACAATCTTGTCGTGCGTCTCGGTGGTCTCAATCTCAGCCTTCGCACGCATCACGATACGGCCACGACCAGTCTCGTAGGCATCGCGCACACCAGCAAGGCCGTAGATATAGGCGCCAGTTGGGAAGTCGGGACCAGGAATGTACTGCATCAAGCCATCGGTATCGATGTCGGGATTGTCGATATAGGCACAGCAGCCATCGATGACCTCGCCCAAGTTGTGGGTAGGCATATTGGTAGCCATACCAACGGCAATACCATTACCGCCATTGACCAGCAGGTTAGGAATCTTCGTCGGCATGACGCTGGGCTCTACCAGCGAGTCGTCGAAGTTGTTGACCATATCAACGGTATCCTTCTCCAAGTCGTCCATGATGTGCTCACCCATCTTAGAAAGGCGGCACTCCGTGTAACGCATGGCTGCAGGCGAGTCACCGTCGACAGAGCCGAAGTTACCCTGACCGTCGACCAGCGTATAGCGCATATTCCACTCCTGGGCCATGCGAACAAGGGCACCATAAACGGAAGAGTCGCCATGAGGATGGTACTTACCAAGCACTTCACCTACTACGCGCGCACATTTCTTATACGGTTGTGTAGATACATTGTTGATGCCCATCATACCGTAGAGGATACGGCGATGAACAGGTTTGAAGCCATCGCGCACATCAGGAAGGGCACGGGCTACAATCACCGACATAGAATAGTCGATGTAGGAGGATTTCATTTCCTCCTCAATGTTGATTTTTACAATTCTGTCGTTGTCAAATGTCTGATCCATTCTTTTTTTATTATTAATTCAATTCTTTAATTCTACAATTCTTCAATTCTTCAATTTTATGCTCATTTTGCGTTTAAGGCCATTTTTAAGCCCGCTGACGCGTTTTTTGCATTATTAATAGCGCACAAAGGTACACATTTTCCGGCATACAAAAAAACTTTTTAAGCAATTTTATGACGTTAAGAGAAAGGAAAAGAAAAGTGATTTTATTATTTTTTAATAGAGATACACAAAAAACTGCACAATTTTTTTGGAAATGTGCAGAAAAGTAGCTACCTTTGCACAAAATTTTGAAAATTGTGCAATGAACGATATACCAAGTTTTAATGCGTGCATCGAAAAAACCATCAAAGAGAATTGGTTGCTCGATGCATTGACAGACTACCACAGCACAACGCTTCAATACCACGATGTGGCTCGTAAAATAGAGAAGCTGCACATCATGATGGAAGCCGCTGGTATTCAGAAAGGAGACAAAATTGCGGTGTGCGGACGCAACTCTGCACACTGGGCTGTAGCTTTTATGGCCACGCTGACCTATGGTGCCGTGATAGTACCCATTCTGCATGAGTTTAATGGTGAACAGATTCACAATATCGTCAACCACTCGGGATCGCGACTCTTGTTCGTGGGCGATTATGTGGTGAACATCATCGATCCCAATGAAATGCCGCACTTGGAGGGAATTTTCAACTTGCCCGACTTCTCACTACTTACATCGAGAAACGAGAAACTAACGGATGCCCGCGAACGACTGAATGAGCTGTTCGGACGCAAGTATCCGAAATCATACCGCAAGGAAGATATCCATTGGTATCAGGGAACACCGGAAGAGTTGTGTATGATTAACTACACGAGTGGTACGACAGGTTTTTCAAAAGGTGTTATGCTACCCTATCGTGCACTCTGGGGCAACGTAGATTTCTGTCAGCGAAATCTGGGAAACAAGATGCCGAAGTTCAGTCGCACGCTGAGCATTCTGCCTATGGCCCACATGTACGGCATGGCGATAGAATTCCTGTTCCCCTTCTGCTCTGGCTATCATCTGTTCTTCCTCACCCGTCTGCCCTCGCCTGCCATTATTGCCGAGGCATTCAAGGAGGTATGTCCTGATGTGGTGGTAGCCGTACCGCTGATTATCGAGAAGATTATCCGCAAACGCGTGTTCCCCAAGATTCAGAGCAACACCATCAAGTTCCTGTTGCAGATGCCTGTGGTTTCGAAGAAGGTGAAGGAACGCATTTGTCAGGAGGTATATGCCGCCTTTGGCGGACGAGCCTACGAGGTGATTGTTGGTGGTGCACCATTGAACCAGGAGATTGAGGCATTCCTGCAGAGCATCGACTTCCCCGTTACCGTGGGATATGGAACGACGGAGTGTGCACCATTGATTTCGTATAGCGACTATCATGATTTCGTACCTGGTTCGTGTGGCACACCGCTGCCCTCTATGGAAGTCAAGATCCTGTCGCCAGACCCTCAGCATATCGAAGGTGAGATTGTGACAAGAGGTACCAACGTAATGATGGGCTATTACAAAAACGAGGAAGCTACGCATCAGGCATTAGACAAAGACGGCTGGTATCATACGGGTGACCTGGCCACCATGTCGGCAGATGGTCATATCTTTATTCGCGGACGTCTGAAGAACATGCTGCTGGGTGCTAACGGACAGAACGTCTATCCGGAAGAGATAGAAGACAAACTCAATTCGATGGCACTGGTCAGCGAGAGTATCATCGTACAGCGTGGCGACAAGTTGGTGGCACTGGTACATCCGGACATGGACGAAGCCAAGAGCATGGGATTCTCAGACGAAGACCTGCAGAACATCATGGAGCAGAACCGTCAGGAGTTGAACAGCCAGTTGCCCGTATATAGCAAACTACAAGCTCTGGAACTGATGGAAGAAGAATTCCAAAAGACCCCCAAGAAGAGTATCAAACGTTATTTATATAAATAAGGTAAGGAAATATGGAAAACAACGTGCCTAGTTTTAACCAAATTATACAGCAGAGCATCATCGACAATTGGGATCTGGATGCCCTGACTGACTATAAGGGAGCAACCTTGCAATTTCACGATGTGGCCCGTAAGATTGAGAAATTACACATCCTGTTTGAGAACTGTGGCGTCGAGCGTGGCGACAAGATAGCCCTCTGCGGACGCAACTCCAGCCAATGGGCTGTGGCTTTTCTTGCTACCCTGACCTATGGTGCTGTAGCTGTGCCTATTCTGCACGAATTCATGGCTGAGCAGATTCACAACATTGTGAACCATTCCGATGCCAAGCTGCTCTTTGTGGGTGACCATGTAGCCACGCAGATTGACCCCATGCAGATGCCTCACTTGGAGGGTATCATCAACAATCCTGACTACTCGCTGATGATTTCCCGCACCGACAAGCTGACTTATGCGCGCGAGCATCTGAATGAGCTGTACGGCAAGAAATTCCCCAAATATTTCAGAAAAGAGCACGTTCATTATTATATTGAGCAGAGTCCTGAAGAGCTGGCAATGATTAACTACACCAGCGGAACGACAGGATTCTCGAAAGGCGTGATGGTGCCCTATCGTGCCCTGTGGTCGAACTACGACTTCGCCGAGCACGTTCTGGGTAAGATTATTGGTCGTGGCGACCGCATTATCAGCATTCTGCCGATGGCCCACATGTACGGCATGGCCTTCGAATTCATCTTCGAATTCCTGCACGGCTGCCATGTCTACTATCTGAATCGCATCCCGTCGCCAGCCATCATCGCACAGGCCTTTGCCGATATCAAACCCAAGATTATCATCGCTGTGCCGCTGGTCATCGAGAAGATTATCCGCAAGAAGGTGTTCCCCAAGATTCAGAACAACCGCATGCGCCTGCTGCTGGCTATGCCTGTGATATCGAAGAAGGTCAGGGAGATGATATGCAAAGAAGTAATCAAAGCCTTTGGTGGCGAGCTGTACGAGGTCATCATCGGAGGTGCTGCCTTCAATCAGGAGGTAGAGTCATTCCTGAAGCGCATAGAGTTCCCATATACCGTGGGCTATGGCGCTACCGAATGTGCACCCATCATCTGCTATCGTGACTGGAAGACATTTGCCAAGGGATCGTGCGGACAAGCCGCTTACCACATGGAGGTGAAGATCAACTCTTCGGATCCTGCCAATAAACCAGGAGAGATTCTGGCACGAGGCCTTAACGTGATGCTGGGCTACTACAAGAACGAGGAAGCCACGCAGGAAACGCTCGACAAGGAAGGCTGGTATCATACTGGCGACCTGGGCACAATGGACTATGATGGTAATGTTTACATCAACGGTCGTTCGAAGAATATGCTGCTGGGTCCTAACGGACAGAACATCTATCCAGAGGAAATCGAGGACAAGCTGAACTCGATGACAATGGTGGTAGAAAGCGTGGTTGTACAGCGCGACACCAAACTGGTTGGTCTCGTTTATCCTGACTATGATGAAGCCAAGAACATGAACTTCAACGAGGAAGACGTGAAGAACATCATGGAACAGAACCGACTGCAGTTGAACGAACTGCTGCCTGCCTACGAGAAGATAGCCGAGATAGAAATTCGTACAGAAGAGTTTGAAAAGACGCCCAAGCGCAGTATCAAGCGATTCCTCTACACCTAAGGCATGATTTTCTATTTCTCAGGTACAGGCAACACTCGATGGGCAGCACAGCAAATAGCTGCCCTAACAGGTGAAGAGCTGAGGTATATCCCCGATGAGCTGCATGAGGGCACGCTTGTCTATGACCTGAAAGACAGTGAACGGCTGGGGTTCTGCTTTCCTACCCACGGATGGCAACCACCTCGCATTGTCCGCGACTTTATCAGCAAGGCGTTTTTCAAATGCGACCCTTCTACCTATATCTTTGCGCTAACCACCTGTGGCGACGACATGGGACACGCTATGCGACTGTTCGATAAGGACTTGGCTCAAAAGCATCTGCAAGCCAACGCCCATTTTGCTATCGTCATGCCTGAATCGAATGTTTGCTTTAACTTCCTGCATTTAGACACCCCAGAAAAGGAGCACAAAAAACTGGAGGCTGCCAAGACCACCATCGCTGAATACGGCAAAATGATTGTCAGCAGGCAAAGCGCGAATCATCTTGTGAAAGGCCCTATTCCCTACACCTATACTTATATTCTTGGTGCCTATTACATGAAACACCTCATCACGGATAAAAAATTCTGGGTAGACAAGGAGGCTTGCATCCAATGCGGTCTGTGCCAGAAGCTGTGTCCTGTAGACGACATAGAAGGAACGCCACCACACTGGAAGCATAATGGCAAATGTACTAACTGTCTGGCCTGCTATCATCATTGCCCCAAACATGCAATACATTGGGCCAAGATGAAGCGAGGTCAGTATGTATTCAAAGATATTTAACGGACACCTGCAATCTATTGATAATCAATAAATTCTAGGACCGAATATAGTAGTACCGATGCGCACCATTGTGCTGCCTTCCGTGACAGCAATCTTGTAGTCGTCGCTCATGCCCCACGATCGTTCGCAGAAGTGATCGCAGTCAGCAAAATACTGCTGTTTCACTTCGTCAAACAACTGCTTGGCTTGCTGGAATTCACCTCGTACCTGCTGTTCATCATCCACATTAGAAGCCATCATCATCAGTCCGCAGATGCGAATGTGTTGCATCTCGCGCCACTCGCCATCAGCCAACAATTGTCGCAAGTCATCAGGGGTCAGCCCATACTTCGTAGCTTCTTCAGCAATATGTAACTCGAGCAAGACATCGATGACGCGATCGCACTTGGCGGCTTGTTTCTCGATTTCACGCAACAGCTTCAACGAATCGACAGCCTCAATCATGGTCACATAAGGTGCGATATACTTCACCTTATTGGTTTGCAAGTGACCTATAAAATGCCATTGGATGTCCTGAGGCAATGTGGTGTGCTTCTGTCGCAACTCTTGCTCGTGACTCTCACCAAACAGGCGCTGGCCTTCGGCATAAGCTGCCTCGATATATTCGTTGGGATGATACTTACTAATAGCCACAAGGCGAACACCCTGTGGCAAATTAGCAAGCACCTGCTTTAAATTTCCTTTGACGTCGTACATTTAACCTTCAAATTCTGGTTTATCGTTCTGAACAGGCTGTTTGCCATATTCAAAGACATCCATCAATGTGGTCTCGTTAATGCTGGCTATTACATAGTCTACCATCGTCGAGCCCATCACGCTCTCGATATTGCTGACGGCACCTTTCAGAGTACCTGCCTGCACGAGATAGAAGACATTAGAGCGTTTCTCCTTTTCCGTCTTCTCGTCGATGGTGATAAATTGGAGCTTTGCCTTATACCAGCGATCAGCCATCGCATCGTCGCTAAAGAATATCTCCTTATACGATGCCTTGTTGATATTATCGATGGTAAACTCACCACTTATATAGCTCGACATCTCCTCCATAATACGGCTCTCGGCCTCTGTAAACGAGAGGGCGTCGACGACATAAGATTCCTTTACTTTCTTCTGCAAGCCGTCCTCCATTACTTTCTCGTAGGCAATCTTGCACTCAAACCAAACTGCTGTTCTTGATCTCATTATCTTTATATTTTTTAAAACTCAATATTTCTATTTCTGTATCGCCTTGCTATTCGTATTACCCATCTCCTTCTTCTTCTGATCAGTAATACGATCAATAATCTCAGTCGCTATGAGCTGGGCACGCTCTGGTGTCAGACCTGCATCACTACCCAGTTCAGCCTGTTTCTTCATCAGTTCATCGATAGTCGACTGACTCTCGGCAGTAAACTTCTTCTCTGCATTGCTCATATACTCCTTGTTATATATTTTGGAGAGAATACGCTCAGCTTCTGCCGTATATTTCTTGCGGAATATCTCTTCGGCCTTTGCCTGGTAGTCACGCTCAGCAGTCTCATCGACAATCAGCGAGTCGCCACTACTCGTTACGCCCAGTTCTGCAGGGTCGAAACCATCATCGAGCAAATCGTCAGTTGGAGTGCGAGGAGCAGGTTTCACAAACTCAACTGGTGATGTTTCTGGGAAGGCATCGAAATAAGCCCATACAGCTATCAGAGCTATGACAAGAGCTATTACAAAAGTCAAGGCTGAACGGAATGTGCCACGACGCTTCTGCACAGCTTTCAACATATCGCGAGGTGTCTGGAAACGGTCTTCCGGTGATTCGCTGGTAGCTTTCTTGATAGCCAGTTTATATTCCAAGGGCATATCGGCAATAGAAAACAGACTCTGCATGAACATTCCTATACTAAATACATCGCAGCGATCATCTACTGTTCCCTTATTCAACACCTCAGGTGCCACATATTGGGCATCATCGCCATAAAACGCCTTCAGGTCGCTCATGCCATAATAAAACGAGCCATGCGACAAGAGCATGGGGGCATTGTCACCCTTACGGGCAAAGACAGAAGTGGGTGAATAACAGAAGTGGCGAATGTTTTGCTGATGCAGGTATTCTGTGATTTCAACCAATCCCTCTAAAACGGAATCGAGATAACCCTGCTGAGCCACAATAGCAGGATCATCGGCCAACAGCTCAGCAAACGACTGATACTGACCCATCTCAGCAATCAGCAACTGTTTAACCTCGTTATCTTTCATCACGGGTTCAAAGTGCAACTGATGGTTATTGTTCAGCGTCTTGTTAGCTTCGCACTCATGCTTCAGACCTTCTGAGAAAACAATATTGCAGCACAACTGCTCCTTCAGATCTACCTGAGAGCGATATTTGTTATCGACCTTTGTACGGTAAAACTCACCCAGATAAAACTTGCTTTGGTTCAGTTTTCCTTCGTTTTTTGCAGCCAAAAGTTCTTCGTAATTCATACTTTATATCAGTTTTGATGGGCAAAATTACAAAATAAAACACAATTTACGTTCCATTTTTCATATTATTTTGTTGATGGAGCAAATTTTTTACTTTTCACTCTTCACTTTCACTTCTTTTTCGTACCTTTGCAGTCGATTTACGTAAATTAGTCATTATGCCAGAAATATCCGTACGCGGATTGGAGATGCCAGAGTCACCTATCAGGAAGCTCGCTCCACTTGCCGCAGCAGCAAAAAAGCGTGGTACTAAGGTCTACCACCTGAACATTGGACAGCCAGATCTTCCCACTCCACAAGTGGGACTGGATGCTCTGAAACAAATAGACCGTGACATCCTTGAATATTCACCCTCGCAGGGTTACCTCAGCTATCGCGAGAAGTTGGTTGACTACTATGCCAAATACAATATCAACGTGACTGCTGACGATATTATCATTACCAGTGGTGGTTCTGAGGCTGTACTCTTCGCATTCCTCTCATGCCTGAACCCTGGCGATGAGATTATTGTGCCTGAGCCCGCTTATGCCAACTATATGGCGTTTGCCATCTCAGCAGGTGCTAAGATACGCACTATTGCCACTACCATTGACGAGGGCTTTTCTCTGCCAAAAGTAGAGAAGTTCGAGGAACTCATCAACGATCGCACGCGCGCCATCATGATTTGTAACCCCAATAATCCAACGGGTTATCTTTATACTCGTAGAGAGATGAACCAGATTCGCGATCTCGTGAAGAAGTACGACCTGTATCTCTTCTCCGACGAGGTGTATCGTGAATATATCTATACGGGGTCTCCCTATATTTCAGCCTGCCATCTGGAAGGCATCGAGCAGAACGTTATCCTCATCGACTCCGTTTCGAAGCGCTACAGCGAGTGCGGAATCCGTATTGGTGCATTGATTACCAAGAATCAGGAAGTACGCAAAGCTGTGATGAAATTCTGCCAGGCTCGCCTCTCTCCTCCCCTTATCGGACAGATTGTAGCTGAGGCATCGCTGGATGCACCTGAGGAGTATTACCGTGATGTCTATGACGAATATGTTGAGCGACGCAAGTGCCTGATAGATGGTCTGAACCGTATTCCAGGTGTCTATTCGCCCATCCCTATGGGTGCTTTTTACACCGTCGCCAAATTACCTGTTGATGATGCAGAGAAATTCTGCCGTTGGTGTCTGGCCGACTTCGAGTATGAAGGCGAGACTGTCATGATGGCTCCTGCTGCTGGTTTCTATACCACCCCAGGTGCTGGCATCAATCAGGTTCGAATAGCTTACGTGCTTAAGAAGGAAGACCTTGAGCGCGCTCTTGTGGTATTGAAGAAGGCATTGGAAATTTACCCAGGACGAGTGGATGACTGATATATGAATCTCCCGCTGTTCATAGCCCGCAAAATCTATCGTCAGGACGGCACCACACATGATGTGAGTCGTCCTGCCATTCGCATTGCTACCATTGGTGTTGCCATAGGACTCGCTGTCATGATAATCACGGTCAGCGTGGTGCTGGGGTTCAAACACACCATTCGTGACAAGGTTGTGGGCTTTGGCAGTCATATTCAGATTCAGAACTTCATGACGCAGCAGGCGGTAGCTCCCCTACCCATTGCGCTTAGTGACACTCTCATGGCGCAAATCAGCAAGACACCTGGCGTCAAGCATGTGGAGCGATTCTCCTTGACACAAGGGATGTTGAAGACAAATCAGGACTTCTTGGGTGTGGCCTTTAAGGGCGTTGGAGCTGACTACGACCTCACATTTCTGCAGCAGCACTTAGTAGAAGGTAAGATGCCACAGTTTGGCAAAGAATCATCAGGCTTTCCTCTGCTTATCTCGCGCATGGTTGCTGACAAGCTGCAAATCAAATTGGGCGACAAGATATATGCCTATTTTGTGGGCGAAGAAAATGTGAGAGCCCGTAAGTTTACTGTTGAAGGCATATACCAAACCAACATGACGCATTTCGACGAGATGCTATGCTTCACCGATTATCGCATTCCCATCAAACTGAATGGTTGGGAGGACGACCAATGTAGTGGTGCAGAGATATTGGTTCAAGACTTCAATCAGTTAACATCCATTGCACAACTTGTAGGTCAGAAAGTCAACAAGAAAACAGACCGCTATGGCGAAATCCTTACCTCTCAAACCATTCTCGAGGCTCATCCACAGGTATTTTCGTGGCTCTCGCTACTCGACATCAATGTGTGGATTATTCTTGTCCTCATGGTTTGTGTGGCAGGATTTACGATGATTAGCGGATTATTGATTATTATATTGGAGCGAACGCAGATGATTGGAATTCTGAAGGCTATTGGTGCTCGCAACAATATCATTCGCCACACATTCCTTTGGTTTGCTGCTTTCATCATTGGACGCGGATTAATAGTGGGTGACCTGATAGGCGTTGGATTAGTCGTATTACAACAGCATACTGGTTTCATCCACCTCGATCCCTCCAGTTATTATGTAGATACAGCACCTATGGAGTTCAACGTCCCATTGATTGTGGCACTCAATGCTGCAACATTGCTCATCTCCATCTTCGTGCTTATCGCACCCAGCTACCTGGTGTCACATATTCGTCCTGCAGCATCAATGCGATATGAATAGCCATTACATGGTTGAAAACAAAGAAATAAAGAAATAAAAAAATAACAGATAAAGAATTAATTAAAAAACTACAGACTATGGAAAGAACTTGGAGATGGTTTGGCAAGAAAGACAAGATTACACTTGCTATGCTGAAGCAAATCGGCGTTGAGGGTATCGTAACAGCATTGCACGACGTTCCTCTTGGCGAGGTGTGGACCCGTGAGAAGATCCACGACCTGCGTGCATATATTGAGTCATACGGCATGCGTTGGAGTGTCGTTGAATCACTTCCTGTCGTAGAAACTATCAAATATGGCGGTCCTGATCGCGACCATCAGATAGAGGTCTATAAAGAGTCGCTGCGTAACCTCTCTGCTGAGGGCATCCATTGCATCTGCTATAACTTCATGCCTGTGCTGGATTGGGCGCGCACAGATTTGTTCCACAACAATCCCAATGGCGCTACAAATCTCTATTTCAATTATGCTGAGTTTGCCTATTTCGACATTTATATCCTGAAGCGCGAGGGTGCTCGCGAGGAGTGGGCACAGTTTAAGTTCCCAGCAGGTGTAGGCGAAGGTCGCAATGTTCTGGCTGAATGCGACGAGCTGGCAAAGGCTATGACACCTGAGAAAGACCATAAGCTGGTAGAGAATATCGTCATCAAGACTCAGGGCTTCGTTAGCGGTAATTTCAGCGAGAACGATGAGGCACCTGTGCAGAAGTTCCGTGAGTTCCTCAATTTATATAAGGGTATTGACAAAAAGCAGCTGCGAGAAAACATGAAGTATTTCCTCGAGGCTATCATGCCCGTTTGCGAGGAATGCAACATGAATATGTGTGTTCACCCCGACGATCCCCCCATCGAGATTCTCGGATTGCCACGCATCGTGCGCACAGAGGAGGATATCCAATGGTTCCTCGATGCTGTGCCTAACAAGCATAACGGCTTGACATTCTGTGCAGGCTCTCTATCAGCTGGTGCATACAATAATGTGGTAGAGTTGGCCAGGAAGTTTGCACCGCGCACTCACTTTGTACACCTGCGTTCGTGCCATATCTTCCCCAATGGCGACTTTACTGAGGCTTCACATCTAGGTGGGCGTGCCGATCTTATTGAGCTCGCTCGTATCTTTGAGAAAGAGAATCCACAACTGCCAATGCGTGTTGATCATGGCATGACATTTACTGATGAGCCTGGTGGCATCCTTGACGAGAGCAGTCATGGACACAATGCAGGCTATACACTTCTAGGCCGTATGTTTGCACTGGGACAGGTGCAGGGCATTCTTGCTACTGTTGATCGCGAACTAGGTATTGAGTACAAGCAACCAGGTTTCTTTGATTAAATAATGTCTATTTGCTATGAAGAAATACTTTTTATCACTATTCCTTTTGTGCATGGCTGTTTTAGCCATTGCACAGAATAACAATGTCCTTAACGAACTGAAGGCAGACCCTCGTAAGGCATATGGTACTGACTATCCCTATCTCTTCGTAGATGCGCCACAAACTAAGGCGCCAAAAGGTTACGAGGCGTTCTACATCAGCCATTATGGACGTCATGGCTCACGCTACTATTGGGCAGATTTCCTCTACAAACAGCTTGACACGTTGATGACCGTTGCCCATGATCGCCAGCAGTTAACACCAACAGGTGAGGCCTTCTACCGTAAATTTATGGACTGCAAGGACGAGTTGAAAACTGGTGTTTCAGAGCTTACACAGTTGGGATGGGATCAGCATCAAGGTATTGCTCGTCGCATGTACAATAACTTTCCTGAGGTATTCCGCAAGGGGGGCGACGTGATGGCTGTATCTTCACTTGTAGGTCGTTGCGTGCTCAGCATGGCAGCTTTTTGTTTGGAACTGAAACAATGCAATCCTAAAATTGAGATTCGCGAACAATCGTCGCGATTCACACTCGATGCCGTTGTTCCTGACGATCGTCAGAACCCCAATCGTGTAAAATACCCCAAGGATAAACCACGTTATGAGCAGCATCGAGATTTATTTAAGGCGCCAAAGCCACTAGACTTAGTGTCGCGTGTGTTTACATCTACAGAAGGACTTCCTGGGAAACCTGAGCGACTGAACAATTCTCTGCGCGACCTCTACACCACCCTGCCCAGTATTCATCACGAAGGCATGATGGAGGGCATTGTGACTGACGAAGAGATAGCCAGCCAGTGGGAAGCATCTAATCTTGGGACATATTCATGGCTCTTTGCAGGACGCCTCCAGGTAATTCCTATTCTGAAGGATATCCTGAGCAAGGCAGACGATGTTCTACAAGGTCGCACACAACGTCTTGCAGATTTACGCTTTGGTCACGATAGCTATCTTGGACCACTCACCATTCTGATGGGTATCAATGGTGCCGATAAGGATCCGGAAGACCCCAACGACATGAAATACTACTATCAGAACTGGGAGACATGTATGGCTTCAAACATTCAGCTCATCTTCTACCGCAAGCGTGGCTCTGACGATATCCTCGTCAAGTGCATGCTCAACGGTATGGAGGCTCAGTTGCCTGTTCCCACACAGCAGTATCCTTATTATCGTTGGACAGACTTTAAACAATTCTACCAACAGCGTTGTCAGGAGGGCGACGCCAAAATAGAAAAATAAGTATATGAAGAAAATTCTTTCAGTTTATAGTATTGCCTACGGCGTATTGCTCATGGTTGTATTAGGAATGCTCTATTTCTATCCGAAGGTAGAGCTCCATCTCCTACTGAATTCTCATCACACAAGCATCCAGGACACATTCTTTAAATATTACTCCATGATGGCGGAAGGACCATTATATATTCTTGCTCTTCTACCTCTGCTATGGAAGAAGAAGGAACTAACCATCTTCTTTGCGCTTTGTGAGTTGTCGGGAGGTGCCGTCCTACAAATCATTAAACACATTTTCTATTCACAACGTCCTGCCAGTGTTTTCGAACACTACAACAATTTGGCTTTGCCAGTGGTACAAGGTGTCGACTTACATCATAGCAATTCCTTTCCTTCTGGTCATGCCTCTACGTTCTTTGTCTTTTTCACCTGCTGTGCCCTGATTTTGGCCTACAAGTATCAACATAGTTCTAAGGAGAACAAGCACCATTCGTGCTTCCTTATTGACGTTGTTATGTTGGCGTTTCTGGTCTTAGCAGCATTGGGTGCCTATTCGCGTATTTACCTTTCACAACACTTCCTTTCGGATGTCTGTATGGGTAGCGTTATCGGATTTATAACACCTTGTCTGTTTTTCTACTTTGGTAGGAAAAAGATATTGAAACTCAAAACGAATGAGATAACAGAAAAATGATGAAACTATTTCGCAGGTCTACTTCGCTTTTCGCTTTTTCGTGTATCGCCAGTATCGCAACGTTGTTATTCTACAACCTGCCATTCTTCAATTATGTCGCTAACAATACTAATGAGAGTATAGGCGGACAGATATTCCTGCTGGCATCGTTGGTGGTTATCATGTTAGTACTCAACTTTATGATGACCTATCTTCTGATGTTTCTCACACGCATGGTTGGTCGCATCCTGCTGGCTATCCTTTCACTCATCAACGCGACAGCAGTCTACTTCATCTTCACTTATAGCGTAATGATTGATGCGACGACTATCGAAAATGTATTTAATACCCGTTACTCCGAGGCATCTGGATTCTTCAGTTGGTCGCTGTGGCTTTTCATGATCATCTTTGGTATTCTCCCTGCCCTATTCTGTCTTCTGCAACCAGTAGTCATTGGCAAAGCTAAGAAGCTGGGCATCTATTGTGGCAGTTCATTAGCTATTATTCTTGCTGTTGCTTTGATGAATTTCAATCAAACATTATTCATCTCACAGCATGATACAGAATTGGGCGGATTGCTGCAACCATGGTCCTATATTGTCAATACATGTCGAGTTATCAGCTTTAGCCACGACAAACAGGCTGAAGAAATAAAGCTACCTGATGGAAAAATCGCAGATGACGAGAAGACAGTGGTGGTACTCGTCATTGGCGAATCGGCTCGCAAAGCCAATTTCCAACTCTATGGATATCAACGTAATACGAACCCACTACTTACCAAGCAACAGGGGCTTAAAGTGTACGAAACTACATCATGTGCAACTTATACCACAGCAGGTACTAAAGCTATACTGGAGCCCATTAACAGCGACGATTTGAACGAACTGCTACCTAACTATGCATTCCGTACAGGTGTCGATGTGTCGTGGCGTACATCAAACTGGGGTGAGCCACCTATCAATATCGATGAATATATTGCTAATGAACAACTTGGTGAAAGATACCCTGGTGAGAACATCTACTATGACGGCATATTGCTAAAGGGGCTTCAGGAGCGTATAGAGTCGAGTCAGAAGAACAAAGTATTAATTATTCTGCATACCAGCACAAGTCACGGACCAAAATATGCAGATAAATATCCTAAGGAGTTCGAGGTATTTAAGCCTGTAGCCAGGAATGTAGAAGAAGGTGAAAAGAACGTCGATATGTTGGTGAATGCCTATGACAACACCATTCTCTATACCGACTTCCTTCTTGACAGTCTTATTAATACCCTGCGTTCAATGACTGAATGGCATAGCGCTATGATTTATATCTCTGACCATGGTGAATCGCTTGGCGAAAATAAGATGTTCATGCACGGTCTACCTATGCGATTGGCACCCAAGGTACAATATGAAATTCCATTCTTGGTGTGGATATCTGATAGCTTTAGAGCCTATAAGCCTGATACAGAGCTGCCAGCCGTTCTCGAACAGCACTACATTTTCCATTCTGTGCTCAACCTGCTGTCAATCGATTCGCCAGCATATAACAAAGACTTTGATATCTTCAAGAAATAAACCGATTAACTGTTATGAAAAAATTATCTCTTATTTTTTGCGCTCTAATATTCTCTGTGATAAGCGCTTATGCAGATGGCACGGAAACCCTCTGCTTTAGTGGTAAAATGGGTGGTAAGATTAGCGTTATTATTGCCTTCGATTATCACATTGATAACGAAGAGCGCCCATCGGGTTATATCTATTACCCCAATGCCAAAAATCCTGCTCCTATTCTTATTGTGGGCAATTATATGGAGGAAGACAATGCATTCTTTTTTAATGAATATCAGCCAGATGGCACTATCTCTGGTACATTATTTTTCAAAGTTGACGGCTTTGAATATGCTGATGGTCCATATATTGCAGAGGGTGAATGGAAGAACCCAAAGACTGGCAAGTCGTTTTCTCTAAAGAATATGCATTCATATAACTATTATCATGGCATAAGCTACGCTCCTGATTGGTTTGATCATCCTATATACAAACATGTAGATCCTGCACATATTGGAAAGCGATACAGCTATAAGACATGGCATTCAGGACAAAACGACTATATGGGTGGACACGTATCATTCCGAGGTGCTGGTAAAAACAAAATCCACTTCGACATCTGTAATGTTCCCAGTAATATAGCCGAAGGTAAGAGCGACCCCAATCGTCCTGCTATACTACAAGGAAACTACTTTAAATACAACAATGTAAACGAATGTGGCTATGGTTTCGAGTGCCGGATATACGAAAAGTATCTCGTCATTACATCAACCACCGATCCTAATACCTTTGATTGCTTTGGTGCATTTACGACTTTCGAAGCAGTATACATAAAGGTTGAGGATTAAATATTCAGCAGATTATTCATAAAAAAAGTAAATATAAAGGAAATTACTTTGGAATAATGAATTAATTATCTATATTTGCAGTTGTTTTACTAACCAATCATTAAAAAAGATTATGAAAAAAGCATTATTTACATGGATGGCAGCTGTTGTCATTGGTATGACATTAGCTGCTTGTGGTGAGAAGAAAGCGAACCAGGAAGCTGGCGAAGCCGAGAAGGAGAGTTTTGAGGTAGTAGTGGACGAAAAGGAAGCTCCTGTGAAGCAAATGGTTTCTGTATTGAAACAGTTTGGCGCACTGCTAAAGGATACTCATATCAACAGCAAGGAAGACGCTGAGGCATTTAAGACCAAGGCTATGAAATTCAAAGATGCTGTAGAGGCTGCCAGTAAGAAAATGGAAAAAGAAATGGAAGGCATGGATGAGAAGGACAAGCTGAAATATGCAGGTGAAATGATGACTGTCATGAAGGACTTGGAAGATATGCAAAAGGATATGGAGAGTGACATAGAGCGCCTGAAGAAGGAATGCGAGAAAGCAGGCGTAGATATGGACAAGATTCTGTAAAAAACTACTTTATTATAACTAACACAAAAAAGCTCCCCTACATAAACTGAAGGGGAGCTTTTTTGTGATATATTATTAAAGATTCAGGCTCTTCTTGATTCCCTCAATCTTTGTCTCAGCCTCCTTGATGCAACGCTCGTAGTCGGCAGCACCCTTGAAGCTTGGGTTCTTAACCTCGGTATAGAACTTGATCTTTGGCTCAGTACCAGAAGGACGAACAGATACCTTTGTTCCATCCTCGCAGAACCACTGCAGCACGTTAGAAGTGTCAGGCATATCGATCTTCTCTACGCTGCCGTCAGCCTTCTTAGCCTCGAGGCTCTGGAAGTCCTTAGAAAGCACAATCTTAGAGCCGCCCAGATCCTTTGGAGGATTAGCGCGGAAGTCAACCATCATCTGCTTGATCTCGTCAGCACCTGTCTTACCAGGACGAACCACGTTGATTGTTACCTCCTTAGAGAATCCGTACTCAGCATAGATATCCATCAGCAGGTCATACAGGGTCTTGCCGTTGTCGCGAGCCCATGCAGCAATCTCACAGATCAGACAGATAGATGCTGGGGAGTCCTTATCACGAACCTTGTCGAATGGCAGGAATCCGAATGACTCTTCACCACCACCGATATACTTCTTCACGCCCTCAGAAACGCGGATCTCGTTGGCAATCCACTTGAAACCTGTGTAGCAGTCACGATACTCTACGCCGTTCTTCTTTGCAATCTCAGCGATAACCTCTGTGGTAACGATGGTCTTTACCAGGAACTCGTTGCCCTTCAGCTGACCCAGCTTCTTCTTGTTGGCGATGATGTACCAAGAGAACATCATACATGTCTGGTTACCATTCAGGATCTCCCACTCGCCCTTAGAGTTGCGGCATACGATAGCCAGGCGGTCTGCATCAGGGTCAGAAGCGATTACGAGGTCGGCATTCAGCTTTGTACCGAGCTTCATACCCAGTGTCATAGCCTCTGCATTCTCTGGGTTTGGAGATACTACTGTTGGGAAGTTACCGTCGATAACCATCTGCTCAGGAACCACGTGGATGTTCTGGAATCCCCATGAGCGCAGAGCCATTGGGATAATCACGCGACCTGTTCCGTGCATTGGAGAGTAAACGATGTTGAGGTCCTTCTGGCGCAGGATAACATCCTGATCTACCATTGCCTCCTTAACAGCCTGGATATAGTCCCAGTCCATCTCACCACCGATAGGAATGATAAGGTCCTTGTTGCCCTCGAACTTAACGTCCTCGATCGTCACCTTGTTAACCTCGTCGATGATACCCTTGTCGTGTGGAGCCAGCACCTGAGCACCATCGTCCCAGTAAGCCTTGTATCCGTTATACTCACGTGGGTTGTGAGAAGCTGTAACATTCACACCAGCCTGGCAACCAAGCTGACGGATAGCGAATGAGATCTCTGGTGTAGGACGGAGGCTCTCGAAGAGATAAACCTTGATGCCGTTGGCAGAGAAGATATCAGCTACTGTCTCAGCAAACATACGTCCGTTGTTACGGCAGTCGTGACCTACTACAACTGCACTCTGCTTGCCAGGGAATGCCTTGTTGATATAGTTGGCAAAGCCCTGTGTAGCCATACCTACGATATACTTGTTCATGCGGTTGGTACCTGCTCCCATGATACCACGGAGACCACCTGTACCAAACTCCAGATTCTGATAGAAAGCATCTATCAAATCTGTCTTGTCGGGATTGTCCAACATTGCCTGAACTTCCTTACGTGTCTCCTCGTCGAAGGCTGGAGAGAGCCATACCTTTGCCAATGCCTCGCACTGTGCAACTAATTGAGCGTTATTTTCCATACTTTAAATGAATTGTTTTAGATTTACAAATAACCAATACGCAAAGATACTGATTTATTTTCAAAATCAGTATCTTATTGCGTTGTTTTTAACATTTTATATTACTTCCGCATCAATCGGTCTATCTCTTCGAACTGTTTTCCCATGTTAAGATTCAAATAGATACGATAAAGAGCTGGTGCCCAACGCTGTTTATCTTCTTGTGCCAACTTGCGATAGGATTCCATATATGGGAGGGCCTTGGTATAGAACAATTTGATTTGTTCACGATAGACACGCGGTTCGTTTTTCTGTTCCAATGTAAGGGCCTGATTGAGATAGCAAGTGGCTATGTTATAGTAGGGCTCAGGCAGTGTATCGCATTGTTGGATTAGTGTTTCACTGACAGTAATACAATCGTCATAACGCTCAAGATTTAGAAGTGCTAACGACTTAGCCAAAAGGAACAGGGGTTTATTGGGCTGGTGAACCAAAGCATTGCTAGCTAACTTGAGTGTTGATTCATAGTCGCCACGAGCATTGTAATAGTCAGCAAGACGTGGGAAAAAGTATGGATAATCAGGATGATTTACAAATCCATCTTCCAACGCTGCATGATAGGCAGAATCATTCTGTTGCCACTGGTAAGCTTCACAAACATATTGGCGTACATAAACAGCCTTCGAAGGATCTTCAAGTGCGAGCTTGTGGTATTTCAGTGTACGATCCACATCTTGCATACGATGTCCGCAGAGTGTTGCCCAATAAGCAGCAGTAGGCATCAGCGTGTCGCGTTTAAGATAGTCGTAACCAGTAAAGAGAGGTTGATGATCGGCCTCTATATAAGTTTCAAAAAAGTCATATGCCTGAGCATAATTATTGCGACGCAGATTAAAGGTTCCTCCAAAATAAAGATTGGGACGCATCAAGTTCATTGTCTCAGCATGACTTTTACGATAGCTCGGATCTATCTTACCTTTTTTGTTGGGCTGAGCATCAAGTGAATCAAAAGACTCAGTAATCTGATACATACGACGCGTTAGGTTAAAGAATGCTGCAGTATCGTATTTCTGCTTCAGATAAAGTTTCTCGTTAGCTGCCTGATACTGCATCAGTACAGACTCATACAACGTCAGATAAATCTTAGGATTTGTACGGTTCTCTGGATTTTTCAGCAGGTCGACCATCAGCTTTTCAGCCTTATCAAAGTCTTTACCGCTTTTAATATATGTGCGTGCCTGACTGAGCTCTTTTTTCTGAGACCAAGCCAAACATACTGATAATGAGAGTAATATGACTAATAAAAACCTTCTTTGCATAGTTTATTGTCGAATTTTCGCTGCAAAGGTACAATAAAAAAACGAAAACCGCAGATACTGCGGCTTTCATTTTTGTTTTTTTATAGTTCCTACTTTTTTACAGGACGTACAACGAAGGTAAAATCATAAGTCTTGAGCGGCAACTGATAAGGACGCTCTGGCCATGCTCCCCATGAGTTGACACAACCCAGACCCATCTGACGCTGTTGAATGTGAACCTGCGTCAATGGACGCTCTACGAGGTCACCACTATGCATACCCCAAGTGTGGTTATCCTTGTTGGCACCAGCATCAAGGTCTTCCACAAGATAAGGTAGGGCTGAACACTCCATTGGACCATCACTCTCGAATTTCAAGCCACGCTTTCCGTCTGTCACCATGAACCAACGCACATCAGTATGGTTGCCACTCTCCTGCGGGCGGACGTAGGGATAATACTCGTCGCTGATGTTGTTCGTGTAACGTCCCAGGAACTCACTACTATTACGATCGCAATAGTTCTCGTGAGGACCACGTCCATAGTATTCGACGGTACGATACTGCTTCGGCATCTGTAGTTGCATGCCATAGCGGAAGAGCCATGTTTCAGGCGCATCGGAAGCAGGTATCATCTGTTGGCGAACCACAACAGAACCATCAGTCTGAAGCGTATAGGTAAGACGGAGCTCAGTCTTAACATCGGGCATCGTGATGCTGGTTTCAATGCTGTTTTCACTCAACTGACAGCTATTGACTTTCATCTTAGGATTTTTCCATACAGCAAAACGCTGCTGCAACCATGCGCCGTAGTCGTTATCCGTGGGTGCACGCCAGAATTCAGGTGTAATACTCTCTCTGTCAATCAACATAGGTTGTCCATCGACATCAAGATAGTCTATCATACCAGACTTTTTACCTATTGTGAGTGTTGTGCCTGAAGCCATAAGCTTGTAATAGCTCTTGGTCTCCTCAAGCAGCACTTGAGCCTTTTCCGGATTAATAGATTCAAACTTGTATGGATTGAGCACAAACTGTTGACGAGCCACTACCTGTCCTTCGTCAACGAACGGTTGCTTATTGTCCTTTGTTTTCAGCTGGAAGGCCACAAAAATCTCTTGATCGCCATGATGTCCCAACACGCGAGCTATCGTCTTCTGCATAGCCTCAATGGTAATAACCTTACGTTGTTGTGGAGCAATACCGCTGATATCAGCGTTACCACCATGTCCGAAAGTCATATCTTCAGGACGATTACCATCATGATGGTGTTTACCGCCAGCTCCGCCAACAAACCACTCCAACTCCAAATTGTCAAGCGACTTAAAGAAATTCTCGTTATAAATCTCTATCTTTCCATCCTTCAGTCCTTTGTCAGTAATCCAAACATTCTGATAGTAATACTGAACCTCATAAGCATGAGGGTTAAGACGACGATCAGGGGCAATAATACCGTTGCAGTTAAAATTATAATCAGAGGCAGGATAACGGCCATAATCACCACCATAGGTAAAGATCTCCTTTCCTGTAATCGGACTCTTATCACGCAAGCCCTGATCAACGAAATCCCAAATGAAGCCACCCTGATATTTAGGGTACTTGCGAATAAGGTCCCAATACTCCTTGAAACCACCAATGGAATTTCCCATAGCATGTGCATACTCACACTGGATGAGTGGACGAGGATTGTCACTTTTTGCGTATTTCTCACAATCTTCATACCCCATATACATAGGACAGAAGATATCAGTCTTACCCCAGTGACCAGCCTGCTCATACTGCACAGGACGAGAAGTGTCAACAGACTTAATCCAATCATATACCTTCTCGAAGTTAGGACCATAGCCTGCTTCATTACCCATGCTCCAAATGAGGATACAAGGATGATTTCGCAGGGTTAACACATTAGCCTGATTGCGCTCCAGATGCATCTGGGTAAAATCATTTCGTTTAGCCAGGGTGCTCTCACCATATCCCATTCCGTGACTCTCTACATTTGCTTCAGCTACAAGATAGAGGCCAGCGGAATCACAGAGCTCGTACCAACGAGGATCATCAGGATAATGACTGGTACGTACAGCATTGATATTAAGCTGTTTCATGATACGGATATCCTGACGCATACGGTCTATGGAAACAACATAACCTCCATCAGGATCAAGCTCGTGACGATCTGCACCCTTAATAAGGATTGGTTGACCATTAAGCAACAATTGACCACCTATGATTTCAATATGGCGGAAACCTACACGTTGACGAATAGTCTCCAATAATTCGTTACCTTTCTTTATATTTATAAATAAGGTATAGAGATAAGGAGTTTCTGCCGACCAAGCATGAACCTTCGAAATAGTTTGTTGCAAACCCGTGCCGACCTCCTGTCCTTCCGCATTCTCAAGACGTGCTTCAACAGTCAGACCTTTGGTCACTTTGGCTTCGATATTCAAAACACCATTGCCATCGGCCCAGTCCTGGTGAATAATCAGATCTTGCAGATGAGCTTTGGGACGTGCATAAAGATAAACCTCGCGAGCAATACCAGTAAAACGCCAAAAGTCCTGATCTTCAAGATAGGAACCATCACACCAGCGCATAACCTGCATGGCTATCAGATTCTGACCTGGCTTCACATATTTTGTGATGTCAAACTCTGCAGCCATCTTGGAGTCTTCGCTATAACCAACGTAACGGCCATTAACCCAGACCTTCAGATTGCTGGTGGCAGAACCTACATGGAAAAACACCTGCTGACCACGCCATGAGGCAGGCAGTTCAAAAGTACGACGATAGGAGCCTGTATAGTTCTCTGTTTCACCTACAATAGGAGGGTTATTGTCGAAGGTCGTACACCATGCATAATTAATATTCTTATAGATACGGTCTCCATGTCCATTCAATTCAAAGAGTCCAGGAACAGGAAAATTCTCCCATTGGGAATCATCGAATTTAGGAAGAAAGAAATCAGCAGGGGCATCCTGGTGATTCTTCACAAATGAAAAACGCCACATACCCTCCATAGAGAGATAACGCGATGAGGCACTCTTCTGCCCTGCCCTAGCCAATGCTTCCGATTCGAAAGCAAAGAAGTTAGCACGACGAGCCTCACGATTCTGTTGATTGACAGCAGGATTAAGCCATTCTGGAGTAGTCACTTTGGCTGCATGAATTGCATTGACTGCCAGAAAGAAAAAAATGGATAATAAGCTCTTAGCCATGGTTGTCTATTGATGAATAATTGTTTATTTCTTAATAATCGGTATATGCATCTTCGCCTATCTGCTCACGTGCTCCTATCGTCATCTTACGGAGGTCATAGAAGGATCCGTTATAGATATTGAAATCGACATTGCCCTTGATGCCTGGTAATTTTCCAACATCTGTATGCTGCCAGAATTTCCATTTACCCTTATACTCAATCTCGTCCACATAGTAATGTGCAATCCAGTATGGATAGTCGTCGAAGATGGAGTCGTTAAGATATTGCATCTTAAACTTATAATAAGTATAAATGATAGGCTTCACGCCATAGTGTTTCTCAACAATATCAAGCCACTCAAGAACGCTGGACTTAAACTCTTCATTGGTCTGGTTCTTGGGTTTATGTTCTACATCCAAAACAGGAGGTAAATCACCATTCTCAAGTTTTACTTTGCTAATAAAAAAGTTTGCTTGAGCACGGGCTGGCGAATGAACACTATAGAAATGATATGCTCCACGAGTAAAACCATATTCGCGTGACTGATGGAAATTATCGCGAAAGTTCTCATCAACCTTCGTTGCACCCTCAGTAGCTTTGATCATGACAAAGCGAATAGGCAGTTTGTCAATCAATCCATGGTCTTTAAGTTCTTCCCAATCGATAGTGCCTTGATGATGCGAGATGTCAATACCATGTATCTCGTAACCCTCAGGATAACTGATGTCGCCATAAAGGGCACGCCAGCGGAATCCAAAGGGACCTACAAAGATATAATAGAAAAAATACACATAGAGAGCCAATACAATAGCGCCTCCTACCCACGTTGCCCATCCTGGCATACGTTGTAGCAGACGAATAAAGACATTCGGACGCCTATGTTGCACTATGCTATGTCGGCGTCCGGATGTCGTTTTACTTTTATGTACTTGCTTTCTTTGAGGCATTAATTACTTAGCCTGCTCGAGAGCCAGAGTCTTGGTAGGCTGATCGCAAACCTCTGTTGGTCCCCAGTACTGGATAGGACCAGGATATATGTAAGCTGTCTGACGAGCCCACTCATCACGATGAGCTGCAAACTCCTTGAATGGAGCACCATCGAGCTCAACAAGAGCCTTGCGGATTACTGGCTTCATCTCGCCATTACGCTTCTCCATGTTCATCATCATAGTGATGGGCACACCACCTGCAATCCACTGCTCGGCAGGAGCGGTTGTGTTCTTAACGATAGCCATGTAGCCAGTCTTGCCATTGGCAATGAGCTGAGCAGCGCTGGTACCAAGAGCGTAGCAGTAGTCGGCATCGAAGTTAGATGGAGCTGCGCAACGTCCCTCGTAACCGAAGAAGTGGTGCTGAGCAGCGAACTTGCCTGTGTACTCGCCAGTCTTCTTCATCTTCTCGAGCTTCTGAGCTACCATAGTAGAGAGCAGCTTCTCGGTCTCGATGAGTGATACCTGTACGTTTCCGTGTGGGTCGCGGTCGAGAGCAAGCTGGCGAGCAACACCTGTAGGCAGGCTGTTGAATACAGCGAGGTTCTCCTCGGTGAGGTGAGCCTTTGCAAAGTCGATAGTCTCGGTGCGGCCCATATCCTTAACCTCTGGCAAAGCCAGAACATCGTTGAGCTGAGCAATGAGCTTCTTGATGGCTGGGATGAACTCGATAACACCCTCGGGGATGATTACGGTACCGAAGTTGTTGCCATCGGCAGCACGCTGAGCAACAGCCTTAGCGATGTCCTCTACGATATCGTCGAGGCTCATAGCCTTCTGCTCGATCTCCTCAGATACGAGGCAGATGTTTGGCTGAGTCTGCAGAGCGCACTCAAGAGCGATGTGAGATGCTGAACGACCCATAACCTTGATGAAGTGCCAGTACTTGCGGGCTGAGTTACAGTCGCGCTCGATGTTACCGATGAGCTCAGAGTAAGTCTTACAAGCGGTATCGAAACCGAATGAAGTCTCAATCTGATCGTTCTTCAGGTCACCGTCGATAGTCTTAGGACAACCGATTACCTGAACGCCGTAGTTCTTAGCAGCATAGTACTCAGCCAGAACGCAAGCGTTAGTGTTAGAGTCGTCACCACCGATGATAACGATAGCCTTGATGTCGAGCTCGCGGATAATCTCGAGACCCTTCTCAAACTGATCCACCTTCTCCAACTTTGTACGACCAGAACCAATCATATCAAAACCACCAGTATTACGATACTCGTCGATAATCTCAGGAGTCAATTCCATGTAATTGTGGTCTACCAGACCGCCAGGACCCAGAATGAAACCATAAAGACGGTTCTCAGGATTCAGCTTCTTGATCTGGTCAAAAAGACCTGTGATAACGTTGTGTCCGCCAGGAGCCTGACCGCCAGAAAGAATGATACCAACGTTCATCTTCTTGGTGTTGGCCTCAGTAGCAGGCTCAAACTCCACGATGGGCATACCATAAGTGTTGGGGAACAGCTTCTTGATCTCTTCCTGATCACCTACGCTTTGGGTAGGCTTGCCTTCCTTGATTTTTACTGCGCCCTGAAGAGCCTTTGGCAATTTGGGCTGATAAGCGGCTCTCGCCAGCTGCAATGCACTTTTTTCCATTGTCTAAAATCTTTTATATAGATGAATAATTGAACTTTCGGAATGCAAAAATAATATATTTTATTGAGAAAAGAGAAATAAATGATGCATTTTAAGTTTTTTTTTTGATGAAAGTCATGGTATATCGATTTTTTTTATTAACTTTGACGATTGAAATAAACAAATTAAAAGAATAAGGAACAGGAATTATGGCAAAGAGAAGAACTATCAAAAGAGAAATTACTAATGCCTGTGCGAGCATTTTTTCAGAGTGCCTGGCAGTATCGCTTTATGGTCCAAACAAAGATCGTGCTCAAGCATTGCTCTACAGTATTATTAAGTTGGAAATCGACTATGTAAGCCGAGTGTCTCATGTAGAACCAGGCATGCCCGCCAAGAAGTATTTCAAGGATCTGGTAGAGAAATTTACTGCGGAAGCTACTGACATCCTTGACCAATTACGCAACAATTAAAACAATGTGGAAATCATTTTGTAATTGGTTATTATACAAGCGTTGGGGGTGGACAGTTGAAGTTACAGAGCCACACCCCAACAAGTATATTATATGTCTGGCTCCTCACACCAGCAATTGGGACTTTGTGTTAGGTCAGCTGTATAATGGATGCTGTGGCTTGAAGTCTGGTTTCTTGATGAAGAAAGAATGGTTTTTCTGGCCCCTTGGTCCTATCTTCCGTAAATTAGGGGGCATTCCCGTTTGGCGAACCAAAAAAACCAGCATGACTGATAATCTGGCAGAAACAGCACGCCAGTCTGATTCCTTTCATCTATGCATCACACCAGAAGGTACTCGTTCGCTGAATCCTGAATGGAAAAAAGGCTTTTACTTTATTGCTCAGAAAGCAGAAATACCTATTTTATTATATGGTATTGATTACGAGAAGAAACTTATTCAATGCACCAAAACCATTATTCCCAATGGCGACATAGATGGCCAGATGCGTGAAATCAAGCTGTATTTCAAGGATTTCAAGGGTCGTCACCCAGAGAAGTTCACCATTGGAGACGTTTAATCATGATACGCATATTTTTATTTTCACTTTTGTTATTAACAACCATCAGCCCATCATTGGCTCAGTCAGCAAAGGACGAGGCCAAAATGGTGGAGCGGCTACAGAAATACTTTTCAAAATATAAGCCCAAGGAATCAAGATTAGCCAGACAGCCTCGCATGGTCGACTATGTGCTAAACAACGAAGAACACACATTAGTTATTAATGCTGACGATTGGTTTGGTTATCAGGAGTTTACACCTGAGGTAACAGAGAATATTTATAAAAAAATAAAAGGAGAGCTGCCTAAGGTCTATAGGGATTATCAAGTGACGGTAAAGACTTTGGGAATGACTATCGACGAACTGATTCCCAATCGCCTGTCACGTAATGCGGACAAGTCACGTCTCTGGGGCGATATCGATTATGATGGTGAGCCTTGGGTGAAAAATATTTCGAAGCCCTATAAGACCACACACGGACTCCAGAACCGTCACCTGTCACTATGGGCGAGTCACGGGCGCTATTTCGACCAGAAAAAGCTTGAATGGCAATGGCAGCGTCCAAAGCTTTTTGGTACTACAGAAGACCTTTTCACACAAACCATTGTTGTCCCCTACCTCATTCCCATGCTTGAGAATGCTGGAGCTATCGTCTACACCCCTCGTGAACGAGATTGGCAGACGGAGGAAATCATAGTCGATAATGATGGCTCTAAGCGCAATTATTTCGAAGTGACAGCACATGGCAAGTGGCAGACGACACCTGAGCCTGGCTTTGCTTGGCATAACGGAACGTATGCAGACAACGAGAATCCTTTTGAGGCAGGAACCGTTCGTATGGCAAAGACTACAAGTAGCAATAAGCGCTATTCTGTAGCCACTTATCAGCCCGATTTCAAGAAAGCAGGGCGATATGCTGTCTATGTCAGTTATCAGACGGTGCCTGGCAGTATCGACGATGCGCTCTATACCGTATGGCACAAGGGTGAGCGCACCCAGTTCCGTGTTAATCAGCAGATGGGTGGTTCCACATGGGTGTATATAGGTACTTTCGATTTCGATGCTGGTTACAGCGAATTCAATCGTGTAACCGTCACCAATCAGAGTGATATGCGTGGTGTAGTTACTACAGACGCAGTCCGTTTTGGCGGAGGTATGGGTAACATTCAGCGCTTTGGTAAGACTAGCGGTCTGCCACGTGCATTGGAGGGTGCCCGCTATTCAGCCCAGTGGTATGGAATGCCCTATTCAGTCTATAGTAGCAAACAGGGTGAAGATGATTATGGCGACGATATCAATGTGCGTTCCAATGCTACTAATCTCTTGGGTGGTAGCTCTTGTTTCATGCCGACCATCGAAGGACGTAAGGTTCCTATCGAATTGTCATTAGCTATTCATAGCGATGCAGGCTTTTTTAAGGATGGAAAGAGTGTTTGGGGTTCCTTATCCATTTGTACGACCAATCATCACGATGGCAAACTCAATGCAGGAATCTCTCGCATGGCTTCTCGCGATTTTGCTGACGCTCTGCTCTCTAACGAGGTTCTCGACTTGAAGTTCAAATATGGCGATTGGCGTCGACGCGAAATTTACGATCGCAACTATTCTGAGTCTCGTCAACCAGAAGTACCCAGTGCTATTCTCGAAACGCTCTCTCATCAGAGTTTCCCAGATATGCGCTATGGACAAGATCCCAACTTCCGTTTTACGCTGGCACGTTCTATTTATAAGACTATTTTGCGATATGTCAACGACCAGCATGGACGTAATTTTATAGTTTCTCCCCTGGCTCCTGACCATTTCCGAATAGAGTTTATTGGCGAAGGAAAGATTCGTTTGTCGTGGGATGCTGTCGACGATCCTCAAGAGCCATCATCGCGTCCTTCTGGCTATATGCTATATACAGCTATGGGCGAATCAGCGTTCGATAATGGACAGCTGGTAAAGAAGAACAGCATGGAAATCATGCTTGAGCCCCACGTGCTTTATCATTTCCGTGTTAGCGCCACCAATCGTGGTGGTGAGAGTTTCCCCACAGAAGTGCTTTCTGCACTCTATACTCCCAAAGCCCAAAAGACTGTGATGATTGTCAATGGATTCCAGCGTCTTTCCTCACCAGCCATTCGAGATAACGAATGGGAACAGGGCTTCGATCTGGATGAAGATCCAGGCATCACTTACGGTCCAACATTCGGATGGGTTGGCAGACAGGTGAATTTCGATCGTACGCAGATGGGTAACGAGAATGGTGGCTTGGGCTTTAGCAGCGAAGAGTTAGCTGGACAATTGATAGCAGGCAATGATTTCAACTATGTCAAGACCCATGCTGAAGCCATCGCTTCTTCTCATCGGTATAATATCGTCAGCTGTTCAAGAAAAGCTGTTGAGGATCGTCGCCTAGAGTTATCACCTTATTCTGCTGTCGATGTGGTTATGGGACTGGAGTATAACGATGGACATAGCCTGGTTCCCTACAAGTCGTTCACGTCTTCTCTACGTCAGGAACTGAAGAATTACATCCAAATGGGTGGAGCACTGATTATAAGTGGTGCTTATCTGGGTAGCGATATGCAGTCGGATAGCGAGCGCCAGTTTATGAATAGTGTGTTGAAGTGTAACTATGCAGGACGTAATCTCACCACGACAGGACAAGTTACAGGCATGGGTACAACATTGGAATATTGGAACCAGCTGAACAGCACGCATTATGCTGCCACCCATACAGATATCCTGCAGCCTGTAGCTCCTGCCTTCACCGTTATGCAATATGCTGATGGCAACGATGCTGCTATAGCCTGCAAGAGTCCTTCAGCCCATCTGTTTATCATGGGCTTCCCCTTTGAGTGCATCAAGAATGAGCAACAGCGCTCTTCCATTATGCAAGGTATACTAAATTATCTATTCAAATAACTATTAACTACAAAACATTATGTACAAAATTCAGAGTAATTCCAGTGGTACACGCAGTATCCAGATTTCAGAAGAACATCTTCAGACCATCGACGATTTCCAGCTTTTCCGTGATCTTATCGATTCCAATGGTTATGTAGATGAGGAAGTTTTAAACAAGTTGAAACTGAACGTCCGTTCGATGCTAGAGTCGGAAGCAGGAAGGGATAAGCGTCTGTTAGACCTCTGTCTGGATGTGATCTATCATCCTAACATGAAGGCATTCGGATTGCAACAGCTTGTGCTCCTGTTTATCAATTGGAAAGATCAAGCTAACGAGAATCTTGGAATGACCAAACGTGTTTTCCAAGGAACACCATTTAATTAAGAGGTAAGAGGTAAGAGGTAAGAGGTAAGAGGTAAGAGGTAAGAATTAAGAATTAAGAGTAAAGAGTTGAAAGAATATAGGCTAACAGATTTTTTGCCAACGACAAAAAAGGAGGTAGAACTACGAGGATGGGACGAACTGGACATCATCCTCTTTTCTGCCGATGCCTATATCGACCACCCCTCTTTTGGTGCAGCAGTCATTGGACGGACACTAGAGGCAGCAGGCTATAAGGTGGCTATCGTACCACAGCCCGATTGGCATGGCGACTATCGCGACTTCAAGAAGTTGGGACGTCCCCGTCTCTTCTTTGGTATCTCACCTGGTTGTATGGACTCGATGGTTAACAAGTATACAGCCAATCGCAGACTACGCTCAGAGGATGCCTATTCGCCTGATGGTCGTCACGACATGCGTCCTGAATATCCCACCATCGTCTATACCAAAATCCTGAAACAACTCTTTCCTGATGTGCCAGTCATTCTTGGAGGCATCGAGGCATCATTGCGTCGACTGACCCATTATGACTACTGGCAGGACTGTCTGAAGAAGTGTATCCTCTGCGATTCTGGTGCCGATATGATTACTTATGGCATGGGCGAGAAGACCACCATTCTTCTAGCCCAGCGCATCGCAGAAGAATTGGACGAAGGTTCTGCGCCCCTTATTCCTCATGACATTCCCCAGACTGTTTTTCTTTCCCCCAAGGAGGCTATTCCTGGAGGCATTACAGATCAGGACATCGTGTTGCATAGTCATGAGGAATGTCTGCGTAACAAGCGTGCTCAGGCCGAGAATTTCCGCCATATCGAGGAACAGTCGAACATGATGCATGCCTCACGATTATTGCAGGCTGTCGATGGACAATATGTCGTCGTCAATCCGCCATTTCCTCCTATGACAACGGAAGAGCTTGATGCCTCTTTCGATTTGCCCTACACCCGTCAGCCCCATCCTAAATACAAAGGTAAGCGTATTCCTGCCTACGACATGATCAAGCATTCTGTCAACATCCATCGAGGCTGTTTTGGAGGCTGTGCTTTCTGCACCATTTCTGCTCATCAGGGGAAATTCATCACCTGTCGTTCTAAAGAGAGTATATTAAAAGAGGTGAAGCAAGTGATGCAGATGCCTGATTTCAAGGGCTACCTTTCCGATTTAGGAGGCCCGTCTGCCAATATGTATGGTATGCATGGGCGCAATCTCAATATCTGCGAGAAGTGCAAGCGTCCTTCCTGCATTCATCCACAGATATGCCCTAATCTCGATACCAACCATCAGAAGCTGTTGGATGTCTATCATGCTGTCGACGCACTGCCTGGCATCAAGAAGAGCTTTATCGGCAGTGGTGTACGTTACGACCTCCTGCTTCATCACAGCAAGGACGAAGCTAGCAACAAGGCTGCACAGGAATACACGCGCGAGCTTATCTGTCGTCATGTCAGCGGACGCTTGAAGGTGGCCCCAGAACATACCAGCGACAGTGTGCTGATGCTCATGCGCAAGCCACCATTCCAACAGTTCTACGACTTCAAGCGCATCTTCGATCGTATCTGTCGTGAAGAAGGTCTCCACCAGCAAATCATCCCCTACTTCATCTCCAGCCACCCTGGTTGTACTGAAGCAGATATGGCCGAACTAGCTGTCAAGACCAAGCATCTTGATTTCCAGTTGGAACAAGTACAGGACTTCACGCCTACCCCTATGACGGTATCTACTGAAACGTGGTATACAGGATACCATCCCTATACTCTCGAACCCGTTCGCAGTGCCAAGACTCAACAGGAGAAATTGGCTCAGCGCCAGTATTTCTTCTGGTATAAACCTGAGGAGCGTCGAGGCATCGAACAGAGCCTGCGTCGCATAGGCCGCACAGACCTCATTCAGGAGTTATGCCCTTATACGCCCAAACCCTATGGAAATAATCGAGCAAGCAAGCATCCCCAAGAACCCTCGAAAGAAAAACGAGGACGGCGTCGTCGTCACTCCTGATTTCGTCGCTGTCATCGATGGCTCTACGTCAAAGTCGCAATATCGCCATAGCTTGTTTTCTTCCAACGGGCGCTATGCGATGCTGCTGGTTAGTCGTTATATCCGTCGAATGCCCAAGACCACCACTTGTCAGCAGTTCATGAAAGGTGTCACAGCCTATATCCGCAAGCATTATAAGAAATCAATGCTGCCTCGTCTGGCTGAACATCCAGAAGACCGTCTCACAGCTTCCGTGGTTGTCTTCAGCCGCTTGCAGCGTGAGATATGGATGATTGGCGATTGCCAGTGTATGATAATGGATGTCGATCGTGCCGTAGCCGAAGGCCAATACTTCGATAATCCCAAGCCTGCTGAAACAGAGCTGGCACAGATGCGTGCTGAGGAGGCTCACCGCCAACTGGAGGCTGGCAAGACTGTTGAAGAACTCCTGCACGATGATACTGCACGCCCCGTCATCATACCACATATGATTGAAACCATGCACAATCAGAACATCACCTATAGCGTGGTTGATGGCTTTACCATTCCCCCACAACACATTCGCACCATCACCCTCGACTTCCGTCCTTGGGAATTGATTCTGGCTTCCGATGGCTATCCTTTCCTCTGCTCTACCTTGGAAGAAAGCGAAGAAGCCCTGCGACACCAGCGCGAGTGCGACCCTCTGAATATTGGTCCTCACTTTCAGGCCACCAAGGGTTTCCATCCTGATTTCAATTCCTTCGACGATCGCTCCTATATCCGCCTGCGCGTCTAGCTCATCGTCTGATGTTCTCTCTGTAGTATTGCAGCCTTTCCTCCAGCGTCATCTTGGCAAGCTCACGCCACTCCTCAGCCTTACCCTCTGGCTGCAGATAGTCGTGCTCATACATGTGCCCATAAGCCTCCAATTCAAAGGGGTTCAGCAGATAGCCAGCATTCTTCAAGTGCTTACGATAGCGACATGCCTTAAGCCAGAACCAAAAATACTTCCAATAGAAACATATCCATGAGTCGTGCGTACTACGTGCCTGATACAAATGTATCATCTCATGATTCTTCAGGGCTCCCATCCGCTGGTCGAAAGCCTTGGCATCCTTTTCGTTATGAGTGACGATGGTGCCAAAGAAGGTCAGCCCGTCATAACCCTTCCGAATCCAGAAAGGCAAGCTCACGGCCTTCATGTCATCCATTCTGCTGGGACGTTTGGCACGCAGCATCAGAGGCAATATCATCAACGGGTTAGCCATAATGCTCAGCAAAGGTAGCAAATTATTGCGAATTACAAAATAATTTCTTCGCAAAAGTGTGCAAAATGCACATTGCGCACTTTTGCAAACCATTTTTCTTGGTGGAAAAACAAATAATTCGTATCTTTGCATCAACAAAATCGAAAATCGTAAATCTGAAAATAATTGATCATGATGGTATTAACGAATCGCGAGCTGTTTCTGCTCATCATCTGCACCGTATTCTATATTACCTTATTTATAGTGGTGATACAGAACAGCCGACATAAGATACAACTGCTGCAGAGCCGACTCGACAACATACACGCCATGCAGAAGATGGCAGTCATCGAACAGAGGCAGGACGTCAGTACCATCTTCTCGTCACCAGTCTATCTGCGACTGAAACAATGTCTGACAGAAGGACGCGGAATGGCAGACGACGATTGGCAAGAGCTGGCTGATGTGGTGAACAGCGTCTATACAGGATTCACAGAAAAACTTTTCAGCCTCTGTCGTATGAGCGAACAAGACTATCGTGTCAGCCTGCTCATCAAGGTGCGCATTCAGCCCAAGGATATTGCCACCCTGACGACTCACTCCAAAGAGAGCATCGCCTCTACCAGAAGCCGCCTCTACCAGAAGGTGTTTGGCAAAAAGGGCTCCACCAAGGATTGGGATGATTTTATTCTTTCAATTTAACATCGAAATAACGAAATAACGACTTAAAAAATTAATAACTATGATTGATTATCTTGTAAACAACATGTGGCAGATCTGGGGCATCATTGCTGTCCTCTGCCTGATTATGGAGCTCTCGTCTGGTGATTTCTTCATCATCTGTTTCTCCATTGGAGCCGTGTTTGCCATCATTACGGCAGTTCTCGGCTTGAGCATCTATTGGCAGATTTTCATCTTCGCCATCTTCTCGTTGCTCAGTGTGCTGTTCATCCGTCCTGTAGCCCTGCGCTGGCTTCACAAGAACGAACCCAACAAACCAAGCAATGCCGATGCCCTGCTGGGACGTACGGGCCGAGTCACTGAAGCCATCTCAGCCAATGGTAATGGCTATGTGCAGATTGATGGCGACCTTTGGCGTGCTGTCAGCAATTGCGACATTCCTGTTGGCACCACTGTTCGTGTCATTAGTCGCGAGAGCACCATCATCACCGTAGAAACTCTTTAATAACAACTAATAAATTTTAAACTATTATGGACATTATGACTTATGTACTGATTGCCATCGTCGTTCTGGTGGTATTGTTTGCCAAGATGGCACTTGTGATTATTCCCCAGTCGGAGACTCGTATCATCGAGCGCCTAGGACGTTACTATGCCACGCTGAATCCTGGTATCAACATCATTATTCCTTTCATCGATCGTGCTAAGGAGATTGTCGTGTTGACACGTGGACGCTATGCCTACTCCAACTCTATCGACCTTCGCGAACAGGTTTACGATTTCCCATCACAGAATGTGATTACCAAGGATAACATCCAGATGGAAATCAATGCCCTGCTCTATTTCCAAATTGTAGACCCCTTCAAGGCTGTCTATGAGATACAGAACCTGCCCAACGCCATCGAGAAGCTGACACAGACCACGCTGCGTAATATCATTGGTGAACTGGAGCTCGACGAGACGCTGACCTCTCGCGACACCATCAACACCAAGCTGCGTGCCGTGCTCGACGATGCTACTGACAAGTGGGGTGTCAAGGTGAACCGTGTCGAGCTGCAGGATATCATTCCTCCCTCAACTGTGCTGAATGCTATGGAGAAGCAGATGCAGGCCGAGCGTAACAAGCGTGCCCAGATTCTGACCTCTGAGGGTGAGAAAGCTGCTGAGATTCTGGCTTCTGAGGGTGAGAAGACAGCTATCATCAACCGTGCTGACGCCCAGAAGCAGCAGGCCATCCTGCATGCTGAAGGTGAAGCTACAGCCCGTATCCGCAAGGCTGAGGCTGAAGCTAAGGCCATCGAGCTTATCTCTGAGGCTGTGGGCAAGTCGACCAATCCTGCCAACTACCTCTTGGCTCAGAAGTATATCCAGATGCTGCAGGAACTGGCTACTGGCGACAAGACCAAGACCGTCTATCTGCCTTACGAGGCTACCAACCTCATGGGATCGATTGGTGGTATCAAGGACTTGTTTAAGTCAGAATAAACACATAAACATACACTAAAATTGCACGTTAGATTTTTTTAAAGGGAGATGCTTGGTCGTCTCCCTTTTTCTTTGTACCTTTGCAGCCCAGAATGCAACAAAAAAAAAACGCAGCAACGATATGAAAAAAGAAATGAAAAAGGTGCTCGTCTTAGGTTCGGGTGCCCTTAAAATCGGACAAGCTGGCGAGTTTGACTATTCTGGCTCCCAGGCACTTAAAGCATTACGCGAAGAGGGTATTTCTTCCGTATTAGTAAATCCCAACATTGCTACCATTCAGACCTCTGAGGGTATCGCCGACAAGGTGTATTTCCAGCCTGTCACCACTCATTTCGTGACGGAAATCATCAAGAAGGAGCGCCCTGACGGCATTCTGCTGGCCTTTGGCGGACAGACAGCTCTGAACTGTGGTACTGAGCTCTATCAGACGGGTGTTCTGAAGGAGTACGGTGTCGAGGTGTTGGGCACCAGTGTCGAAGCCATTATGAATACTGAAGATCGCGACCTCTTTGTCAAGAAGCTCGACGAGATTCAGCTGAAGACTCCTGTAAGCCACGCTGTCGAGAATATGGACGATGCCCTGAAGGCCGCCCATGAGATTGGTTTCCCCATTATGATCCGTTCAGCCTATGCGCTGGGAGGTCTTGGCAGTGGCATCTGTCCTGACGAGAAGGCCTTCATCGAGTTGGCAGAGAGCGCTTTCACCTTTGCCCCACAGATTCTTGTCGAAGAGTCGCTGAAGGGTTGGAAGGAGATTGAGTTCGAGTGCATTCGCGATGCCAACGACCACTGCTTCACGGTGGCTTCCATGGAAAACTTCGATCCTCTGGGCATCCACACTGGCGAGTCTATCGTGGTGGCTCCTACCTGTTCGCTCACTCCTGAGCAGGTTAAGATGCTGCAGGAGATTACCATCAAGTGCGTCCGCCATCTGAACATTGTGGGCGAGTGCAACATCCAGTTTGCCTTCAATGCTACGACCAACGACTATCGTATTATCGAGATAAACGCTCGCTTGAGCCGAAGCAGCGCATTGGCCTCAAAAGCAACGGGTTATCCTCTCGCTTTTGTTGCCGCTAAGATTGCTCTTGGCTACACCCTCGACCAGATTGGCGAGATGGGCACCACCTCTTCAGCTTACGTGGCTCCCAGCCTCGATTACATGATTTGTAAGATTCCTCGTTGGGACCTCACCAAGTTTGCTGGCGTCAGCCGTCTCATTGGTTCTTCCATGAAGTCTGTTGGCGAAATCATGTCCATCGGACGTTCATTCGAAGAGATGATTCAGAAGGGCCTTCGCATGATTGGTCAGGGCATGCACGGTTTCGTGGGCAACGACCACACCCGTTTCGACAATCTTGACGACGCCCTGGCTAATCCTACCGATCTGCGTATCTTCGCCATCGCACAGGCTTTGGAGGAAGGCTACACCATCGAGCGTATCGAGCAGTTGACCAAGATCGATGTCTGGTTCCTTGAGCGCCTGAAGCATATCGTCGACCTGAAGCACGAGCTCCAGAAGTACGACTCGCTCGAATCGTTACCCGATTCGTTACTGCTCGAAGTGAAGCAGTGCGGCTTCAGCGATTTCCAGATTGCCCGCTTCGTGCTGAAGCCCCAGGGTGGCAATATGGAGAAGGAGAATCTTGCCGTACGCCAGTACCGCAAGCAGAAGGGTATTCTGCCTAGCGTCAAGCGCATTCCTACGGTGGCTTCTGAGCATCCTGAGCTCACCAACTACCTCTACTTCACCTATACCCACACGCCAGCTTTTGCTCAGCCTGATGGTAAGCCCTATCAGGCTGCTCACGACATCAGTTATTATAATAATGAGAAGTCGGTCATCGTGCTGGGTTCAGGTGCCTACCGCATTGGTTCGTCTGTAGAGTTCGACTGGTGTTCTGTCAATGCCATCAATACTGCTCGCAAGCTGGGTTACAAGTCCATCATGATCAACTACAACCCAGAGACCGTGTCTACCGACTACGATATGTGCGACCGTCTCTACTTCGACGAGCTGTCACTGGAGCGCGTGCTCGACGTTATCGACCTCGAGTCGCCACGTGGTGTCATCGTTTCTGTGGGTGGTCAGATTCCTAACAACCTGGCTATGAAGCTCCATCGTCAGGGTGTACCCGTTTTAGGTACATCACCAGTCAATATCGACCGTGCAGAGAATCGCGACAAGTTCTCGGCTATGCTCGACAAGTTGGATATCGACCAGCCCGCATGGCGTGCGCTGACGTCGTTCGACGATATCAAGGAGTTTGTGGCCGAGGTGGGCTATCCCGTCCTCGTGCGTCCTTCCTATGTGCTCTCAGGTGCTGCCATGAATGTCTGCTACGACGAAGAGGAGCTGCATCGCTTCCTCAACATGGCTACTGAGGTTTCTAAGGAGTTCCCTGTGGTTGTTTCCAAGTTCATGACAGAGACCAAGGAGATAGAGTTCGACGCTGTTGCCGATAAGGGCGAGGTGGTCGAGTATGCCATCTCTGAACACGTAGAGTATGCTGGTGTGCACTCAGGCGATGCCACCATGGTGTTCCCTGCCCAGCACATCTATTTCTCTACCATCCGTCAGATCAAGAAGATAGCCCGCAAGATTGCTGCCGAGCTCAACATCTCTGGTCCGTTCAACATCCAGTTCCTGGCTAAGAACCGCGAGGTGAAGGTCATCGAGTGCAACCTGCGCGCCAGCCGTTCGTTCCCATTCGTATCTAAGATTCTGAAGCGCAACTTCATCGAGACGGCTACGAAGATCATGCTCGATGCCCCCTACTCTCGTCCTGACAAGTCGGAGTTCGACATCGACCGCATCGGCGTCAAGGCTTCTCAGTTCTCATTCGCCCGTCTGCAGAATGCCGATCCCGTTCTGGGTGTCGACATGAGCTCTACTGGCGAGGTAGGCTGTCTGGGCGACGACCTCAATGAGGCGCTGCTCAATGCTCTCATCGCTACAGGCTATCGTCTGCCCAAGGCAGGTGCCAGCGTGCTCATCTCGTCAGGTGGTGCCAAGGGTAAGGTGTCGTTGCTCGAACCCGCCCAGCGTCTGGTTAAGCAGGGCTACAAGCTGTATGCTACTGGTGGTACGGCCAAGTTCTTCAACGACAACGGTGTCGAGGCTACAGCCGTCAGCTGGCCTGATGAGGAAGGCGACAACAACGTGATGGACATGATTGCCCAGCACCAGTTCTCGCTCATCGTCAATGTGCCTAAGAACCACACCAAGCGCGAGCTGACCAATGGCTATCGCATCCGTCGTGGCGCCATCGACCACAACATTCCTCTGATGACCAATGTCCGTCTGGCTAAGGCCTATATTGAGGCCTTTACCGCTTTGACTGAGAACGACATCAAGATCAAGTCTTGGCAAGAATATAACTCATAAAAAGCTATCCTTATGTCTCCTGATGGTAAGCAGTTCCCCCTTCGCCATCTGGCCACCCTGTTGCTTCTCTTCGTGGCAACATCGCTCTCTGCCCATAGTGGCAAGTTCTCACCGTGGCTCCGTCTGAAGGTCGACCGTTACCATCAGGAGATGCTTCATCGTCAGGCGTCACCCCAGCGTGCCCCTGAGTCTGAATACGAAGATGTACTACTCTTCCTGCAGACCTGGCAACCGTTCAGCGATGAGGATCTGGCCGAATATCAGTGTCGCCGCTATGCACAGCTCGACGACATTGCTATTGTCCGCCTACCCTTCAGTCAGATGGAACAGCTGGCTGCCCATCCTATGGTCCGCTACATGGAGGCCAATGCCCCCTGCCAGCTTACCAACGACACCATCCCCCTGCTGGTCAACACCAAACCCGTCTATGAGGGCACGTCGCTGTCGCAGGCATTCACAGGCGAGGGTGTCGTCTTTGGCATCATGGACGTAGGTTTCGACCTCCGTCATCCCACCTTCTATCGCGACGCATCGCTCACCGACTACCGCATCAAAGCCCTATGGGACATGTTGGCACCCATTGACGCTGATGACGACGTGCTGCCCATTGGTCGCCAGTTCGTCACCGCCGATGCCATCCTGCAGCAAGGCAGTTCTACTGACAGCCCCATTCAGAGTCACGGCACCCATACGGCAGGCACTGGTGCAGGCAGTGGCTACAACACGCCCTATCGTGGCGTAGCCTTCAATAGCGACATCTGTATGGTGAGCAATGCCGTTACCGACGACACCGTCTATATCCAGAATAAGGATTATTACATGTACACCACCGCCACCGATGCACTCGGCCTGAAGTATATCTTCGACTATGCCGAAAGCCAGGGCAAGCCCTGCGTCATATCGCTCAGCGAGGGTTACATCGCTACACCATATGCCGACGACAGCCTCCATGCCGCCTTCATCAGCAAGATGCTGGGTCCTGGGCGCATCTTCGTGTCGTCAGCAGGCAATCAGGGGCGCTTCCTCTCCTATGCCGAGAAGCCCCGTGGTGTCCAGCAGGCAGGCACCTTCATCCGTTGCTACAAAGAAGACGCCTACTATTTCATGATTACCGATGGCGCCACCGATCTGCATCTCCACTTCTACGACAAGGAGACCAACAAGCACCTGGATACCATCAAACTGTCCATGGCGGGTGCCGCCCTCGACTCCGTTCAGGAAGTCCACATCCGCATTGACGACCGCGACGACATCGACATCCATGCCACGCTGAGCCGCTACCTGTCGTCCGTCAATCCCACCGATACCGTCTACGAGTTAAGTCTGAGTGGCGATAAACCCCTCAATAATATGGCCCATATCGCACTGGTTGCCGTGGGCACCGACAGCCATGCCGAGCTCTACGGATCGTCGTCGAGCATGATGCGCAGCCTGCCCGATGTCGACAGCCAATGGGATGCCGCCCTGCCTGGTCATAACATTCTGGCGCCAGGCTGTTTCGATGCAGCCATCTGTGTGGGTGCCACGTCTCATCGCATCAGCTATATCAATGCCGCTGGCGACACCATCACCTTCGACAACAAGCCAGGCCTTCTTGGCGACTATTCATCTACAGGACCAGCCCTCAACGGACTGCTCAAGCCCGCGGTCACAGCTCCAGGCACCAATGTCATCTCGTCCTACAACAGCGTCTACATGAAGGAACACCCCACGGCCACCTCCTACTACGTCACCTATTCCGACGTCGACGATTGCCAATACCCATGGGGAGCCAACAGCGGCACATCCATGGCGACACCCGTCGTAGCAGGCACCATCGCCCTGTGGCTACAGGCTAACCCCACACTGACGCGGGACGATATTCTCGGTGTGCTGAGCCGCACCTGCCGCCATCCGGAACCCGACCTCACCTATCCCAACAATCTGTACGGCTATGGCGAGATCGATGCCTATCGCGGACTCCTCGACATCCTGGGACTCACGCGCATCGAGACCATCAGTCAGCACCAGCCAAGTGGCGTACGCATGTATAGCAAAGACGGAAGCCTGCATCTGCTCTTCACCGAGCCCACACAAGCCCCCGTCGCTATCACCGTCTATTCCGTTGCTGGCACCAGGCTCCATCACCTGCAACTGGCATCAGGCCTTACCGAAGCCGTCGTTCCCCTGCCCTCGCTGCCCAGCGGCATCTATGCCGTCCAGCTGTCGAGCAGCCATCGCGCCATCACGGGCTCACAGCTTGTGCGCATGTAGAGGCGCTTATACATTCAGCAATCTCACCTTCCTTCTGTTCGCAAACGGTCTGACTGCAAAGTGCAGCCATATCGTGTTGCCCTTACGTTCCAGCAGCAATTCATCGAAATCCTCCTTCGATTCATCGCTGATGTCGAGCAGAATGGTGGCATAGCGGATTAATTGTTCTATACCAAGCACATGGATATCCGCTGCGCAGCCCGTCAGATGGTTGCTCGATGGTACACCGCCTACTGCCTTATTCACCGCCTCAGAACGATAGCCGCTGTTGATGATGATGGGTGTTTCTGACACACTGGGACAGTCCCCATGTGCAAGTCCCATGTGCACATAGAAGAGGTTTCACCTCATCAAGGTTATAAAGTTATAACTTATAACTCCTGACATTTAAGTTCATTGGTTTTATAGGTTGCAACGTAAGGGAGATATAGAACATAGGATTATATTGTATTTTAAATTTATATATATTATAATATATATTATAATATATATTATAATATATATAAATTATATAAAAGAATATAATGCTAAAATCCAAATTTAAGATGTCAGGTGTCAGGAGTTATAAGTTATAACTTCGGGGGCTTTGAATAATTTTCGCTCTGAAGGCAAAAATAATTGCCCAAATGTTTGGTAGTTCCATGAAAAATTCGTACCTTTGCATCAAGATGCAAACAGACATCAGCATCAAAAAAAATGCGGCATAACCAACGGGAAATTTTTGTTAACCATGGGACAAGTTTTTCATAGGCAAACCGCGACACGAGGCATCAAGGACGAGGTTTTAAGGACGAGGAAAAAATTTTACACCCTTAAAATTCTTAATTTTATGGCACTTAAGGTAAAGGCAGTAGAGAGACTGCTGAAGTTTACGATAGACCAGTCTGATTGAGAGCCGCCGCATCATCTTCACCCCGAGTGTCGACCTGAAGGACGAGCTGGCTAACACCAGCATTCAGATTACCTGCATCGACCGCAACGGTGACATCGTGAAGCGCGTGACCAGTACCAGTGGCGACGTGGAGGACCCTGATGCCTCCCCTAGCCCCTCCAAAGGAGGGGGAAGTAATCCTACTCCTTCAACCAACAATGGTGATGAGCCAGGCGAAGGCGATTAAGTCTAATTGACAATTGATAATTCTTTGACCTAAAGGTACAAAGCGACCAGAGGTCGAGCGGACAATTGACAATTAGGAATGAAAATGAAGAGTGTGAAAGGAGGCTCGGGCATGGTGCTCGGGCCTCCTTTGGGGTATGTTAGTTTCCAGTTATGCGGATGCACATCATCGTCAAATCGTCGTTGGGCTCGGCGCCGTTACGGTGTCGGCTTACTTCTTCCGCCAATGTCTCAATCACCTGACGGGCAGAGTCGAAGTGGGTGTTGCGAAGGATGTCAATCAGACGGTCGTCGCCAAACTGCTCCTGCTGACGGTTCTCGGCCTCGTTTAGACCGTCGGTATAGATAAAGAGCGGACGGCCTTTGATGGTGTCTATCCCTTCACCTTCGTACTCCAGTTCTGGCCAGAGCCCGATGGGGGCGTTAGGCAGCATGTCGAGGAAATCACCATGATTCTCACCGCCTCCGATAATGGGTGGATTGTGTCCGGCGTTGCAGAAGTCGAGGTGACCTGTCGTCAGGTCCACGAGTCCTAAGAATAACGTCACGAACATACCACTCTCGTTATCCTCGCCGCTGAGGGCATCGTTCATGCGGGTACATATCTCGGCTGGCATCATGCCCTGCTTCGCCAGCGTCATGAAGAGTCGCGTGGCCTGTGCCATGAACAGCGAGGCTGGCACGCCCTTCCCGCTGACGTCGCCTATGGCAAAGTAGAGCTTGTCGCCCTGCATCACGTAGCCATACAGGTCGCCGCCCACCTCCTTGGCAGGCGTCATCGAGGCGTACATGTCGAGGCCCTCACGCTCTGGGAACTGGCTGGGCACCATCGACATCTGGATGTCGCGGGCAATCTTCAACTCATTCTCGATGCGTTCCTTGGCTGATCTCACCTCTGCCAGACGCTTGGCGGCACGACGGCGCACCAGCGTATAGATGATGAAGAACAGCGTCAGTGATATAATGGCGATGACGAGCCCTACGACGCGCTGCTGCGACAGCTCAGCCTGCTGACGGGCTATCTGCGCCTCTTTCTCCTGTGTCTCGTAAATGGTGGCCAGTTCGGCGGCGGCATCGTTCTTCTGGGCAGTGACGGCTGAGTCAATCACTTGGGATATATATACTGCTGTAGCCAGAGCCGAGTCCTTACGGCCTGCCAGATAGTTAGCATTGAACTTCTGGAACAGAAAGTCCTTAATGACCTCGAGATTAGGCCTCAAATCCCTTTCGGCAGCTATGCGGTCAAAGTCCTGATAGATATCGGCGGCATCGGCATAGCGGCCTGTAACAGACAGATAATCGCATGAGTTGATGCGGCCTTCGTCGGTCTTCGAATAGTCCGTCTTCAGGAATTGTTCGTAGGCCTTAGCGGCCTCCGCCTTCTGTCCTTGGTTATGCAGAAACTCTGCCCGGAGCAAGCCTAATCTTCCATCCTGACGGTCTGCGAAAGACGAGTTGGCATCCGGCTGCACTCTGTACCAGGCAAGCAGCGAGTCGCAACGGTCAAGCCACTTTTGCTGACCCTTCGACTTTTGTATCACGTTATCAAAAAACATATTCACCACAGCAGAGATACAATTCTGGAAGGACTCAAGGGATGAGTACTCCTTTTGATATTGTAGAATGTATTGATAGGCTTGTTCGTAACTTTTTTCACCCTCTTCCTTTCGGTTCAGTTTTATTTGGCAACCACCGATAGTAGAGAGTAATTCCCCTTTCAGGCCCGGGGATACATCGGGGTCTGGCCCAAGCCTGTTAGTGGCTGGCAGGGCTACGCGCAGAGCCTCCTCGTTTTTTTCATAAGCAGCATAATAACTGGATATGGTGGTGACAGCGTTGTAATAGAATCGCTTCTCTTCGGCCGTCTTGCTCTTGGCCTGTTCGAAAGCCTTGATGACATTTTTCTGACACTCGAGATAGGTATCTAAATCCCCTTTGCTGGCGTAAGCCGTGGCCATGTAGGCGTTAGCCTGGATGGGTGTCAGGAGGTTCAGGTTCATGAAGCTGTCTATCAGTTCCTCTGTGCGCTCCACGTTACCCGTACAGGCCATCTCATTTACGATATGCCCTGGATTCAAGTTCAGCGAGTCTGTCCCGTCGTTGCTACTGTTGAGTGGTCCGCCATTCTGGCAAGCCACGATGTTCAGCAACAATGCCAGCAGCACCGTTGTAAGCAGGCTTCCGTGCAGTCCGATAGCCGTCCGGGCCGAATATGATTTCATTGTTTGAATCTTCATTTTATTCTCATTTTAATTCGACTGCAAATTCGCAGGAACAGCAATGTTTTTCCTGTATCCCATGCCTGTGACATGGCAGATTAAAATATTGTCCTGATTCGTGACACGAACTTCAACGGAAGGAATCTTGTGGTGATCAGCCACGAAGAAGGCTTCAGCCCGTAGAACATCGCCTTCGTGCGCGCTGGCTATGAACATGATGCTGTTGGAAATGCCGAAGGTGAGTTGTCCATTGCTGTTCATCAGTGCAGCTATGGCCAGGTCGGCCAGTGTGAAGAGGGCTCCACCCTGGCACACATTGCCACCATTCAGGTGTGTTTCAGTAACGGTCATTTCAGCCACGGCATGTTGTTTGTCTGCCTCTGTGATTCTGCAGCCTGCATTTGCTGCGAAGCGGTCGTTTCGATTCAGTATTTCTTTGATGTCCATATTTTACAAAAAATTTTTAGTCTGATTCCTTTTTTCGTCGATGCAAAAAGATGAGTATAATGCCGATAATCAAAGGAACAGCGCCGATAATAATCCCTACTCCGCCGGCAGCCAGACCGAACATAGCCGCAAAACCGCCCTGACGAATATATGGACGTGGTATCTCAGCAATAAGAGAATCACGTAATGACTCATCTTGTATGCTGTCCAAAACTGCCACCTGGTGGTTATATTCTTCAACCCATGCTTCGTGTTTATGTCCGGCATCTATGTCTGCAACCACCATCACAACAGCAACAAATATAGATAACGCCAGGATAAACCCACCCAGCACCACAAGCAAACAGCCACATCCACCTTTATACGATTTCTTTTGATTCATCAATTATCTTATGAATATTACTTCAGCTCATTGACAATGATTTCTGCCATTCGCTGAGCACCTTTTGTGTCAGGATGAATGCCATCGTCCAGCATTTTGTCGCCATCGTTGGCGTAAAGCGTATGCAGGTCGATGACGTGAAGTCCATACTTCTTGGCAACGGCCTGCTGAATAGGAATAATCTTATTGGTGATCACTTCGTCGCTGATGTTCCACGTCGGCTTAAAAGCGGGAATGGGCGTGCAGAGGAATATCTCAGGTTTGGCGTCGATTCTCACCTTGGCCTTCTTACCCTTATTGAGCTGTGCCAAATCAGGACGGAGGGTGAGAATCATCTGTTCGAGATCCTTCTGGAAATCGCTGCCGTACTGCCAGTTCTCGGGCTTCGAATCGTTGGTGCCCAGCTTGATGATGACGATATCAGGACGGAAAGCCAGAGCATCCTGCCAAGCCATCTCGTTCATGTAAGGATAGTCGCCCTTGTTCAACATGGTGCGAGAGCTGACACCAAAGTTCTTGACCCAAAAATCGTTGCCTAACAGTCGCTGAAGACAGGCGGGATAACCATATTTGGCCTTCATGTCAATACCATAGCCCTCGGTAATACTATTACCGATACAAGCAACGCGGACGGCATTGGGTTTAGGCGTGCTGAGAGACTGCAGCCAGGCGGAGATATCGGCCAGCATCTGATGGTGATACTTGAACCAAGGACCAAAGCCGAAGCCATGATCGCCTGAAGGATAGACGTACATGGTGCAATCGTTGCCTGCCTGACGCATGGCGGAATAATAGGTAAGCGCATTGGTGACGGGCGGGACCAGACGGTCGTCGTTGGCGGTGATGATCAGGGCTGGCGGTGTGAGATGGCAGCGCACCTGGCGGTTGGTCGAGAAGTCGTTGACCAGTTTGGGGTCTTTATGCCCCTCTTCGCCCAGGAAATTGATGCACGACCATTTGTGTGACACGCGCTCGTCCATGCTGATGACGGGATAAAACAGAATGCTGAAATCAGGACGCACATCGAAAGCGGAACGGGTAGAGATGACTGATGCCAGATGGCCACCAGCCGAAAATCCCATGATACCTACATCGTGCGGATTGATACCCCACGCAACTGCCGAATCGCGAACGATACGAATGCCCTGTTCGACATCGCCGATAGGCTTGGTACGATCGCCCTCGGGCAAGCGGTAGTTGACTACAAAGTAGGCAATACCCTGCTGATTCATCCATTTCGACGCCATCGTACCCTCGTGGTTGTTCGACAATACGGAATAGCCACATCCAGGCACGCCGACAATCGCTCTGCCAGAGGGTTTCTCGGGCAGATAGCACACCATGTGCGACTTGCCATCGGGTGTCAGGTTCAACTTGAATTCTCTCGCTGTCTGTGCCTGAGCTACCAATGCGGTGAGCAACAGGCCGAAAGTCATCAACTTCTTCATGATGTTATCAGTTTATGTCATTATTTATCAAAAATATGCTGCAAATATAGCGATTATTGCCGAAAAAATAGTATTTTTGCAGCCACAATTACGAAACTTTAGAATAATAAAACAATAAAAAGATAGAATATCAATGAAAAAGATTACAACATTTAGCATTGTGATGGTCCTGATGATGGGCCTGTGTATGACGTCGTGCCTGAAGGGCAACAATAATGACGAACAGGAGAAGCAATGGCAGGAATGGGTCAACGAAGTGAACGCAGAAATTAGAGCATCGATAGGCAGCTACGGCGGAAAAATGTATCTGTGTGCAGCAAACAAGGAAAGGGAAGACTCAGTGGTGGCCAATTGGGGCATCGCCAGCGACAGCACAATGGTATTGTCGGCTGTACCCTTGAGTTGGTTGGTAAAGAAGATGCCAGAAAACCAGAAGGCCCTACAAACGGCTATTGCCGAGAGGGGAACCAGCGATATTCTGGTGAAAACAGCCTATAACTACAGATTCCATTCGCCACTGGATATCTATATCTATCCGCAACCCATCAAGCTCAATGTCAACTACGAGGGACAGTCGCATCAGGTGGAGATACACTTCTACAACACAGAAACCAACACCAACAGCAGAGCCCAGTATTTGCAATACAGCGATAAGGAGTTGGTCAATCTGTGTCTGCTCAGTCTGTCGCCAGAATCGATATATTTGGACGGACAGCGGCAGCATGTGTTCCAGATGGAGTATTATATATGGTGGTACGGTAGCAAAAAATGACGATGATGAAGAAACGTGCATTATTCATATTGGCATCGATGATGTTTTCGGTAGTATGTCTGGCACAGACATCTACCAAGGAGGTAACGCTGAAAACCACGATGGGCGACATACGCATAGCGCTGTATGACGAGACACCGCTACATCGCGATAACTTTCTGAAGCTGGCCGAGGAGCACGTGTTCGACTCGTTGCTGTTCCATCGCGTCATCAAGAACTTCATGATACAGTCTGGCGACATACACAGCAAACATGCGCTGCCAGGACAACGGCTTGGCACTGGCAGTTTCGATTATACCATCGAACCTGAATTCCGCACGCCAGACATCTATCACCGCTTTGGAACTGTGGCAATGGCCAGAGAGGGTGACAAGAAAAATCCTGAGATGCGCAGTTCTGCCACCCAGTTCTACATCGTAACGCGCCAGAACGGCACGCCTCATCTGGACGGCAAGTATACTGTGTTTGGAGAAGTGAAGGAAGGCATGGACGTGGTATGCCGCATACAAGAGATGGCGACTGACGACTTTGACCGCCCACTGGAGGATATCAGGATACTGGAAGTTATCGTGAAATAAAAAAAATTTGCAAGCGACTGGTAAACAGTTCTTGCAAATTACTCTCCGTGATCCGGTCGGGATTCGAACCCGAGACCCACAGCTTAGAAGGCTGTTGCTCTATCCAGCTGAGCTACCAGACCGATTAGCGGGTGCAAAGGTACAACTTTTTTGCGAATTACCAAGCCATTATTACGAAATATTTTATTTTTTGCACGCAGAAATATGGCAATTATTGAAATTACATCGCTAAAACAACCAGGAATTGAGGTGTTTAGCACCTTAACAGAAGCTCAACTGCGCATGGAACTGGAGCCAGAACGCGGACTATTCATCGCTGAGAGTCCGAAGGTGATACGCGTGGCCCTGGATGTCGGATGGGAGCCTACTGCCCTACTCTGCGAACGCAAACATATAGAAGGTGATGCAAGGGATATCATCGCGCGCGTGGGCGATATACCTATATATACTGGTAGTCGTGAACTGCTGGCACAACTGACAGGCTATACCCTGACTCGTGGCGTGCTGTGTGCCATGCGAAGGAGACAGATGCCAACCGTAGAAGAAGTAGTGAAAGAGGCACGTCGTGTGGTTGTCATCGAATCGGTCACAGATACCACCAACATCGGAGCTATCTTCCGTTCGGCTGCGGCATTAGGCATCGATGCAGTATTGCTGACGAGAGACACATGCGACCCGCTAAACAGACGTGCGGTGAGAGTGAGCATGGGAACGGTATTTCTGGTGCCTTGGACATGGATAGACCACCCCACCCCTACGCTGCATCAATATGGATTCCGAACCGTAGCTATGGCGCTGACAGACAAGAGTATAGCGCTGGACGACGCACGACTGAAAGCAGAACAACGACTGGCTGTCATCATGGGAACAGAAGGCGACGGACTACCAGAACAAACAATCAGCGAGGCCGACTACGTGGTGCGCATTCCTATGGCACACGGAGTGGACTCGCTGAATGTGGCAGCAGCGGCTGCTGTAGCTTTCTGGGAACTAAGAGTTTAGTCTTCGATGCCCTCGGGCTTCATGTTGGTGTATACAGTCTGTACATCGTCGAAGTCCTCAAGTTTCTCAATCATCTTGTCGATGGTCTCGCGCTCCTCGGGAGTAACGTCCTTCAGATCATTTGGAATGCGAGTAAACTCAGCACCCGTCACCTCGAAACCGTTCTCCTCCAGATGCTTCTGAATAGCACCAAATGAAGAAGGATCGCCATAGATGGTGATTGAGTTCTCTTCCTCATCTTCGTCGTACTCATCCTCTACACCGTAGTCAATAAGGTCGAGAATCATCTCGTCCATATCCAGACCGTCAGTCTTCTTGAAAGTAAACACACATTTGTGGTCAAACAAGAACGACAGACTGCCCTGAGTACCCAGGTTTCCATTAAACTTATTGAACACCGAACGAACGTCACCAACGGTACGTGTGGTGTTGTCGGTCAGCGTGTCTACAAAGATAGCAACGCCGTGAGGACCGTATCCCTCGTAAGTCACTTCCTTATAATCGCTCTGGTCCTTACCCATCGCGTTCTTGATGGCACGCTCGATATTATCCTTCGGCATGTTCTCGCGCTTGGCATTGGCGATGATAGCACGCAATGCAGGGTTCATGTCGGGCTCTGGACCGCCTGCCTTCACGGCAATGGCAATCTGCTTGCCAATCTTAGTAAACGTCTTGGCCATGTGGCCCCATCTCTTCAGTTTCGCAGCTTTGCGATATTCAAATGCTCTTCCCATATTTTAATATATTTATAATTGACAATTGATAATTGATAATTAACGCAACTCGGCGTTTAGTTTCTGCTTCAGGTTCTGAATCAGCTTCTGCATGATGGCGTCGATCTGCTTGTCACCCATCGTCTTCTCTGCATCTTGCAGTATAAAGTTAACAGCATACGATTTCTTGCCGGCAGGCAGCTTGTCGCCCTCGTAAACATCGAACAACTCGACTTTCTTCAGGAACTTCTTCTCAGTCTGACGGGCAATATCCTCAATCTGCTGGAACTCAACGCTCTTGTCGATAAGCAGAGCAAGGTCTCGGCTGACAGAGGGGAACTTAGGAATCTCCGTAAATTCAACCTTCTGCTTGCGAATCACCTTCATCAGGGCTGTCCAGTTCAGTTCGGCGTAATACACAGGGGTATCAATGTCGAACTGCTTCTGCAACTTCTTCGTCAGCACACCCAGTTCGATGAGTTTCTTGCCACCACGGTTCTCGATAGTCAGACCTGCTGAGAAGATGGCATTGTCGCTCTTTTTGCGTACCAGCATACCAGGCTGCACACCAATACGAGCCAGGATGTTGTCGACGTGGGCATCCAACTCGGCAAATGAAGTATCTTCGTTCTGGTGAGCCCATGAACCCTCAACACGCTTACCCGTCAGCCACAAGGCCATATGGTACTGTTCCTTATAGGCCTGCATGGGATCGTCCTGGTTCTCCTTCGCAGGGTCAAAGCTATAGACATTGCCAAATTCGAAGAAACGACAGTTGGGGTTCTTACGCTTGGCATTATGCTCGATGCTCTCCAGACCGCCATACAGCAGCGTGCCACGCATGACATTAAGGTCACTCGACAGCGGATTCATAATCTTCACCAGCTGAGCCTGCTGCTCTTCTGCATAGTATGCTGCCTTTGTCAACGAGTTATTTAGAATCTCGTTGAATCCAGCACCCACCAATTGCTCTGAAACGAGGTTTGCCAACTTGTGCTTCTGGTCTTCGTCGCCCTTAATCACCAGCGAAGACTTCAACTGGGTAGGAATCTCCACATTATTATATCCATAGATGCGCAGAATATCCTCTACGACATCGCAGGGACGCTGAACATCCACACGATAAGCAGGAATCTCCAGCTTCAGGGCCTCAGGCGTCTCCTCAAGCACCTTCATCTCCAAACTGTCGCAGATGCTCTTGATGGTCTCGACAGGAATATCTTTACCTACCAGCGAGTGAACATAGCTGTACTCGAGGTCGACAACGGCATTCTCCATCTTCTCTGGATAGATATCCTTGATTTCCATCGACACCTTTCCACCTGCCAGTTCCTTACAGAGTTGGGCAGCATATTTCAAAGCCTCAACAGTACCATTGGGATCAATACCACGCTCGAAACGGAACGAAGAATCGGTGCTCAGACCATGACGGCGGGCTGACTTACGAATCCATGTGGGATGGAAATAGGCACTCTCCAGAACCACATTTCTAGTGGTCTCGTAGGTACCACTACCCTTTCCACCAAACACGCCAGCGATACACATCGGCTCTTCGGCATTGCAGATAGCCAGGTCGCGATCGCTCAGTTTATGCTCTACGCCATCCAGCGTCTGGAAAGGAGTACCCTCGGGCATTGTCTTCACCACAATCTTGTGACCCTTCACCATGTCGGCATCGAAACAATGCAAGGGCTGACCTAACGCCATCATCACATAGTTGGTGATGTCGACGATATTATTGATAGGACGCAGACCTATGGTAGTCAGCTTATTCTTCAGCCAATCGGGCGATTCCTTCACCTCACAATCAGTCACACTGACACAAGCATAACGCTTACAAGCCTCCTGGTTCTCAATCACTACTTCGATAGGCAGGCTGCTGTCATCGACGGCAAACGTCGATGCGCAGGGTTTGTGGGTAGCCGTCTGATAGCCGTTCTGCTTCAGCCAGGCATACAGGTCGCGAGCCACACCCCAATGACTCAGGGCATCAGCACGGTTGGCAGTGATGTCTACCTCGATGAGCCAGTCGCTCTCCAGATGGTAATACTCAGCGGCAGGCGTACCAACAACAGCATCCTCAGGTAATACGATAATGCCGTCGTGGCTGCTGCCGATACCAATCTCGTCCTCAGCACATATCATGCCCAAAGACTCGACGCCACGCAGCTTCGATTTCTTAATCACAAACTCCTTGTCGCCATCATAGAGCACACAGCCCAAGTCGGCCACAATCACCTTCTGACCTGCAGCCACATTTGGTGCACCACAGACAATCTGCTGTGGCTCGCCCTTACCCAAGTCAACGGTGGTAACATGTAAATGGTCTGAATCGGGGTGCATCTCGCACGTCAGCACCTTACCAACGTAAAGGCCCTTCAGACCGCCCTTAATACTTTGTACTTCTTCGAGTGCATCAACCTCAAGACCTGTCGACGTCAAAGCATCGCACACCTGCTGCGGTGTAAGGTCGAAATCAACGTACTCCTTTAGCCATTTATACGATATATTCATTGCAATGATAATTAATTTCCTAAAAATCGCGTGCAAAATTACAAAAAAAAAATGGACTGACCAAACGGTCAGCCCACTTTCTTTTATTCTTCCTCTGGAGTTATGAGTTTATAACCCTTTCCGTGGATGTTGATAATCTCAATTTTGGGGTCGTCTTTAAGGTGTTTACGTAACTTAGTGATGTAAACATCCATCGAGCGAGCATTGAAGTAATTATCGTCAATCCAGATAGTTTTCAGAGCAAAATCACGCTGCAAAATCTCGTTGGCATGTGAGCAAAGCAGAGCTAACAACTCGTTCTCCTTTGTCGTCAACTTGGTTTGTTTATCACCTATAACCAACAGCTGCTTCTGTGTATCGAAGAGGAAGTCGCCAATATGATAGACAGAACTCTCCTTGTTCTTCTTACCACGAACTCGACGCAGAATAGCCTCTACACGGAAAACCAATTCCTCCATAGAGAAAGGCTTAGTGATGTAGTCGTCGGCGCCAATCTTGAAGCCCTCAAGAATATCCTCCTTCAGAGTCTTAGCAGTCAGGAAGATAATGGGAATGTCGGCATTAGCCTGACGAATTTCCTGTGCCAAAGTGAATCCATCCTTTTTAGGCATCATCACGTCAAGCACGCAGATATCAAACTTGGTTTTGAGAAAAGCCTTGTAACCGGCCTCACCATCGGGGCAGAGCTCTGCCTGATAGCCTTTGGCTGCCAAATACTCACGCAACAGCATTCCGAGGTTCTCGTCGTCTTCACAAAGAAGAATTTTCAGTTTTTCGTCCATAACCTTAAATCATTTTAAATTTGACATTATTTTAATAACTATTTATTTCAATCTTCTTTCAGAATAGGCAGAGAGATAGTAAATTTAGTTCCTTTGCCTAATTCGCTCTCACACTTGATTTCACCCTGATGGAGATCTATTACCTTCTTGACATATGCCAGACCGAGTCCGAAGCCTTTCACATCGTGCTTGTTGCCCGTATGGACACGATAGAACTTGTCGAATATCTTCTTCAGGTTTTCCTTCTTGATACCCAGACCGTTATCACGGATACTCAAGTAGAGCTTATCGTTGTCGTTCCAAGTGCGAATATAGATATCAAGCGGTTCGTCCTGCTTCCGATATTTCACCGCATTATCCATCAGATTGGTAATGGCATTTTGGAAATGAACCTCATCGACAAATATGCCAGAGTCGACGGCTTCAATCTCCGTATATATCTTACCACCAGTATGTTCCACACGCAAATTAAATGATTGCGCGATATTTTCTACGGTCTCATTAAGATCCAATTCCTTCTTCTTGAACACGATGCTCTTCTTATCGAACATTGACATCTGAAGCACCTTTTCAACCAAGAAACGCAGACGCTTAGACTCATCGGTAATCACTCCACTCAGGTGTTTTGTCATCTGTTCCGACTTAGTTACAGAATCATCATTCATCATCTGGGCAGCCAACGAGATAGAGGCAATTGGCGTCTTCAGTTCGTGAGTCATATTGTTAATGAAGTCGTTCTTAATTTCCGTATAACGCTTTTGACGGAATATGACCACAATAGTAAAGAGAAACGTGATAAGCAGCACAATGGTAAAGATGATGCTGGGAATCATAAAACGCACCGACGAGAAAATATAGCTGCTCATTTCAGGGAAGTGGACACGTACCAAACCCATCTTAGACTGCGGATCATTCTGGAACAGTTTGGTTTCATAGGTGTATTCCTTACCAGTTTCCTCATAGTCCGGACAGCGATAGACCTCACGTCCGTCCGTAGTAGAGACCGTAAAATGGTATGGGATATTAATACCATTGTTGGCCAACTGTTCACGGATGTCATTATCGAGCATACGGAAATTGATACGCTCTTTCAGAGGCTTGTCACTCGCAGTATATAGAATATTATAAATCACCTCGTCGAGCAATGCTCTCTGATAGACATAACGATTGCGAAGAATCTCCTGCATCGTCTTGGTAGCATCAGCCAGAGAATTCTTATCCTTACGCAGAATCATGGCCTTAGGAATAGAAGCAGGCTTAATCTTCAGCGCCTTTACCTGGAACGAAGAATAAATGGTACCATCATCGGCTGCAACAGAAAACTGGTGACTATGTGTCACACTGCCCAAACCGTCGATAACCATACTATCTTGTGTGAACGCACGACGTTCGGTCTCGTTAACATCCTTCTCCAAATAGCGCATCGTCTCGTTCACTTCCATATTGTGCGAGGCTTGATACAAACTGCGATTCACACTCTCATCGAACTGCTCTTTCTTCATCTTTACCATCTCCTCAACATAGGAGAACTGAAGGAAAAGCAGCACCAGGAACGAGAATCCCATTATGATGGCTATGACCCAAATAGTAGACTTCTTCATATCAGGTGCAAAATTAGCATTTATCCTGACACTAAGAAACTTTTTAGTTAATTAATTCCGTTAATTTTAACGTTATTAACTATTTTGTTGTTGTTTAATTAATTAAATTGAACTACAAGAAACTGTCATTGATATTGCATTCAACCTAATCACCTTAAGTATTCATGTTGTAACCTAAGGTCAGGCTCTTTACAAATGAACCAGAAAATAATACACCTTATTATTATAATTATATGGATTATCAATTCATGTGCAAAGAAACTGGCATTTTTTCATTCTCACAATCCTCATTTATATGGATTTTTCACATTCTACATACAATATCTGTTAAAAAATAGCGCGATATGAATTATATATGATATTTTCTTCGTAACTTTGGCATCGTATTATGTGCATATGCATCGAAATACACTAAAGTCGACAAAAATAAAAACAATTATAAATGCAATTTAAATGGAATTACGAACCACCTACACCAGAGACACAACAGGCGGCTAAGGAACTGGCCGAAAAGATAGGAATGAGTCCTATCTTGGCTGGCTTGCTCATCAAACGTGGCGTCAAGACGGAAAGTGCTGCCAAGCGCTTCTTCAGGCCAATGCTCAACGAGCTAATTGACCCGTTCTTGATGAACGATATGGATGTAGCTGTTGACCGCCTCAATGATGCTATGGGACGAAAAGAGCGCATCATGGTGTATGGTGATTATGACGTAGACGGCTGTACGGCTGTCGCTTTAGTGTATAAGTTCTTGCAGCAGTTCTATTCGAATATAGACTACTATATTCCTCATCGCGAAGAAGAAGGGTATGGAGTCAGTAGGAAAGGAATAGAATTCGCAGCAGAAACGGGTGTCAGTCTTATCATCGTATTGGATTGTGGTATCAAAGCAGTTGACGAGATTGCCTATGCCAAACAATTGGGTATCGATTTCATCATTTGCGACCATCATGTGCCTGATGAAGTGATGCCACCAGCTGTGGCCATTCTGAATCCAAAACGTACCGATTCAACCTATCCTTTCAAGCACCTTTGCGGTTGTGGCGTAGGCTTTAAGTTGATGCAGGCTTTTGCAAAGAATAACGGAATCCCATTCTCACGACTTATCTCCCTACTCGATTTCTGTGCTGTCAGCATTGCTGCTGACTTGGTGCCAGTAGAGAGCGAAAATCGTATTTTGGCATTTCACGGACTGAAACAACTAAACCAGAATGCCTCTACGGGGCTGAAATCCATTATTGAGATTTGCGGGCTTACCAATCGTGAACTGACTATGAGCGATATTGTGTTTAAGATCGGTCCACGCATCAATGCCTCAGGACGTATGATGAACGGAAGAGAAGCTGTTGAGCTTTTGGTGGAGCGTGATCTGCAAAAGGCACTGACAATGGCTACTCGTATCAACGAACTGAACGAGCAACGCAAAGATGTAGACAAGCAGATGACCGAAGAGGCCAACGAGATTGTTGAGCGCCTGGAGAGTCAGCAACACATGCAGTCTATTGTGCTTTACGATGAAGGATGGAAGAAGGGTGTTGTTGGTATTGTAGCATCAAGACTAACAGAACTCTATTTCCGCCCGACGGTGGTTTTGACCATCATCGATGGCATCGCTTCTGGTTCCGCCCGTTCTGTAGCTGGTTTTGACATTTACGATGCAGTCAAGTCGTGTCGTGATCTGCTGGAAAACTTTGGAGGTCATACCTATGCTGTGGGACTTACGCTGAAACAAGAAAACATCCCAGAATTCCGTCGTAGGTTCCAAGAATATGTGAGCAGGCACATCATGCCAGAACAGACACAACAAGCACTTGAGATCGACGGAGAAATAGACTTCAAGGATGTCAATAAGCGTTTGCTGAATGAACTGAAACGGTTGGCTCCTCATGGACCAGGCAATGAAAAGCCGTTGTTCATCACTAGAAATGTATACGACTATGGCACTTCGAAAGTAGTAGGACGTCATCAGGAACATATCAAGTTGGAACTGGTTGATTCCAAGTCGGCTGTGGTTATGAATGGCATTGCCTTCGGACAGAGCAAAGCTGCACGATACATCAAATCGAAACGCTCGTTTGACATTGTGTATACGATTGAGGAGAATACCTACAAACGTGGTGAGGTACAACTGCAAATAGAGGATATCCGGCCGTCGGAAGATGAATCATTCTAGTCATAGAGAAGATTTTCGTTCCATTCTGAAAAGATACTGGGGTTATGACGACTTCAGAGGTATTCAACGTGAAATCATTGAATCGATATGTGCTGGGCATGACACTCTAGGGTTAATGCCAACGGGTGGCGGAAAATCAATTACCTTTCAGGTTCCGGCTTTGGCTATGGAAGGTACGTGTATCGTGGTGACACCCCTAATCGCATTAATGAAAGACCAGGTTCACCATCTTCACCAATTAGGCATCCGAGCGGAAGCTATCTATAGTGGTCTTCAACACCAGGAAATACTACGCATCTTAGAGAACTGCATCCTGGGGAGTGTTAAACTACTGTATGTATCACCAGAACGATTGGGTAGTGAACTGTTTCAAAAGAAACTGATGCACATGCAGATCAGTTTCATCACTGTAGATGAAGCTCACTGTATCTCCCAATGGGGGTATGATTTCCGTCCTTCCTATCTTGAGATTGCGAAAATCCGATTATTATGTCCTTCTGCCCCCGTTTTGGCACTCACAGCCACAGCAACCCTACGCGTAGTAGACGACATCTGCAAACGACTAGAAATAGAAGACAAGACTAAAGAAACAAAGGAAATAACTTCTTTCAATGTCTTCCGAATGAGTTTCGAACGCAAGAATCTGGCTTATCTCGTACGCCATGCAGATGACAAGCACTATGAAATTATCAATACGCTACAACAAGCAAGCGGATCGGCAATCATCTACGTACGCAGCAGAAGACACGCCAAGGAAATCAGCGAATACCTTTGTGAGGCAGGACTGAGCGCGACATTTTATCATGCAGGGCTAGAACACACTGAGAAAGACCAGAGGCAAAGAGACTGGCAACACGATAGAACCCGCATTATGGTAGCGACCAACGCTTTCGGCATGGGTATCGACAAACCAGATGTTCGTACCGTCATTCACTACGAATGCCCTGATTCACTAGAAGCATATTTCCAAGAGGCAGGAAGAGCAGGAAGAGATGGAAAACCTGCTCAAGCTATCTTGCTCTACAACAACAGCGATAATGCAAAATTACAGAAACGCATTGCCGATACTTTTCCTGAAAAAGATTATATTCGACAAGTCTATGAACACTTGGCCTTCTACTATCAGATAGCTACTGGCGATGGTTATGGAGTAAGTCATGAATTCAATATCGATGAATTTTGCTTACGTTTCCGTCATTTCCCAATACGCGTCCACTCTGCCCTTCAGATTCTTCAGCGAGCAGGCTATATTGATTATGATGAAGAGGCAGACAATCAGGCTCGTGCACGATTTCTTGTAAGCCGTGAAGACCTGTACAGGCTCGAGCAAGTAACACCCGATGAAGAACGGGTCATTGTAGCTTTGTTACGTAATTATGGTGGTTTGTTTGCTGACTATGGTTATATCGATGAAAGCATGGTTGCACAACAGGCTGGTATTTCTCAACCACAATGTTATGAGATTTTGAAAGCTCTCTCACAACGCCAATTGATTAGCTTTATTCCACAAAAGAAAGTACCCTATATCCGTTACATGCAACGACGTGAGGACAAAGAACATGTAATATTACCCCGTTCCATCTATGAAGAACGTCGTAAACAATATGAATTGCGAATCAAAGCCATGCTTCAATATGCAGAGACCTCCCATAGGTGTCGCAGTAGAATGTTGTTAGAGTATTTTGGCGAGAAATCAGCAAAGAATTGCGGACAATGCGACTTCTGTCTGGAAGAACATGGAGAGACCGTCACAAAGAAAGGACAGGAAAATGCTCGCCAACAAATCCTTTCACTATTAGCTGATCGCCAACGACACCACATCACCGAACTCTTCCGTTTGCAGTTACCAACGGATGAACTGAATGCTGCCCTATCCTATCTGGTTGAGGAAGAAAAGATTAAACAGGAAGATGGTTTCCTGACACTTTAAATCATCCCTATAACATCCAATAACGACTGGTGGATATGGCCATTAGTTGCAACAACACTATCACCTTGCATAAAGTCATCAGAACCACCATAATTTGTAACACAGCCACCAGCTTCTTGTACAATCAACGCACCAGCCATATAATCCCACTGACCAATATAGCGTTCGGCATAACCATCTAACCTGCCTGCTGCCACATAACAAAGGGCCATAGCCGCAGAACCTATCATACGAATACTGCCAACATGACCATAGAAATGATCTATCAGATGTTTAATGACAGGCTTGTAGGCATCACTATTATAAGGTAATTGCAAGCAGAGCAAAGCATCGTTAAGTTCACTCTTTCCAACATGAATAATCTGAGGATTTTCTGCGGAATGCTGAGAATCAGATAAATAGGCCCCACCATCTTTCCAAGCATAAAAGCACTCGTCAGCACATATTTCATAGACTACGCCTAATAGAATTTCCTTATTACGAATAAGAGCAATTGAAACAGCATAGGGGGCAAAGCCATGAATAAAATTAGTTGTTCCATCCAGTGGATCTACTACCCACAACAGCTGTTCGTCAGTATGTGTCGCTAAACCTTCTTCAGTAATAAAACCTGCTTCAGGCAACAGATGTTTTAAGGATTCAACGATTAACTTCTCAGAGTTTTTATCAACATACGACACATAATCGTGCGCATGTTTGCGTTCTACCTTATTCAATGAGAAATTAGCACGCTCGTTTTTAATATACGTACCTGCCTCACGGGCTATCTGACAAACATTGAAAGTCAATTTCTGTAAATCCATCATACCATAATTTTGTTATAAACACATGCAAAGATACACATTTTATTGTTAATAAGTGAGAAAAATGCTGAAATAGTGAACTTTACTGCTAATATATTGTTGATTTTTCAAAGAATATTTGGTAGATAAGAAGATTTTTTGTACCTTTGCGCCCGATTTGGTCCGTTTTGGCTCAAACAAGTCACAGCACGAAGCTGTGCGCCAGGCGGAAAAACCCGTTAAACAATTTAAAAAACAATGTACGCAATTGTAGAAATCAACGGTCAGCAGTTTAAGGTTGAGGAGGGCAAAAAGCTCTTCGTTAACCACATGAAAGATGTGGAGACCGGTAAAACTGTTGAATTCGACAAGGTACTGCTTGTCGACAATGAAGGTTCAGTACAGGTAGGCGCACCAACCGTAGCAGGTGCAAAGGTAGTATGTGAAGTGGTTAATCCACTCGTTAAGGGTGAGAAGGTTATCGTTTTCAAGATGAAGCGTCGTAAGGACTCTCGCAAGCGCAACGGTCACCGTCAGCAGTACACCCAGGTAGAAGTTAAATCAGTAATCGCTTAAAATTAGGAGGAACAAGAAATGGCACATAAAAAAGGTGTAGGTAGTTCTAAGAACGGCCGCGAGAGTGCAGCTCAGCGACTTGGCATCAAGATTTTCGGCGGTCAGAAAGTTGTTGCTGGTAACATTATCGTTCGTCAGCGTGGTTCTAAGCACAATGCAGGCAACAACGTGGCTATGGGTAAGGATGACACTCTTTACGCTCTCTGCGATGGAACAGTAGAGTTCCACAAGGGCAAGCGCGACAAGAGTTATGTTTCAGTAATTCCTGAAGCTCAGGCCTAAGAGTAAAAAACAAATAACTTACATTCCAAACAAACAAGAAAAGGGAGTCCAAATCGGGCTCCCTTTCTCTGTCATTATCCATTATAAATGGACAAAAACAAAGATTGATTGTCTCACGACAACCAATCTTAAAATTAACCTTAATAATCTAATACCATGAAAAACACATTGCAAATATACGACTAATTATCGAATTGACAATGCTTTTTTCGAAATAAATGCCACAATTTAACATTTATTAAACCTTTCGCCATTCCATTTAAATGTTTTTGATGGTTTTTCCATCATTTTCTGCTCATCATTAGCAGGAGCATCCAATCTACATTCTGGAGTGGCAATCAATGTTGGCTCTTCATCACCTAAAGTCAAAAGCAGCATTTCTTGGGGCAGTTCAACCCTTTCCGAGGCATCAAGCAGTTTCCAATCTGTTGTATAAAAACTAATGGTACTTTCGCGAATATTGGAACCATACGTTTGAACTAAGCAAACTATCTGTTTAGCATCATTAACTGGAGTGTTTACATCGAGTAAACGCATGTCCAGCTGAGAGGCTTTTGTCAACTTGATAGAAGCATAGACATCAGTCAGTTTTGTCAGTTCACTTTTTCCTTCCAATCCGTTGTTCACCTCCGCACGCATACCAGAATCTATAAAATCGATAAAGTCAAGGCGGGCATTTTCTTTCAGATATGGAACCAATGTCTCTGGCATCTTTTTCAGCACATCACGCATCTTAACCTGTGCCAGAGAGGCACAAGCTAAGAAACATGACAGAGTTATAAAGAGTATTCTCATTTGTACACGAAGATTATCCTCTACCCGGACGAAGATCCTTTACACGCACAGCCTTACCTTCGCTGACAGGTAACGATCCCTTCTTCACCAGTTTCACCTGAGGTGTCAGTAGAATTTCATCCTTCAAGGCACGCTGGATATCACGTGTCATCTTCTGCAGTTCGGGATAAACATCCGTATTCAGACCATCGAGCTCAACCTCAACAGTCATGATATCATTGTCATCCTCAGTATCAAGCGTAATCAGATAATTGCTTCCCAAACCAGGATACTGAACGAGAATCTTCTCAACCTGCATTGGGAACACGTTGACACCCTTAATGATAAACATATCATCAGTACGCCCCTTGATACGGTCTATACGACGATGGGTACGTCCACACTTACACTCTCCAGGAATGATACGTGTGAGGTCACGTGTACGATAACGCAGAATGGGCATCATTGTGCGATCAAGCGTGGTAAGAACCATCTCACCCATCTCTCCATCTGGCACAGGCTCAAGTGTATCGGGGTCTACAATCTCGATGATGTAGTTATCCTCCCAAAGATGCATACCATCCTGACACTTACACTCAAAGGCTACACCTGGACCATTCATCTCAGTCATACCAAACGAGTTGTAAGCCTTGACACCCAACATACGCTCAATACGGCGTCGCTGCTCCTCAGTATGAGGCTCGGCTCCGATACAAAGTGTGCGTAGCTTGGTGCTAGAAGGGTCTACTCCCTCCTCTTTGAACACCTCGGCCAAACGAATGGCGTATGAAGGGATGGCATGCAGACATGTTGTACCAAAATCCCTGATAAACTTAATCTGGCGCTTAGAGTTACCTGCTGCAGCAGGAACCGTCATAGCACCCAGCCACTCAGCACCATATTGGAAGCCAAGACCACCAGTAAACATACCATAACCTGAAGAATTCTGAAACACATCGCTTTTACGGCAACCCACCATATAGAGGTTACGGGCAATCATATTGGCCCAAGAGCAGATGTCGTGCTCGGAATAAACAACCACACAAGGATTACCTGTTGTACCGCTGGTTGAGTGAATACGTACGGCGTCATCCATATTAGCACCAACCAGACCGAAAGGATAGTTATCACGCAGATCCTGCTTAGTGGTAAACGGAATCTTACGGATATCCTCTGGTGTCTGAATCGAATCAGCCGTAATACCAAGTTCACCTAAACGCTTCTTGTAGAATGGTGAATTCAATGCAACATTAATGCTCGCTTTCAATTTCTTCACTTGCAACTCTCTGAGCTGTTCACGAGGCATTTTCTCGATTTCCGGCTGCCAACACTCCCCATCTGGCTTGATGGTAGCCATGATTTTTTCATCAGTCATTTGTTTTTGTTTTATTGATTGTTCTTGTTTATTTTTGTTCTTTTGATAAATGCATCATCATCACTGCAGCAAGTCCTGCCGTTTCAGTACGTAGTCGACTCTTGCCCAGATGAACGGACTGATAGCCGTTTTCTACAGCTTTCTTCACCTCATCGATTGAGAAATCACCCTCAGGACCTATCAAAACGGTTATTTCATCATTTATATCCGTCTTGGAAAGTTCATCATATAAATAGGTACGCGGTACCTCTTCATAACAATGGGCAATATATTTCCTACCCTCACGAGGCTGAGCAATGAAATCAGCAAACGTATGCACTTCATTAATTTTTGTTGCCCACGCCTTGTGACTCTGTTTGACTGCAGATATCATGATTTTCTCTAAACGGGGAACCTTAACCAGGCGACGCTCAGAGAATTGGCAGTTCAGGAATGACAATTCATCGAAACCAATCTCTACTGCTTTCTCCGTCATCCATTCCACACGATCCATCATCTTCGTAGGAGCAATCGCCAAATGCAGGTGTCCCTGCCACTGACGCTCCTGAGGTATTTTCTCCAATATTTTGTAAAGACAATGTTTCGTATGTGCTAAGGTAACCTCAGCATGATAGTAGTTACCCTTACCGTCCATAAGCATCATATCATCTCCTATCTTCAAGCGAAGCACGCGCAAAGCATGCATCGCCTCTTCGGCAGGCAACTCATTAGCCGTTTCGGCTTCTGGTACAAAGAAGAATCGAACTTCTTTCATTTTAAATAATTATTCTCTTTTATATTTTAGTGCTTTATTTCACCAATAGGTTTCTTTTCGGGCTTAAATACGATTGCGAAGGTGATACCAACTACCAATGCGAAAGCTGCAAAAGTAAACCAACATGTCTGCCAGTCGCCAACCAGGAAGCCTCCTTCCCACTGGCAATAAGCATTTACTATCTCACCAGCAGCCAACGTTCCAATCGTAGCACCCAAGCCATTTGTCATCATCATAAACAGACCCTGTGCCGAAGCCTTTATGTTTGGTTCACACTCCTGATCGACAAAGATACCTCCAGACACATTGAAGAAGTCGAAGGCGACACCATAGACAATGCAAGAGAGAATAAAGAAGATTACACCAGGCATTGCTGGATCTCCAATTCCGAAGAAGCCAAAACGGAATACCCATGCAAAGAGCGACATCATCATTACCACCTTGATACCAAAACGCTTCAGGAAGAATGGAATCATCAGGATACATAATGCCTCGCTTATCTGTGAGACAGAGGTCAACATCGTTGCATTGTTGGCTGCAAACGTATCTGCAAACTCTGGAGTACCCTTAAAACTTGTCAGGAAAGGACCGGCAAAGCCGTTAGTGACCTGCAGGCACATACCCAGCAATGCCGAGAAGATGAAGAACAACGCCATCTGTCGACGCTTAAACAGCTTGAAGGCATTGAGGCCAAGGGTTTCCACCAGCGACACCTTTCCTTCTTTTTTCTCCAATTTGCACTCAGGTAATGTAAAGCAATAAGCAAAGAGCACAACACTCAGAACACCTGATACCAGGAACTGCAAATAGGTGTACTGGAACTTATGAGCGTTCTCACCCAATGTAAAACCAAAGCCGCTGTCATCTATGAAAGCACAGTTGACAAACCACATGGTAGCAATGAAGCCAACGGTACCCAACACACGGATAGGCGGGAAGTCTCTTACGGTATCCAACCCATTATTCTTCAATATGGTAAATGCTGCCGTGTTGGTCAGTGCGATTGTTGGCATATAGAATGCTACACTCAGCGTATAGAGGGCAATGAACAGCGACTTGTCTGCCAGTTCATTACCGAAACCTGCCTGTTCTCCCATCCACCAGCAACTGATCATGAAGGCACCTGCCACCAAATGGCACAAGCCTAACAAGCGCTGAGGCTGGATATACTTATCGGCCACAATACCCATCAGCGTTGGCATAAAGATGCTTACAATACCCTGAATGGCATAGAACCAAGAAATTTTGTCACCTAATCCGGCTACTCCCAGATAATTACCCATACACGTGAGGTATGCACCCCACACGGCGAACTCCAAGAAGTTCATGACCGATAAACGAAGCTTCAGATTCATAGTTATAATTTTTATGTAATTAATTTGTTATTATAATATGCTCGCAAATGTCCTTCCTCACTTTTTAGGTACACCCGGCCCTGGAGCCACTCTGTGAAGGGGAGCTCTTGACGGAGCGGGTAATGGTTGACTACGCAAGTCGCTGATATTTCCACGACGTGCAGAGTCAGGCATTGGCCCTCCGGGGTGATGACTTCGTTGCAGGCTATCCGCCTTAAGTGAGTCTCGTTGAATGGTTTCATTGCTTGGTGATGGTAATTGTTTGTTATGGAAACGAATGAGCTGAATCTGACTGATAAACATCAGCCGGCGTGCATCAACATCGTCACCCGAATTGCTCAGATAGATAAAACCCGTCATTTCCTTCAGTTTCCGTTCGCGGTTGGCAGGGATTCGAATCTGTGACAGACCTGACACGTTGGCATGATTCATGGTTTGAATAATGCTGTCACCCTCATATTTGGTAACGACGCATACTATGACATCCTTTGATCCGCTCTGCCACAGAAAATCCGACATGAACTGCAACATAAACGAGTCACCCAGATAGAAAGAGGTGTCGGCCTTCAAAGTGAAATCAAAGCGATTCATCGTAGGACGTGGCATCAGCAAAGCCTCTGACGTAAACTTCCAGATGTTTGCCGTATCGCCCGTGCTTGAATACTGCGAATAGCGGTTCAAATCGCCAACCGATGCTCCTAGCGCCTTGGTTTCCTGCATCATACGCTTGTTAACCTCTGCATATATTTCCTTAAAGCGGTCTACATGAGAGTAGTAATAAACCAGCGAACTGTCGAATTCAGCCTCAGTAACACCATGCTTCTTCAACACGGCATTGAAATACTTGACACGATTAAAATCAGTCTGTTCACTTGTATGACCCATCTTAGCCATCGCACTAGCCAGATGATAATCGAAAAGCAAGTCTTCCATATCATCGGGTTGGATATACTGCGATGGTACGGTCGGCTTACATGCTATAACGAGCATCAGCAACAGCAGATATGTCAGGCCATGCTTCATTCTTCGCTGGGAACAGGTTGTTCTTTCTTTGTCTCGTTATCAGATTTTATTTCACTGAGTTCCTTACGGTAAAACAGCAACAGCAGCACAACACCAACAGAGATGCTGGAATCGGCAAAATTGAAGATGGGTGAGAAGAATACATAGGGGGCACCTCCCACGAATGGAACCCAGTCAGGCCATGTGGTGACGATAAGCGGAAAGTAGAACATATCTACTACCTTACCCATCAGGAAGGGCGCATATCCTGTTCCAAACGGTACGAAATAGCTGGTGTAATACTCTGAACTGGCATTGAACACCAGACCGTAGAACATCGAATCGAAGATGTTACCAGCAGCACCAGCCATTATCATTGCCAGACAGACAATATAACCCCAGCGCGCTTGTTTCTTCACTTGTTGAACGATGTACCAACCTAAGAAGCCAACGGCTACAATGCGGAAAATGCTCAGTACCAGCTTCGAACCGATCTCCATACCATAGGCCATTCCGTTGTTCTCGATGAACACGATCTTAAACCACGACAGGATCTCAATCTGCTCGTGCAGTGTCATGTGCGTCTTCACCCAAATCTTAATGACTTGGTCGATAATGAGGACGGCTAGCACGATAGCAGCGGCCAGCCATCCTCGTTTTGCTATGTTGCCTTGTGCACCCATTTACTTCTTGCCTGCCAACTTCGACTCAACGCTCAACGTGGCGTGTGGCACAGCCTTCAGACGCTCCTTGGGTATCAGTTTGCCTGTGATACGGTCAATGCCATAGGTTTTGTTCTCGATGCGTACCAACGCAGCCTTCAAGCCTTGAATGAACTTCTGCTGGCGGGCAGCCAACGAGATGATCTCTTCTTTCGATTGCGTAGCACTACCCTCTTCCAGGGCTTTGTACGTTGGTGATGTGTCATCCACATCGTTCGAGTCCTTATTCATCAGGGCACTCATCATCTGGTCGTAGTCACGCTTGGCCAATGCCAGCTTCTCTTCAATAATCACGCGGAACTCTTCGAGTTCTTCGTCCGTGTAACGTAATTTTTCTGCCATATTACTTTAGATTTTTGCTATTTTTATGTTCAGTTTAAAATCGTCAAATTCAACTTCCTGACCATCGTTGGCCTCCAGCTTCAGATCGTCGGCCAGCACCTGACGGGCAATATAGTCGCCAAAAGCCTCTACAGCCTTGGTCGATGCCTCATTGGGCTCGATGCTCACACGGATGTGGTCGGTAATTTCCAATCCACTCTTTTTGCGGATGTTCTGGATGCGGTTGACCAATTCGCGAGCCATACCCTCGGCACGCAGTTCATCGGTCAAAGTGATATCGAGGGCTACGGTCAAGTTGCCTTCGTTGCCTACCAGCCATCCTGGGATGTCCTCGCTGATGATCTCAACATCCTCAGCCAGAATCTCATAGCTGTCCAGCTGCAGCTTGCCATTGGTTTCCAATTCGGCTATCTGATCCTGTGACATAGCAGCTACGGCAGCGGCAACGGCCTTCATGTCCTTGCCGAACTTCTTACCCATGGTTCGGAAGTTACATTTCACCTTCTTCACCAGAATGCCGGCACCCTCAACGAACTTCACTTCCTTCACGTTCACCTCTTGCAGGAATATCTGCTTGACGGTCTCGATGGCTTCACGCTGCGCATTGTCAACGGGAGGAATCATCAGTGTCTGCAGTGGCTGCTTCACCTTGATGCTCTCCTTACGGCGCAAGGCAAGTACGATGGTAGTGATACGCTGGGCAATGGCCATACGCTCCTCGAGGTCCTTGTTGACAAGGGCTAAATTAAATTCAGGGAATTTGTCGAGATGAACGCTATCCAACTGTCCACCGAGGTCCTTATACAACTGGTCGGCAAAGAACGGTGCAAATGGTGCCAACAGCTTCGATACGGTCATCAGACACTCATACAAGGTCTGATAGGCTGCCAACTTATCGTTGTCCATCTCCTTGCCCCAGAAGCGTTTCTTATTCAGGCGAACATACCAGTTAGACAGGTCTTCATCTACGAAGGCATCGATGAGTCGACCGGCACGTGTAGGATCGTAGCCGTCCATTTCTTGCTGAACACCCTGAACCAATGAGTTCAGACATGACAGTATCCAACGGTCGAACTCAGGACGCTCACTAACGGGAATCTGCGGTGTCTGCGGGTCGAAGTTGTCCACATTAGCATACATCGCAAAGAGAGAATATGTATTATATAAGGTGCCAAAGAACTTACGGCTGATTTCGGCCACTCCTTCGGGGTCGAACTTCAGATTGTCCCAAGGCTCGCTATTTGTCATCATATACAGGCGCACGGCATCAGAACCATACTTGCCAATCATATCGAACGGATTCACCACGTTGCCGACGTGCTTCGACATCTTGTTGCCCTTGGCATCGAGCACCAATCCCGATGAAATCACATTCTTGAAGGCTACTGAGTCGAAAATCATCGTAGCAATGGCGTGCAACGTGAAGAACCAGCCACGCGTCTGGTCGACACCCTCGTTGATGAAATCGCAGGGGAAGGCTATGCGCTTGTCGATGAGTTCGGCATTTTCGAACGGATAGTGCACCTGAGCGTATGGCATAGAGCCGGAATCGAACCATACATCAATCAGGTCTGACTCTCGCTTCATCGGTTTACCCGATGCAGAGCAAAGGATAATGTAATCCACATAAGGACGGTGCAAGTCAATCTTGTCGTAGTTCTCCTTGCTCATATCGCCTGGCACGAATCCCTGATCCTTCAGCAGATTGCTCTTCATAAAGCCAGCCTCGACAGCCTTCTCCATCTCGTTATACAGCTCCTCAACGCTGCCGATGCAGATTTCCTCACCTTCCTCCGAGCGCCAGATAGGCAGCGGCGTGCCCCAGAAGCGGCTACGGCTCAGGTTCCAGTCGTTCAGATTGTCGAGCCAGTTGCCGAAGCGACCCGTACCTGTTGATTCAGGCTGCCAATTGATGGTCTTGTTGAGCTCTGACATACGCTCCTTGCAAGCCGACGACTTGATAAACCAGCTGTCCAATGGATAGTACAATACAGGCTTGTCGGTACGCCAGCAATGGGGATAGTTGTGCACGTGCTTCTCAATCTTGAACACTTTGTTCTGAGCCTTCAGATCCATGCAAATGCTAATGTCTAAGGTCTCATCCTTATCGGTCAGCGTGTCGTCGTAGGCATTCTTCACGTAACGGCCTGCAAACTTGTTCCACTCGTCGACGTTCACGTAGTTCTTCACAAACTCTGGGTCGAGGTCTTCGATGACAAAATACTTACCCTGCAGATCAACAACGGGACGCTCAGCACCTTTCTTGTCAATCAATACTATCGGGCATATACCGGCTTTCTTGGCTACGAAGGCATCGTCGGCGCCGAAGTTAGGAGCGATATGTACGATACCTGCACCATCATCGGTCGTTACGTAGTCACCGGGAATCACCTTGAAGGCATTGCCCATGGGCTTGATAGCGGGCATCAGCTGCTCATACTCCATACCAACGAGGTCGGTACCCTTGTAGCGAGCTACGATGCGATAGGGAATCAGCTTCTCACCCTTCTTGTATTCAGGCATCTCTCCACCATCGGTGATGGCTCCCTCGGCGGGCAGATAGGCGTTCAGGCGAGCCTCGGCCAGCACCAGTGTTACCTTGTCTGCGGTGTATGGATTGTAGGTCTCTACAGCCACATAGTCAATCTTCGGTCCTACACAGAGGGCTGAGTTGGCAGCCAGCGTCCAAGGGGTGGTCGTCCATGCCAGGAAGTATGGGGTGCCCCACTTCGTCATCTCCGGCTTCGGGGTCTTCATCTTAAACTGAGCGGTACACGTTGTGTCCTTCACATCACGGTAGCAACCGGGCTGATTCAACTCGTGGCTCGAAAGACCTGTACCAGCGGCTGGAGAGTATGGCTGGATGGTGTATCCCTTGTAGAGCAGTCCCTTCTTGTAGAACTGCTTCAGCAGCCACCACAGCGTCTCGATATACTTGTTATCGTAGGTGATGTAGGGATTGTCGAGGTCAACGAAATAACCCATCTTCTCCGTCAGGTCACGCCACTCCTGGGTGTACATCATCACATTCTCGCGACACTTCTTGTTGTAGTCCTCCGTTGAGATATACTTGTCGCTCTCCTTGTTGTCAATGTCGGCCTTGGTAATGCCCAACTCCTTCTCAACGCCCAACTCTACGGGCAGTCCATGGGTGTCCCAACCAGCCTTGCGCTTCACCTGGAAGCCCTGCATCGTCTTGTAGCGGTTGAAGGTGTCCTTGATGCTGCGCGCCAGCACATGATGGATTCCGGGGTGACCATTGGCCGATGGAGGACCCTCGAAGAATACAAATTGCGGACAACCTTCCCGCTCCGTCACGGAGCGCCAGAAGACGTTTTTCTCCTTCCACTGTTGCAGCACGTCATCGTTCGTCTGCACTAAATTTAAGCCTTTGTGTTCGGCAAATCTCTTGCTCATAAATATCGATATTTTCTTTACTTATTTCTTAATGACGTGCAAAGGTAAGCATTTTTTTTCGAACCACCAAATTTTTGCCTCGCAATTGACGCTGTTTTTATAAAACTACACAAAACGTCACATTGTAACAATGTAACAATGTAACATTAAGGAATTTCCAATACGACACATGGAACAATATAGTGAATTAAAATTATATAATATTATAATATTATATAATTTAATAATAGAATTCTAAAATGACCGTATATGCTTAATGTTACAATGTTACATTGTTACAAAGTTACATTCGAGAGATTTCCAGCACCTCTTTTGTCTGGTCGGAAACAGCCACACGCTGGTCAGTACGCAGGCCGACGGCCCACACGATAACTCCCTGAGCATCAACAACTACCAGCTGCCGACGCTTCTCAAAAACAGTCATCTTGCAATCGGTCATCAGATCGCTTAACAACTTGCGGCCCGACATACCATAGGGTATCATCCAGTCACCCTCTTCTACCCCTCTGACGGTCAAAGGAAAAGTTACTTTTGCAGCATCGAGCGTAGCAATATGTGGCTCTTTCGATACGTAAACAGCACATTTACGCACTCTAAACAGCACGTTTTCATCCAAACGATATGTACCTTCCTCGGGAACGATATTACGTTTCAAAGGCTTTGATATTGCTTCAACGATCAAGCGAGAACGGTCCTTCAATACTTCATAGCCCGAAGCAGAACTGACGATTCTACCGCTCTCGGCATCCATAATCTGGCGCACCTGACTGCCGTTGAAACCGTAGTTTTTAAGCCATTCATAAATTATATATTCACTTGAACTATATTTTTCTAACTCACTGAGTTCAAGCATGTTACAATTCTTGTATTTATTAATAACAGCATCCAACACCGCCTGCGCTTCACTTACATTCTCAGCCATTCGCTGAATCGTCTCCGACACAGCTGGATTGAGTTCACGAAGCAAGGGAAGCACCTGCAACCGGATCTTATTCCGCTGCACGTCAGCCTCCAAATTTGTGCTGTCCGTGACATATTTCTGCCCTCTTTTTACCAAAAAATCCTCAATTTCCGCACGGGAAACGCACAAAAGCGGCCGCAAACATGTCACAGAGGGACGGTTCTTTTGTGACATTTGCGACTTCGGTTGAATGCCCATCAGCCCACGCAAGCCCGTACCACGCACCAGGTTCAGAAGCACCGTTTCTACCGAGTCGTCACTATGATGAGCCACACAGACCCCAGCCGCACCCACATCTTTGCATAACTGGGCAAACCAGCTATAACGCAATTCACGGGCAGCCATCTCAATGCTAACCTTATGCAGTTCGGCGTATTCGTGCGTATCAAAATGAGCACGATGCAGTTCAATGCCAAGCTTCTCGCACAGCTCCACACAAAACGCCTCGTCCCTATCCGATTCAGCGCCTCGTAGATGAAAATTACAATGGGCAGCATGCACACGATAGCCCGCCTCATGCAACAACAAAAGCAAAGCGACACTATCTGCACCACCGCTTAAAGCAATAATATATAAATCGCTAGTATTAAGCAGGTTATATTTCTTGATATATGCATCTATCTTACTCCACATAGAGTACCAGGCCCTTCAGGTATTCACCCTCCGGATGATAGATATTGATGGGATGATCGGCAGGCTGATGCAGCTGATGAAGAATACGAACCTTACGTTTGGCAAGGGCTGCAGCAGTGAAAACAGCATTGCGGAAATGGTCTTTCGTAACCACCTGCGAACACGAGAACGTAAAGAGAATACCGCCACGTTCAATCTTCTCGAAAGCCTTCTGATTCAGACGCGTATAACCCTTCAGCGCATTATGCAGAGCACCACGATGCTTGGCAAAGGCGGGCGGGTCAAGGATAATGAGGTTGTAATTAGAACCAGCCTGTTCTAAATACTTGAAGGCATCCTCGCAAAAGGCCTGATGACGGGCATCGCCAGGGAAATTCAGTTCTACATTTTGCTTGGTCAGTTCAATCGCTTTGGCTGACGAATCGACACTATGCACGAGCTCAGCGCCGCCACGCATGGCATAGAACGAGAAGCCGCCCGTATAGCAGAACATGTTCAGCACACGCTTGCCCTTTGAGAATTTCTCCAGCAACGAACGGTTCTCACGCTGGTCAACGAAGAAGCCCGTCTTCTGACCTTTCAACCAGTCGACACGGAACTTCAAGCCATTCTCGACGGCAATATTATCATCGCTACCCCCCACGAGGAAACCATTCATATCATCGGCAGTCATAAAGGGCAACGTAGTCTCACTCTTATAATAAATATGTGAAATCCTCGATTCCATCACATCGCTCAGCGCACGAGCTATCTCCTTGCGACACAGATGCATACCGATGGAATGGGCTTGCATGACAGCCGTCTGCCCATACACGTCGACGATAAGGCCAGGCAGATTGTCACCTTCGCCATGTACCAGTCGGTAGGTATTATTCTGTGGATTGTCAGCGATGCCAATGGCCTGACGCATCTTCAAAGCCGACGAGAGGCGGGAATGCCAGAATTCATCGTCAATCTGAACGTCAGAGAACGATAATACACGCACGGCAATGGAGCCCTCTTGGTAGTGGCCAACAGCGATAAAATCGCCCGAATGAGCCAACACACGCACCACATCACCCTCACCGATGCCTTCATCGATGCTGAGTATGGCGCCCGAGAACACCCACGGATGGAATCGCTTCAGACTCTCTTCCTTGCCCCGTTTAAGCCGAATTTCTTTGTACATCGTCTATCACTTTTATCAGTTCGTAATCGCCCGTCTGCTCCAGTCGCATCAGCTCCTCGTAGAGCATGATGCACGACCAGGCATCTGTTGCTGCATACAATTTCTGCTTGTCCTGCAGGATATCAGCCTCCCAATTCGTCAGCTGTTCACGCTTGGAAATACGTTGCTCAAAGAAGTTGGCATAGAGTTTCTGAAGACTCAGGTCCTCAATACCCACCTCACGCACATGATCCTGTAAATCAACGAAATAGCCTGCATTGAAATCGCCAAGTTTATGCAGCGAATTAAGGTCGTCACGCAACGAAAGACCTATCTTCGGCACCGTCGTATCCTCTAACAAACGCTTCACCGAGGGCGACAAACCCAATTGGTTGAGACGGAAGAGGAAACACACATCGTGAGACGACACCTGAAGAAGGGCAACATGATGTATCGTTCCCTTCTTAAACGAGGGTCTGGTCTCTGTATCAATACCCAAAATGGGTTGCGACAGCAGATAACGCACGGCTTTTTCAGCATCGCGCTCGGTTAAAACGACCTCTATTCGACCCTCAAAAAGCACTCTCGGCAACGTCGAAATCCTCGTTTTATCAAATTTACTATATATTCTTTTCTTCATTTTGGGTGCAAAGTTAGTGAAATAAAATAAAAAAACCGCCAATTTATGATGAAATCTAAGAATTTCTTTGTAATTTTGCATCTTAAAATAATATAATAAGGTATATGGCAAAAAAGAAAACTAGTAAATCATCAGCCGACAAGCCCGCATCATCGCTCAAAGAGGCTTTAGGATTCAACAATATATTCCATAACGAACGCATCAATTTTGTACTGGGACTCTTTCTGATTTTCGTCTCGGTTTATATGTTGTGGGCTTTCGTGTCGTATTTCACGACGGGAGCAGCCGACCAGAGTCTGATAGAGACGCCTCGCGATGGCGAACTATTGAATCAGAACCATGAATTCCAGAATGCCTGCGGCAGTTTGGGCGCTTATGTCTCTTGGTTCTTCATTAAGCGTTGCTTCGGTTTGGCAGCTTTTATCATCCCGTTGTTCCTCATCTTATTGGGAGTCAACCTGATGCGAACCTACAAGATAGGCCTGCTGAAGTGGTTTATGTGCCTGGCTATTTTGATGGTCTGGGCTTCAGTAACCTTTGCTAATTTCCTGGTACCTTTCTTCGAGAGCGCCTGCTATAACCCAGGTGGAGACCACGGATTGGCTATGAGTCAGCAGATAGAAGGATTGGTCGGCACACCAGGCTTGACGGCCCTATTGGGATTGATTGCCATCGCATTCCTTACTTATCTCAGTATGGAGACGGTCATCATTATCCGCAAGATATTCAATCCGCTTCGCTATCTGAAGAAGATTCCCATGACGATCAATGTGGGAGGCGGCGACAGTACTGACAACAACGGTATCGTAGAAGACCCGACCGTGTTTGACAATCCTCAGGCCGAAGAGATTGAGTTTGTGATGGACGACAACAAGAAAGAAGACACAGTGGAAACCATCACATCTACTCCCAAACCCGTCGACACGACTGCCAATGATAAAGAAGACGACAAAGACGACGATGTCATCATGACGGTTGATACGGGCAAGGAAGAGGAGGAAGCCAAAGGAAAGAACGTGGTTGGCAACTATGGTGACCTGTCGACGCCCTACGATCCCAAGCGCGATTTGGAGAACTACCACTATCCCACCCTCGACCTGCTACAGAAGTACGAGAGCGACGGCAAGCCCTATATCGACATGCAGGAGCAGACCAGCAACAAGAACCGCATTGTGGACGTGTTGCGTAACTTCGGTGTGGAGATTAGCAGCATCAAGGCAACCGTAGGCCCTACCATCACACTCTATGAGATTACGCCCGCTCCCGGTGTCCGTATTTCGAAGATTAAAAATCTGGAAGACGACATTGCATTGAGTCTGGCTGCCCTCGGCATTCGTATCATCGCCCCGATTCCTGGTAAGGGAACGGTAGGTATCGAGGTACCAAACGCCAAGCCCGCTACCGTATCGATGGAGTCTATCCTCAACTCGAAGAAGTTCCAGGAGACAACGATGGAGTTGCCGTGCGCCGTTGGTAAGACCATCACCAACGAGGTGTTTATGTTCGACCTTGCCAAGGCGCCTCACTTGCTCGTGGCTGGTGCTACCGGTCAAGGTAAGTCAGTAGGTTTAAACGCTATTATCACCTCTTTATTATATAAGAAGCACCCCACTGAGCTGAAGATTGTATTGGTCGACCCGAAGAAGGTTGAATTCAGCGTCTATGCTTCTATTGAAAACCATTTCCTGGCTAAGGTTCCCGATGAGGGCGAAGAGCCTATCATCACAGATGTCACCAAGGTGATTCGCACGCTCAACTCGTTGTGTAAGGAGATGGATACCCGCTACGACCTACTTAAGATGGCGCAGGCTCGTAACATCAAGGAGTACAACAAGAAGTTCATTGATCGTCAGCTGAATCCTGAGCACGGCCATCGCTTCATGCCGTATATCGTCGTCGTTATCGATGAGTTTGGCGATCTGATTATGACTGCTGGTAAGGAGGTTGAACTGCCTATTGCACGTATTGCTCAGCTGGCTCGTGCCGTTGGTATTCACATGATTATCGCTACACAGCGTCCTACTACGAATATCATTACCGGCACTATTAAAGCCAACTTCCCAAGCCGTATTGCTTTCCGCGTAGGTGCAATGATCGACTCACGCACCATTCTCGACCGCCCAGGTGCTCAGCAACTGGTTGGCCGAGGCGACATGCTCTACTTAAACGGCGGTGAGCCTGTTCGTGTTCAATGTGCCTTTGTCGATACACCTGAAGTGGAACGCATCAACCAGTTTATTTCTTCGCAACAGGGCTACATGTCAGCCTTCGAGCTGCCAGAGCCTGATACCGACGAGGGCGACAGCAGCGAGAGTCGCGATGTAGACATGCAACACCTTGACCCAATGTTCGAGGATGCTGCCCGTCTGATTGTTCGTGAGCAGAGCGGCAGCACGAGCTTGATTCAGCGTAAGTTTGCTATTGGTTACAACCGAGCCGGACGCCTGATGGATCAGCTGGAGAAGGCAGGCATCGTAGGCGCCGCTCATGGTTCTAAGCCTCGCGAGGTGTTGATCATGGACGAAAACAGTCTTGAAAACTTATTAGGACAATGGAGAGGATAAAGATAACAATGCTCGCACTGCTCATGGCAGTGGCATCGTATGGACAGACTGCCAAGCAGGTATTGGATAAAGCTGCTGCTGTGGTGTCCAATAAGAAAGGAGCACAGGCGTCGTTCACCATCAGCGGGCAGAACATGAACGCCAGCGGAACCATCGCCATCAAAGGCAAGAAGTTTCATGCCACCACCCCGCAAGCCACCATTTGGTTTGACGGCAAGACACAATGGACCTATATGAAGAAGAACGACGAGGTTAATGTGTCGAATCCATCGGAGTCGGAGTTGGCAGCCATCAACCCCTACAACTTCATCTACATGTACAAGAACGGCTACAGTTATACGATGGAGAAAAAGGGCTCGAACTATGTGGTTCATCTTAAAGCCAACGGCAAGAAGCCTATTCAGGAGATGTTCATTACAATCGGGCAGAAAACGTCAGTTCCATCACAGATCCGGATGAAGCAAAGCAAGGGTTGGACAACCATCGACATCCGCAACTTCAAGCAGGCTTCATTGTCCGATGGAATGTTCCGTTTTAACTCCAAGGACTTTCCTTCAGCTGAGGTAATCGATTTAAGATAGTATATCACACAAACAACACAACACGTTGAATATTAACAACTTATGAACAAGATACAACTGTTTTTCCTCTTACGCAAGCATACTAAACTGAGTCAGAAGCGCCATCCGATGTTCGAAGCCAACCAATATGGCAAGTTCTTTGGCTACCTCTTCATCAGCATTATGGCAGTAGAGTTTATTGCCCTGGGCACTTTCTTAGGCTGGATTGCTGCCAAAGAATACACGCCGGAGCTGATTTTCTACGTTATCCCATTTATTCTTATCTTCGATTTCTTCGGTCGTTTTGCCACTCAGCAGACGCCATTGATGCTGGTAAAGCCCTATCTGCTGACACCTATCAGCAAGTATTCGGCTATCGAGTGTTTCCTCGTTACACAAGTGCTTGATACCGGCAATCTTATCTGGCTGACCGCTACCCTTCCCTACGTGTTCATCGTGTGGTGTGGCGGACTGACCACTTGGGCAGCTTTGGGCATGCTGTTCCTGTTACATCTGATGGTTGTGGTTAATAGCCAGTGGTATCTTTTGGTTCGCACACTCATCAACCAGAGCGTCTATTGGTGGGCTTTGCCTGCCGTTGTCTACGGCTCATTGATTCTGCCTTTCTTCGTCCTACCAGACGATATGATTGATAAAGCTACCGATTTTATCGGAGATACACTCGGTGACTACGCTTTCTCTTGGTGGACATTTGTTTTCTTTGCTGTTCTGTTCATCGTGCTGTTTATTATCAATCGCAGCTTGCAGATGCGCTTTATTTACGATGAAATATCGAAGGTGGAAGCTACCAAGCTGAAGCGAGTATCGGAGTTCTCAGCCTTGAACCGCTTCGGACAGATTGGCGAATATCTGAAGTTGGAAATCAAGAGCACCATGCGCAATAAAGCCATTCGTTCACGATTTATTCAGGGCATCTGCTTCATCACCTTCTTCTCGCTGGCCATCGCATTCGGCAATATTTATCAAGGCGACTTTGCCCGCAACTTCCTGTGTCTCTATGCCTTTGTGTTCTTTGGAGCCGTCAATCTGACAAAGGTGATGTGTCCAGAAGGCAATTATATCGATCTGCTGATGGTGCACGAAGAAAACATCCTGAAGTTGCTGACTGCCAAGTACTATTACTATTGCGCCATTCTGTTGTTGCCTCTGCTGCTCCAGTTGCCGCCAGTCATCACGGGCCAATTCTCTATCCTGATGTTGCTGGCCTACATGTTTACAGCCACTGGTCCTATTTATTGCATGCTTTTCCAAATGGCTATTTATAATAAGGACACCCTACCCTTGAACGACAAGATTACCGGTAAAAACCAGATGGAAAACAAGTGGCAGGCTATTCTCTCGATGGTTACGATGTTTGCGCCTGTTGTAGTTGTTTTACTCATCGAGACTGTTTTCAGTACCACAACGGCTTATCTTATTCTCATCGTCATCGGCCTTGCCTTCACTATCAGCGAGCCTTATTGGATGCGAAATATTTACCAGCGCATGATGACTCGCAGATATGAGAATCTGGAAGGATTCCATGCAACGAGGTAAGTGAAAAGTGAAAAGTGAAAAATTCGCTACCGCCCAAAAATGAAAACTGTTCTGATTCAGGTTGGTAAGACGGTCAATAAGCACTTCATAGCTTGTATTAATGACTATGTGGAACGCATCAGTCACTACATGCCTTTCGAAGTGGTGACCATTCCCGAACTGAAAAACACCAAGAAGCTCAGTGAGGAACAGCAGAAAGAGGCCGAAGGAGAACAGATTCTGAAACAGCTGCAACCTTCGGACACCGTCGTCTTGCTTGATGAGCACGGACGCGAATATCGCAGCGTGGACTTTGCCCGTTGGCTCGAACAAAAACAGCAGACAGCCCGTCGCCTCGTCTTCATTATCGGAGGCCCTTACGGCTTCTCGCAAGCAGTTTATCAGCGTGCCAACGAACAGTTGTCGCTATCGAAAATGACGTTTTCCCACCAAATGATACGCCTCACCTTTACCGAACAGCTTTATCGGGCTTGTACTATTATTAAAGGTGAGCCGTATCATCATGAATAGAACAAGCTTCCTATCTGGTAGAACAGGGCCGAAACCACCCAAGCCAATCCTGTGGTGTAAAGTGCTGCAAACATAGCCCAGCGCCAAGAACCGCTCTCGTTTTTGATGGCCACAATCGTAGCAATGCAGGGAAAATAGATGAGCACAAACAACAGGAAACTATAGGCTACTAACGGCGTGAAATCGAAAGCTGCCTCGCCATACAACACACCAATCGTTGAAGCTACAATCTCCTTGGCCCCAACACCAGCTATCAGGCTGACGTCTAGTCGCCAGTTGAAGCCTTGGGGCACGAACAATGGTTCTATCGCTTTTCCCAACATGCCAATAAAGCTCTCTTCCAACGATTCTGCAACACCTGATGTTCCAAAGTATCCTAATGCCCAAACAATGATTGATGCCACGAGAATCACACCACCCATCTTCTTCAAATACTGCTTTCCTTTTTCCCAAGTATGACGAAATATAGCCTTTGCTGTCGGGAAACGGTAAGGAGGCAGTTCCATCACGAAAGGCGTGTCTTCGCCTTTAATAACGAAAGTGCTCAGCAGACGGGAAACGATGACAGAAAGCACTATGCCGATGAAATAGAGCGAAATCATCACCAGGCTCTGATACTTCACAGCAAAAAATGCGCCTGTGATCATGATGTATATAGGCAGTCTGGCCGAGCACGACATCAAAGGCAACACCAGCATTGTAATCAGTCTCGAACGACGGCTCTCAACTGTTCTGGTAGCCATCACTGCCGGCACGTTACAGCCAAAGCCCATGATTAATGGGATAAACGACTTGCCGTGCAATCCCATGCCGTGCATCAATTTATCCATGATGAATGCCGCACGAGCCATATAGCCCGAGTCTTCCATTATAGATATAAATGTGTAGAGAATTAATATCTGCGGCAGGAAGACGATTACCGAACCAACACCGGCAATAATACCGTCCACCAGCATTGCTTTCAGCGGACCTTCACTCATCGTATCACCAATCAACTCGCCAAGCCATGCCACACCGGCATCAATCCAATCCATCGGATATTGACCTAGGGTAAAGGTCACTTCGAACATCAGAAACAGCAAGGCAAAGAAGATGGGGAATCCCAACCAGCGATTGGTAATGAGCGCGTCAAGTCGGTGCGTCACTTGATAAGTGTTTTCTTTCTGTCCCACCTTATAGCCGGCCTCTTGCAAAGCACCACGTACAAAGCCGTATTTGGCGTCCATGATGGCTGTCTCAGAATCTTCTCCAGTCTCTTCCTTCACACGATGCACCGCCACATCACGAGCTTCAATAATCTGCTGTGCCTCGGGCAAAGCCGTAATCACACGTTCTGCCTCCGTATCTTTCTCCAGCAGTTTCAATGCCAGCCAACGGGTGCTGTAACGCAATCGCAGCAAGTCGTTGCCCTTCAGGAATTTCTGAATATTTGCGATTCCTTGTTCTATCTCATGACCGTGATTGATGTGGATGTGACGATAGTAGTTGTCGTGACCCTCCTGACTTTCAAAAATATGAATCACCTCTCGCAACAAATCCTGCAGTCCCCTACCCGTCTTAAACGACGTTGGCACCATCGGCATACCCATTAGCGAACTCAGCGTGTCGATGTCCAGATGATCGCCTCGGCGCTCCGTTTCATCAAACATATTCAGCGCGCACACCACTCTGAGGTGCATGTCCATCAGCTGAGTCGTCAGATAAAGATTGCGCTCTAAGTTGGAAGAGTCGATGACGTTGATAATTACATCAGGCGTCTCTTCCACCAGTTGTTTTCTTACATAGAGTTCCTCAGGCGAATAAGCCGTCAGTGAATAAGTGCCAGGCAGGTCAACGAGCTTCAGATGATAGCCCTCAAAGTCGGCATAGCCCTCTTTGGCATCGACGGTTACACCACTATAATTACCCACGCGCTCGTGCGCGCCCGAAGCAAAATTGAAAAGCGATGTCTTACCACAGTTGGGATTTCCGACGAGAGCAACGTTGATGGTACGGCGGGCGGAATGAGTCGCGTAATGAGCCGTCGTCGACACGTTTTGCGGTTCGGTAATGTCGGCGGCCTCGTTTTCATCCTGACTCACCTCTATCTGTTCGGCTTCCTGGCGTCGAAGGCTCACCTCATATCCCATCACCTTATATTTTACAGGATCCTGCAAGGGAGCACTCTGCAGCACATCCACGCGTTGCCCCTTGATAAATCCCATTTCCACAATACGTTTGCGAAAACCTCCGTGTCCTTTTACCTTGACGATAAACGCATCGTCACCCGTCTTCAAATCAGAGAGTTTCATTCCTTATTTTTTTATTTGCCTGCAAAGGTAACAAATAAAAACCATAAAGACGAATATTTTAGTGCAAATACCTAAAAATGATGATGTTATTCTAATGGCTTCACGAATTTCATCTCGTGAAGAATGCGCTTCTGGCGTTTCAACATATAGCCCGACGGCTTAGCTGAATTGAAACGACGGGGATTGGGCAGCGTGGCAGCAATCAGTGCACATTGCGGCTTGGTCAGCTTGTCGGCAGTCGTATTAAAATGCCATTCGGCTACAGCGTCGGCACCATAAATTCCATCGCCCATTTCGATAGAATTAAGATAGACTTCCATAATGCGTTGCTTCGACCACATCAGCTCAATCAACGCAGTAAAATACACCTCAAGACCTTTGCGCGTCCACGAACGACCAGGCCACAGAAACACGTTCTTGGCCGTTTGTTGCGAAATGGTCGAAGCCCCCAGTTTTCTCTTTTCCGGATGCTTCATATTTCGCATAGCGGCATGTTCTATCGCTTTATAATCGAAACCGTTATGCTCTAAGAATCGGGCATCTTCAGAAGCCATCACCGCCAACGACAGCGAGGGCGATATTTCTTCCAGCGGAACCCAGTGGTGGTGCAACGTCATCTCCAGGCCTGCAGACACCTGCTGTCCCAGACGGATAAACATGAGAGGCGTGAAGTAGACGGGCAACCAGCGCAGGGCTACCACAGAAAGGATAGTGGAGGCAAAGAATGCCACCACTATCCATATGATTACTTTCTTAATGAAAGCGCGGATTTTCTTCATATATTCTGGCTAACAGCGAACTGCTAACAGCTAACCGCCAATTAGTTAGCCTGCGACTGAGCAGCCTGAATCATCTGCTGAGAAGCATACATGTAAACCTCAACGCGACGATTCTGCTGACGGCCAGCCTCGGTAGAGTTGTCGGCAACGGGATTCTTTGAACCCTGACCGTCTACTACCTTAATGTTGCTTACGCCCTGGTTAACCAAGCTCTTCTGAACGGCCTGAGCACGCTTCTTTGACAGAGGATTGTTGATGGCGTCAGAACCAGTGCTGTCGGTATGACCGTAAATGGCCACATCCATGTCGCTGTTCTTCTTCAGCACGTCAGCTATCTGCTTGATAGAGTTTTGAGATGTAGCGTTCAGGTCAGACTTACCGGTAGCAAACAAGATACCAGAATCGAATGAAACCTTCACAGCGTCCAAGCCGTTAGCATCCTTCACGGTCTCAACCTTTGCGTTCTGAACCTTAGCGGCTTCTGCCTTAGCTTTGTCCATGCGGTTACCAATGACGGCACCGACACCAGCGCCTACAGCACCACCGACAACAGCACCAACGGCTGTGTTACCAGCAATTGCGCCAATAATTCCACCTAACACAGCACCGCCACCGGCACCAATACCTGCGCCTTTCTGAGTATTGTTACAAGCGAACAATAAACCCACGCAAAGCAGCAATGAAACAATTTTTGTCTTCATAATCTTATTATTTAAAAGTGAAACATTCAATTTTCGGATGCAAATATAGAAAATAATTATCAAATAACAATTGAAAATTCTCATTTATTTTGTACCTTTGCAGCAAAATTTAAGAAAACGTACAAAAATATGGCAAAAGAATTAAAAGATTTAACGAAAAGGGCTGATAACTACAGTCAGTGGTACAACGATCTTGTGGTGAAGGCCGACCTGGCAGAGCAGTCAGCTGTTCGCGGCTGTATGGTAATCAAGCCTTACGGCTACGCTATTTGGGAAAAGATGCAGCAGCAACTGGACAAGATGTTCAAGGAGACGGGCGCTCAGAATGCCTACTTCCCCCTGTTGATTCCCAAGTCATTTCTCTCTCGCGAGGCCGAACACGTCGAGGGTTTCGCCAAAGAGGCTGCCGTCGTCACTCACTATCGTCTGAAGGCTGCCGATGGCGGCGTGGTCGTTGACCCTGCTGCTAAGTTGGAAGAAGAGCTGATTATCCGCCCCACTTCGGAGACGATTATCTGGAACACCTATAAGAACTGGATTCAGTCATGGCGCGACCTGCCCCTGATGTGCAATCAGTGGTGTAACGTCATGCGTTGGGAGATGCGCACGCGTCCTTTCCTCCGCACTTCTGAGTTCCTGTGGCAGGAAGGTCACACCGCTCATGCTACCCGCGAGGAGGCTGAAGAGGAAGCCAAGAAGATGCTAAAGGTTTATGCCAAGTTTGCTGAGGAATGGATGGCCGTTCCCGTATTACAGGGTGTGAAGAGCGAGACCGAGCGCTTTGCCGGTGCTCTCGACACTTACACCATCGAGGCTATGATGCAAGACGGCAAGGCACTGCAGAGTGGTACCAGCCACTTCCTCGGTCAGAACTTCGCCAAGGCTTTCGAGGTGACCTATCTTAATAAGGAGAACAAGCCCGAGTACGTCTGGGCAACATCGTGGGGTGTTTCTACCCGACTGATCGGCGCGCTCATCATGACGCACTCCGACGACAACGGACTGGTATTGCCTCCACGCTTGGCTCCTATCCAGGTTGTCATCATTCCGATTGCTAACAAGCCCGAACAGCTGGAGCAGGTGAACAGCGCCGTACAGCCTATCATCGAGAAGCTGCGCAATGCCGGCATCAGCGTGAAGTTCGACGATGCCGACAACAAGCGTCCGGGCTTCAAGTTTGCCGACTACGAGTTGAAGGGTGTTCCCGTGCGCCTGGTACTTGGTGCCCGCGACTTGGAGAACGGTACTATTGAGGTGATGCGCCGTGACACCTTGGAGAAAGAGACCCGTTCTATCGATGGAATCGCAGAATATGTTGAGCAACTTTTGGACGAAATCCAAAAGAACATCTTCGAGAAGGCCCGCAAGTATCGTGACGACCGCGTCTACGAGTGCGACAACTACGAGGAGTTCAAGGAGCGCGTCAAGGACGGCGGCTTTTTCCTCTGCCACTGGGACGGCACTGCTGAAACCGAGGCACAGATCAAGGAAGAGACGCAGGCAACCATCCGCTGCGTGCCGTTTGCCTACGAGCAGACGCCCGGCACCGATATGGTCAGCGGCAAGCCAGCCAAACATCGTGTTATTATAGCCCGCAGTTACTAAACTAACCCCTATAACACTAAACGAATATGAAAGAACTGAAAGGAACAAAGACAGAGAAGAATCTGCAGGAGGCTTTTGCCGGTGAGAGCCAGGCACGTAACAAATACACCTACTGGGCATCGAAGGCCAAGAAGGACGGTTACGTACAGATAGCAGCTATCTTTGAGGAGACTGCCGCCAACGAGAAAGAGCACGCCAAGATGTGGTTTAAGCTGCTGGAGGGCGGTGCCATCAAGTCGACGCCTGAGAATCTGGAGGCTGCTGCCAATGGCGAGAACTTCGAGTGGACCGACATGTATGCCCGCATGGCACAGGAGGCTCGCGAGGAAGGCTTCGACGAGATTGCCGAGAAGTTTGAGGGTGTAGCGAAAATCGAGAAGGAACACGAAGAGCGCTATCGCAAGTTGCTCGATAATATTAAAAAGGAACGCGTGTTCTCGAAGGATGGCGACGTCATCTGGCAATGCTCTAACTGCGGCCACATCGTTGTCGGCAAGAAAGCACCCGATGAGTGCCCCGTCTGCAACCATCCGCAGGCCTACTTCCAGGTGAAGGCAGAAAACTATTAATAAAGAAATCGCCTAAGCGCATCAATCTTCAAACGCTTAGGCGATTTTCTTTTTCTTTACAGGCTGTTTCCCGCTTTCGGAAACACCACCGTAGGCTTAAACTGCTTGGCCTCTTCGAAATCCATGAGCGCATACGATATGATGATGACCACATCGCCAACCTGCACTCTGCGCGCTGCCGCTCCGTTCAGGCAGATGCAGCCCGAGCCACGCTCACCTTTTATGATATAAGTCTCAAACCGTTCACCGTTGTTATTGTCCAACACCTGCACTTTCTCGCCGGCTATCAGATTGGCAGCGTCCATCAAGTCCTCGTCAATGGTTATACTGCCCATATAGTTCAGATTAGCCTCTGTCACCGTCACACAGTGCAGCTTCGACTTCATTACTTCTATCATCATCTCTTCCAGCGGTTTATGATTTATATTTGATGTGATCAATCAGTCGGATTGGCGTATGGCCGCAGTACACGGTGATACAACCGACCACGTAGGGCGTGTCGTCCCACGACTCAACGTCCTGCAGCGTGTTGCCGTCGACAATGGAGAAATACTCCACGTCCAGTCCCTCTACGGCATTGATGTCGGCCACCACCTTGTCGTGCGTTTCCTTCACCGTATGCTTCTTGGCGTAAGCCAGGCTCTTCTTCAGAGCCTCGTAGATTTTCGGTGCAATGGCTCTCTCCTCCTTGGTCAGCAGCGTGTTACGCGAGCTGCGAGCCAGTCCGTCGTCGTCTCTCACGATGTCGCACTCCACAATCTGCACACCCAGTCCCAAGTGTCTCACCATTGCCTTTACGACGGCTATCTGCTGCCAGTCCTTCTCACCGAAGTAGGCGCGCTGGGGCTTCACGATATAGAACAAGCGGCTGACCACCTGGCAGACACCGTTGAAGTGGCCGGGGCGGTGCGCACCTTCCATCACTGTCGACACGGGCGGATACTCAAACTGACGCGTGTCGGGCACGGGATACATCTCCTCGACCGACGGCGCCAACACGTAGTCGGCACCGCACGACTCCAGCAACTGGCAGTCGGCATCCAGCGTCCGTGGGTAGTTCTTCAGGTCGTTCTTATCGTTAAACTGCGTTGGGTTTACAAATACCGACACTACGGTTATCCCGTTCTCCTTCACACTGCGGCGCACCAGCGAGGCATGACCCTCGTGCAAGGCGCCCATCGTGGGAACTAGTCCAATCTCTTTTCCTTTTTTGCGATCTTCGAACAGTTGGTTCTGAAGGTCCACAATCCTATTGAATACTTTCATTCTTTTTTCTTAGTTGTCTCGAAATCGGGTGCAAAATAACAACATTTTTACCAAATAAGGAAAAAATAACGTAAAAATATGCCAAATTTGAGGCTAAAAATCCTTAAATATGCACGTTTTTGATGATTTGAGAATTTTTTTTCGTAACTTTGCGCTGTAAAAAGCAAGATTTATGGCACAGAAGATTCTATTTATTAACCAGGAGATTACTCCCTATGTTCCCGACACCGAACTCTCACTGATGGGTAAGGCATTACCTCAGGCTATGCTGGAAAACGATCACGAAATCCGTACCTTCATGCCGAAGTGGGGCAACATCAACGAGCGTCGCGGACAGCTGCATGAGGTCATCCGTCTTTCTGGTATGAATATGATCATCGACGATACCGACCATCCGCTGATTATCAAGGTTGCAACTATTGTTCAGACGCGTGTGCAGGTGTACTTCATCGACAACGACGACTATTTCTCCAAGCGCCTGATGACCAAGGACGATCAGGGAGCCGACTATAGCGACAATGCCGAACGTGCCGTATTTTTTGCCCGTGGCGTGCTTGAGACCGTCAAGAAGCTGCGCTGGGTGCCCGATATCATCCACATCCAGGGATGGATGGGAGCCGTGGTACCTCTCTATATCAAGACGGCCTATCACGAAGAGCCCTCGTTTGCTAATACCAAGGTGGTCACGTCGCTCTTCCCGAAGGATTTCGACAGTACGCTCGATCCCAACTTCAAGCAGTATATCAACTTCCGCGAGGCAACACCCGAAGTGCTCAAGAAGTACAACGACATCTTCGACTATGATGGGCTGTGCAAGCTGGCCATCGACTACAGCGACGGCGTCATAGCCGGTAGCAAGAAGACCAATGCCGCGCTGCTCAAGTATGCCAAGGAGGCAGGCATTCCTACCCTGCCCTATGCCGGCGAAGACTTCACGCAGGCCTACAAGGACTTCTACGACAAGCTTTAACAGTACAACAACAGGATAAATATATTTAATATAAGGAAAAGAACATTCATGAAGAATAAACTGATAATGGCAGGGATTGCAATGCTCGCGCTTGCAATCTCTTCGTGTGATGAGGACACCGACACGATGGGCTACACACTTACCAGCGAATCCGATCGCTACGCAATGGCTACCGACACGTTCCTGGTCAACACACGCTCCATCATTGCCGACTCGGTGCTCTCGCGCAGCGCCTATAGCTTCCTCGGTCGCATCAAAGACCCCGAGACGGGTACCGACATCAATTGCGACTACATGACACAGTTTGTAGTGCTCGAAAACGAGGCCGACAGAATATTCCCCGTCAAGGACTCCCTGCTGAGTATCGATGCCGCAGGATTGCCAATAGCCGACTCTGTCACCGTCAACCTCGTTGTCGAAAGCTATCAGGGCGACTCGCTGGCTGCCATGAAGCTCAACCTCACCGAGCTCGATCATCCAGTAGAGGAAAACAGGACCTACTACACCAACTTCGATCCCGAGGCCGAAGGCTATCTGCGCGAGGGCGGACTCTCACAGAACAAGCTCTACAGCATGGCCGACCTCACTCAGACCGACAGTGCCCGCAATGCTCAGCGCACCAGCTATTACTATGCCATCAGGATTGCCCTCAACAAGCCGTATACCGACAAGAAGGGCAACACCTACAATAACTACGGCACCTATCTGATGCGCACCTATTACGAACATCCCGAATACTTCAAGAATTCCTTTACCTTCACCAAGAATGTGTGTCCGGGATTCTATATCAAGACCACCGACGGACTGGGCGTCATGTCGAAGATCATGCTCACTCAGCTGAACGTCCACTACCGCTACAAGTGGGACGGCGTGTTCTATTCACGCACCCGCAGGTTTAACGGCACCGAGGAAGTGCTGCAGACCACACATATCGTGAACGACAAGAAAAACATACAACGACTGGTCAACAACAACGAGTGCACCTACCTGAAGACCCCTGCCGGCATCTTCACCGAGGTCACGCTACCCATCGACGACATCAAGCGCGGACACGAGAACGACACCATCACGTCGGCAAAGATCATCTTCAAGAAGATGACCGACTACAGCGACCTGAGCGACATCCTCCTCGAAGAACCCAGCGAGCTGCTCATGGTCGAGCGCGACAGTCTCTATTCGTTCTTCGAGAAAAACAAGCAGAGCGACAATCTCACCAGCTTCCTCGCCACCTACAGCAGCCAGTATCACATGTATACATACAGCAACATCTCCAGCCTGGTCAACCACATGTACAAGATTCGCAATCAGGGCTCGCCCAACTGGAACAAGGTGGTACTCGTACCCGTCGAGAGCACTAGCATATCGAGCACCAGCTACTACACCAGCACCAGCACGGTGACGGGCATGAGCAACGACATGTCGATCACCAGCATCCGTCTGGTCGGAGGCAGTGCCAACAAGCACGAGCCGGTGACCATCAGCGTCATCTACAATAAACAGGCAAAATAAATATGGCAGACAACTTCCTGGAGCGACACTACGAAGAGTACGAGGCACGCAAAGCCGCCTACCTGCGCAAGAAGCGCCACCTGCCAAAAACAAAGCATCATCTCCCGGAACGTCCGGAGGATGATGCTCTTTAGTTACCATTTTTCAAAACGGCCCCCGTCCCATGCAACTCGTGGTGGTCAGTGCCGTCAGGAAAGCCGTGAGTGCGGCTACTGCCATCTTCACCGCAACCTCAATCAATCGATTCTTCTTCATAATTGTCAATTGTCAATTGTCAATTAGACTTAATCTCCCTCGCCCGGTTCATCACCATTGTTGGTTGAAGGAGGCGTCTGGTTGTTTCCCCCTCCTTCGGAGGGGTTAGGGGAGCCCCCGTCGTCGGCCTCATTACCCGTCAGGCTCTTCACCAGCGCCTTGGTTTTCGACGTGAATGTGGTGCTGGCGGCACGAGTCATCTCGTCCATGGTCGTCTCGCCGGTGGCCTGCATGATGAGCTTCACGTTGCCGATGGCGAACTGCTGCAGGGCGATGTTCTCGGCCAGTTCCTCGTCCTTGCGCTGGATGCCGACACCTGCCGACACCTTGGCGTCCTTCTTCAGCGTCAGGCCGTTGGACTCCACGGAGCACTTGAACAAGCCGAGGTCGTCAATCTTGATGACGTAGCCCAGCAGTGCCAGCTCCTTGATGCACGACACCATGTCGGTCAGCATACCCAGAATCTCACCCTTCGAGAACGAGGTGGTGTGTTCCGACATGTGCTTGGCCAGCTGCGAGGTGCTGATGGTGCCCTTGTACTCGACGCGGGCGAAGTACTTTCCCTTGACGCCCTGGATGGCGTCGTTGGTGTTCTTTGTCAAATTCAATTCCAATGCCATAATAATCTTTTTTTTAGTGTTAATAACTCATTTTTTGTTCGCTTAAACCGGCCTTTCTCTCGGAGTATTCCGGACTGCCCCAATCGATTCCGATTTTCTTGCTGCAAAATTAATACATTCCGTTTTGGCAAGTGGACGTTCGTGGTCAATCGTGGTCGAATGTGGTCAAAAGTGGTCAAATGTGGTCGGAATTGGCTTCCTGATATTCATAGGGCTCGCCAAACTCGTCTACGATTTGCTGTACCTGACTCGGCGTAAAGTCGTTGAGTTCCAGCAGATTAGAGAGGTTCCGATTCTTCTTAAGCCAATTGTTCAACCGCCTTATCGCACCGCGACGCGTCATCTTGGGATAATAAATCATGGCCAACTCCGACTTGTAATAAGCCTTGATTTCAAACGGTTCCTGTTTCATCGCTCTCTTGATTTTTTTCGTTCTTCGCCTTCATCGCCAGCCATTCCTCACGACTTACGGCACCCTTCTTTCGTTCTTCAATCTCCTGCCACACCCGCTCGTTGTCCTCCTGACGCGTCTGCGCCACCGTCTGCTGCTTCTGCTTCTTCTCCAGCCGCTTCATACGGATGGCGGCGGCGGTGTTGGCTGCACTGTATTCCGTATTCATCCACCGTTTCAAACGCTTGTCGATGTTCCAATACCTCTCTTCCTCAAACCGCATCTTTCCTGTAGAAGGATTCTCCTCGCTGTAGAAGTTGTAGAAATCAGCCAGACGCTGTGGGTCGTACTGTCCTAATCGCTTCAGAC
>JAEEGH010000756.1_pt1 | contig 101977 bp, 86 predicted proteins | sample 9134181 | NCBI WGS metagenome assembly JAEEGH01 (sample SAMN16246544, study PRJNA631951) | gut metagenome | biome: gut microbiome; feature: rumen; material: DP-attached | host: Bos | place: Iran: Karaj | collected 2018-10
GTGAATAGTCCACGATTATACGGGTGCGCCCAAGCAGGAAGTTTGATTTATCTTCCGTCTCATCATTTCCGCCCGCAGGCAGACCACCTCTCACGATTTCTCCGTGGGACAGGTAATTCAGGCCAAAGCTCAGAGTATTGACTTTATCGACTTTGGTAGAATCGGTCTGTGCTTGCACGCCTATCAACGGCAATTGCAGGGCAATGACAAGGCATACTCTTGTCAGTCTTTGCTTCATGTTGTTGGTATAATTTGGATTATTCGAACTCAAACAAATCGATAAATCCCGTCAGTTTGAATACGTTCTTGATATCGTCGTTCACACCGCGCATCACGACCTTACTGCCACCAGCCTTGGCACCTTTCAGAATGCTGATCAGGATGCGCAGACCACTGGAAGCGATATACTCTAGTTTCTCGCAGTCGATGACCACATCCTTACCTTTACTGTTGTAGAGCGGTTTCAAAATTTCTTCAACCTCCACAGCCGCGGCGGTATCCATCTCTCCTTCCAACGTGACAACAAACTTGCCATCCAATTCTTCAATTCTTGTTTCCATATTAGTACAATTTGAATATTTACAATTTAGAAGTTATGCTTGCAAAAATACAGTTTTTCTTCCAAACCACCAAAAAAAAAGAAACAAATTTGAGGGTACCGCGACCAAAATGCTTAAAGTTTGCAAATAATTTGTGTATGTCAGGAAAAAAAAGTATTTTTGCCACAAATTATGGCACTGTGAAACCTTCTTCATTTTTTAAGACCCATACCAATCTGACTATCATCATCGTAGCAGCGTTGTTGATAGAACTGACGACGGGAATTATCTATTACAACAGTCAGGAAATCATCAAGCGCACGACTATTCGGGTGATGGAACGTGAGAACAATGCCCTCTACCTCTGTATCCGCAACAAACTGGCAGAAGTAGAGGTGGTGCTCGACAACATGTCGTGGATAGTAACCGACGACCTTCTACTTCCCGACTCCCTAACCAGGGCAACCTACCAGATAGTGGAGAATAATCCGATGATTCTTGGTAGCTGTATTGCTTGTATCCCTAACTTATTCCTGGAATATGGATACTGGTTTGAACCTTACTCCGTTCGCAGGGAGGACGGCAGCATAGAAACGATGCAGTTAGGTTCCGAAATCCATGACTATACAAAGTTAGAGTTCTTCACCACCCCATTGGCTACAGGAAAAAGTCACTGGTGCGAACCCTATCTGGATAACGAAGGTGCCAAGGCGCGTATTACGACGTATGGTGTGCCTGTCAAGAACGGTAAAGGTGAAATAGTAGCTGTGGTCGAAGCCGACCTCTCACTTGTATGGCTCGAAAAGGTAATTAATGAATCGAAGGCCTATCCATCTAATCAGCGTTTCCTTATAACAGGAAACTACAATCTGCTTGCAGGAGAAGACAATCAGTTGTTCAGGACCTCGCTCGAATATCTGAAAAAAGATGCTGACAAGACTGGTTTGGTAACCATGGAGGATGAAAAGGGCCAGGAGAAGCTTCTGTTCTACACCCCTGTAGGCGGTAAGACCGACTGGATACTTCTCAATGTCCTGGACAGCAGCGATATCTTCGACGAGCTACGTAAGATACGAACGAATCTTTTGCTGATGGTCATGGCTGGCTTGTTGTTGATAGGTTTCATCGTCTGGCGTTCGAAGCGCAATCTGGAGCGTCTGCAGCAGGTGAATGACGAGAAGAAACGTATCAGTTCAGAGTTGCAAGTGGCCAGCCAGATACAGCAGACGATGCTACCTCACAATCATTTTCAGCGCGACGACGTGGACGTCTTCGGTTCGCTGGTACCTGCCCGTGAGGTAGGTGGTGACCTGTTCGACTATTTCATCCACGATGAGAAACTATTCTTCTGTATCGGTGATGTCAGCGGCAAGGGTACGCCTTCGGCCATGCTGATGGCGGGAACACGTTCGTTCTTCCGTGCTTTCTCTAACCACGAGAACAACCCTGCCCTCATCATGCAATACATCAACGAATCGGCCTGTCAGGGTAACGACACCAATATGTTTGTCACCTTGTTCATCGGTGTGCTCGACCTGCCTACAGGCCATCTAAAGTATTGTAATGCCGGTCACGATGTCCCAATGATTCTGGCAAATGGTCAGTGGACCTGTCTAGAGGCTAAAGCTCATTTGCCAGTCGGCTTGTTCGACGAGGTGAAGTATGACATAATTGAGACGTATCTTCAGCCCAATAGCACCATCTTCCTTTATACCGACGGACTGACGGAGGCGAAGAACTGCGAACGCAAACAGTTCGGAATAAAGCAAGTAGAGGAGGTACTTGCTACTTGCACTGACACGCGCCCTCAAGAATTGTTGGAGACCATAGACAAGGCTGTGCGCGGATTTGTGGGCGGTGCAGAACAAAGTGATGACTTGACGATGCTCGCCATTCGCTATACCCCTCAACAGTATGAAAGTACCTTGAAAGAAACGATCACGCTGAAAAACGATGTTCACGAGGTGTCGAAACTGAGCACTTTCCAGAAGTCGTTCTATGAAAAGATGAATCTCGAAAAGTCATTGGCGAGTCAGTTGCGATTGGCTGTAGAGGAAGCCGTAGTCAATGTGATAGAATATGCCTATCCGTACGGGACGGAGGGGAGTGTAGAAGTCACGATGATGTCAGACGGCCATCAGTTGAAAGTAGTGATTGATGATTCTGGCATGCCTTTTGATCCTACCATCGAGAAAAAGGTTGACATCACACTCTCTGCTGAAGAGCGCCAGGTTGGCGGATTGGGTATCCTCTTGGTTCGTGAACTGATGGACACTATCAACTATGAACACATCAATGGACATAACATATTGACTCTGAGCAAGAAAATAAGTTTGAGTTAAACAATAAATTTATATGAAAGAAATGAAACTATGGATGCTCGCCGCCATCCTGACTTGCGGTCTTGCGCTGACATCGTGTACGAACAATGACAACCCTATAGCGCCACCTGTCGACGAGGTGGAAGCGCAGCTGCAGAAGATGACACTGCGCGAAAAGGTGGGACAGCTCTTTTATATTCGTCTGGAGTCGCTCGACCCGTCTATAGAATGGACCACTTACGATGACCTGGCATCAATCAAAGTCCTGGAGGTGACAGAGAACATGAAGCATGTGAACGAGAACTATCCCGTTGGCGGCATCATCCTCTATGCCTGGAACATCGAGGACGAAGCACAACTGGCCCGTATCATCCCGCAAGTACGCGCTCTGAACGGTCATCCGCTGCTCTGCATCGACGAGGAAGGAGGCCGCGTGTCACGCATTGCCAACAATCCGAACTTCAATGTCAAGAAGTATGAGTCGATGGCTGCCATTGGTGCTACTGGCGACCCACAGAATGCCTACGAATGCGGCAATACCATCGGCACATACCTGAAGCACTATGGCTTTGACATCGACTTCGCTCCTGTAGCCGACGTGAACACCAATCCCGAGAACGTCGTCATCGGCCCTCGTGCCTTCAGCGACGATCCTGCAGTGGCTGCGCCGATGGTGGTCAACTATCTGCAAGGCCTGAAGGATGCCGGCATCACTGGCTGCATCAAGCATTTCCCCGGTCACGGCGATACAAAGGCTGACACGCACTATGGCTATGCTTCGACCCAGAAGACATGGGAAGAGATGCTGGATTGTGAGATGGTGACCTTCAAGGCGGGCATCAAGTGGGGGTGCCAACTCATTATGACAGCCCATATCGGTGCACCTAAGGTGACTGGCTCCGACGTGCCTTCAACAATGTCGCCCATTATCCTGCAAGACAAGCTGCGCGGTGAACTGGGCTATCAGAACATCATCATCACCGACGCTATGGAGATGGGGGCCATCACCCAGCAGTACACCAGTGCTGAGGCCGCTGTGGGCAGTCTTAAGGCAGGTGTGGACATCGTGCTTGGCCCTCGTTACTTCACCGAGGCCTTCGATGCCGTGATGGCTGCCGTGAACAACGGCACACTCACCGAAGAACGCATCAACCAGAGTGTACGACGCATACTGAAGCTCAAGAAAGAAAGAGCAGTTCGATAGATTTTATTACAATATTACAATATTACATTACAAATTGCTTTTCTGCAGCAACTGTAAAAATCAAAGCAATAATTCAGAAGGAGTGGAAATGAAAGTTTCTGCTCCATTTTGTAACAGGAAGTCACGATCGCGGAAGCCCCATAGGACACTGATGCAGGGAATGCCGGCGTTGCGGGCGGTCTGGATATCCACGTCGCTATCGCCAACATAGACAGCATTCTCCTTCCCCACCCCAAGGGCTTTTAAGGCTGCGAAGACGGTATCAGGGGCGGGCTTGCGACGGATGCCGGCAGCCTCATCCTCGCCGATGGCGACCTCGATGGTGTCTGGGAAGAAATGACGGCATAGTTCCTGAGTGGCTGCCATCATCTTATTGCTGACCACAGCCAGATGACAACCACGGGCTTTCAAGGCTTCGAGCGTCTCGGGAATACCTTCGTAAGGACGGGTGGTATCCAAGGAATGCGCCATATAATACTGGCGGAAGGTGGCGAAGGTCTCGTCGAAGAGCGGATTAGCGGCTCCATCGGGAACGGCCCGTTCCATCAGTTTCCGGACACCATTGCCCACAAACCGCCGCACATCGTCGATGGAATGCTCCGGCAAACCATGAGTACGAAGCGCATGATTGACAGATGCCGCCAGATCACCGAGGGTATCGAGCAGGGTGCCGTCGAGATCAAAAATATATGTGTCGAAACTATTCACTATTCACTCCTACGGCTGCGTGTGATCATCGTGCGTACCTTATTATTATATTTGTCGGCCTTTAGCAGGTAGTCGATGGTAAGATGCATACGGTATTTCCAATGGTTATAGGGATCGCTGGGCACGTTGATGCGCTCCTCACGAGGATTCTTGAAGCGGAGTTCGCCGTCCATGGCCAGCCAGTCCTGCAGGCTCAACATACAGAGCATCGACGGGCAATAGAGATGGCGGGCAATGATCTCCTCGGCCAGATGAGCCGGCAGATGCTCGGGTGCCCTACCCTGCTTCTGAAGCATCGTGACATAATAGCGCTGGGTTCGTTCCGGGCTCTCCTCCCACCAAAGGCGCAGAGGTGACATGTCGTGTGTAGAGAATGTGGCCACGCTACGATAGGGATTGCCATCGAGATGGGTAAACTCATAGCCGTTCTGCTTCGGCATCGACTGAATCTCCAATGTCAGGATACGGAGGCTGTCGAGGACCGGTGCCACACAATCAGGCAGCATGCCCAGATCCTCTGCACAACAGAGCATCCGGGTCTGACCGAATACATCTGTCAGGCGACGGATGGCCTCAGCGCCCCAGAAGAAGTTGTGACGCTGGTAGAAGAAATTGTTGTAAAGCCGCATGAAGGCATCTTTCTCCTCATTGGTTAGGGCATCGAAGACAGGCTCATTGTAAATGCCGATACGAGGATGGTACATGTCCGGCTGACGGGGATCCTCAAGGAACAGCACGCCACTGATGAGCCGATAGAGGCCGTCGCGAATCCAGAGACTGTTCTCATCGTTGCGGCCTTCGAAATGGTCACGCACCTTGCGCTGGGTGTTATATTCTGCCTTCAGGTCGTAAAGGCCATAGCTGCGGGCTAACAGGAAATTCTCCTTCACGAACTGGGCATGAATGCCGAAAAGACGCTCTATCACCCGGTCGTTGATAAACGGACGCGTCATAAAATCCTTGCGGAAAGGCAATCCGAAGTACTCTATCTCGCTGACGGTCAAGGGAAGTGCAGGTGAGAAATGACCCAAAATACCAAAGATGGCATCGACAGGCACCTCCCAGATACGGAAGAATCCCAGGACATGATCGATGCGGAAGGCATCGAAATACTGCGCCATCCACTCCAACCGCCTGTGCCACCAGGGGACAATAGACCTATCGCTCCAGTTGTAGGTGGGGAAGCCCCAGTTCTGTCCATTCTGAGAGAAGGCATCAGGGGGAGCACCCGTCTGGGAGTCGAGATTGAAGAGTGCGGGATGCATCTTGGTCTCTACGCTGTCGAAATTCACGCCGATGGGGATATCGCCTTTCAGGATGATGCCTTTGGAGCGCGCATAGTCGGCAGCGGCCTTCAGCTGGAGATGGAGGTGATATTGGAGGAAGAAGGTTCTAGCCAGACTAGATTGGCTAGAGAGACCAGTCAGGCTGGATTGACTAGATTGGCTAGATAACCATTGGGCGTAGGGCTCGAGCCAATCGCGGTTGGCCTCGAACCATGATCTGAACGCCTCGGAATCGAGGGTCTGCTTGCCGCGCTCCTCGAAGAGATCGTCTATGAAAGCGGCCTTGACACGATCCACTGCCTCATAGTCACTATAGCCGATGGCATTGAGTTCACGGCGCTGGCGATGGTAGGCCGTCATCTTCGTTTTGCTCTTCAGACTGCCGAAAGCCTCCAGATCCAGATAATGCGGATGAAGGGCAAAGGCAGAGACTATATTATAGGGATAGGAATCGCTCCAGGAATGCGATGTGGAAGTATCATTGATCGGCAGTATCTGGATCACTTTCATCCCCGTCAATACAGCCCAGTCGACCAACCGCCTGAGATCGCCGAAGTCGCCGACGCCATACGAACTGTCGCTCCTAAGGGAGAATACCGGCACCACGACACCGGCGGCACGCCAGGTCTGTTCCTTGATGCGAAGGTTCTCGCCATAGGCCACCAGGACTGTCCCATCAGGAACAGCGGTGATATCAGGTGGCAACAGCCCGTCGGTGGTGCGGTTGTCACCCTCCTCCCATGTCACGAGGGTGTTCGTGGCATCATCGATGATCACATATTTATATTCCAGTGGCAGAAGGACGGCATCGACATTGACCGACAGCATCCAATCGTACTGTCCCAGGTATTCCATCCGCAGATAGCGGGCAGCATTCCAGTCGCCCAACGCCGGATGACTGCCGACGATGGCCAATGACTGTCCCTTGAGCAATTGCGGGGCAGAGACACGGAAAAGGATGGTCTTGCGGTAAAGCGGCATCCGAAGCGGATTGACCTGCTCATCGCGGACAAGACCCTTGGTGGTGATATAGGCACTGCTGTACAGATGGTACTGGATGGGGATATCGCGCCAGAGATCTGACAGGACATAGTTCTTGGAAGTATCAAAATGATAGGTCCGGGGAATCATCGTCCACTCGCGGCGAAGCACGTGGCCCTCCTCGTCCTCCACCTGATAATGATAGGAGAAGGACTCCATGGGATGCTGGCGCGACTCCACGACCGACGTCTCCAGGGTCCAGAAGCTACCATCGTCGGTCAACATCAGCAGGTTGGCAGTTTTCCGGGTGCCGTCGGAACTGAGATAACTGACCACCACGTGAAGACTCTCCCCCCACTGTGTGCCGTAATGTATGGTGAATTTCAATTTCATAATCATCACTATTTTAGTGCAAAGATACGAAATAATTCCGATTACATAATGCATAATTCATAAATATTTCGTAATTTTGCAGCGATTTTTTATGTTAGAAGAGAAATGAAGACAATAAAAGCCAAATATTATCTGATTCCCATCATCATCTGTCTGGTCGTGATGGGAGGATTGGTTTACTATTATTTCCTGACCGATGTATCGAAAGAGGACAAGGTGTGTTACCTCTATATCGATGACGACGATACGGCAGACTCTGTGTATGTCAAGCTGGAGCCGATAGCCACGACCCATGGTCTGACAGGACTGAAATACCTGGCCCGTTATTGGGGATATACCAAGAACATACGTACAGGACGCTATGCCATCCAGCCCGGCGAAAATGCCGTCACAATCGTTCGCAACCTGAAAAACGGCCATCAACAGGCAGAAATGCTGACCATACCCGAATCCAGGACGATGGAGAAGCTGGCAGGTGTACTCTCCAAGAAACTGATGCTTGACAGCCTGACACTGGCCGCATCACTTACCGACAATGACTTCTGCGGACGCTGGGGATATGACACTGCCACCATCGCCAGTCTGTTTGTGCCTAACACTTATGAGATATACTGGAACATCAGCCTTGACGGGTTGATGGAACGCATGCAGAAAGAGCATGACCGTTTCTGGAATGGTGAACGTACGGCCAAAGCAGAGGCTATAGGCCTGACCTCCAATGAGGTTTGCACCCTGGCCAGTATCATCGACGAAGAGACGGCCAACAACGAGGAGAAGCCCATGGTGGCAGGGATGTATCTGAACCGTCTCAAGGCAGACATGCCGCTTCAGGCAGACCCCACCATCAAATTCGCCATGAAGCGTTTTGAACTGCGACGCATCTACCACGACATGCTGTTTTATGACAGTCCGTACAACACTTATCGGAATACAGGACTCCCCCCTGGCCCCATTAAAGTGGCATCTATTAAAGGTATCGATGCCGTGTTGAACAGGGTCGACCACGACTTCCTCTATATGTGTGCCAAGGAAGACTTCTCGGGCACTCACAATTTTGCCAAGACGTATAATGAGCACTTGAAAAATGCGGCGCGCTATTCAAAAGCGCTCAATGAAAGAGGAATCAAATAGAAGTGAGAAGTGAAAAGTGAAGAGTGAAAAGTGAAAAGTTAATAAGATATGGAAGAGAAGATAATTAATGAGGAGAAACGCTCAGTGAGTTTCATCGAGCAGAAAGTGATCAATGACCTGGCCGAAGGCAAGAACGGCGGTAGGATGCAGACCCGTTTCCCACCGGAGCCCAATGGCTATCTTCACATCGGTCACGCCAAGGCTATCGCCATCGACTTCGGTCTGGCCAAGAAATATAACGGTATCTGTAACCTCCGTTTCGACGATACGAACCCCATCAAGGAGGACACGGAATATATCGAGAGCATCGAGAATGATATCAAATGGCTCGGTTTCCAGTGGGCTAATGTCTACTATGCCAGCGACTATTTTCAGGAGCTCTGGGACTTTGCTGTATGGCTCATCAAGCAGGGACGTGCCTATGTCGACGAGCAGAGTGCCGAGGTGATTGCCCAGCAGAAGGGTACGACAACCAGTCCGGGAACGAACAGTCCCTTCCGCGACCGTCCTGTTGAGGAGAATCTGAAACTCTTCGAGTTTATGAACAGCGGCAAGTGTGAGCCTGGAACACTCGTGCTGAGAGCCAAGATCGACATGGCCCATCCCAACATGCTGTTCCGCGACCCTCTGATCTATCGTGTGCTGAACATCCCGCATATCCGTACCGGCAATAAGTGGAACGCTTACCCCATGTACGACTTTACCCACGGCCAGAGCGACTATCTGGAGGGTGTAACACACTCCTGGTGTACTTTGGAATTTGTGGAGCACCGTCCCCTCTACGATCTGTTCGTCACCTGGATGAAAGAATGGAAAGGCGAGACGGATAATATCGAGGATAACCGTCCCCGTCAGACAGAGTTCAACAAACTGAACCTGAACTACACCCTGATGTCGAAGCGCAATCTTCTGGCATTGGTGAACGAGAAGCTCGTCAATGGCTGGGATGATCCCCGTATGCCGACCATCTGCGGATTCCGTCGTCGTGGATACAGTCCTGAGAGTATCGTTAATTTCATCGATAAGATCGGTTATACCAAATTGGATGCCCTCAACGACATGGCCCTGCTGGAGAGTGCCGTTCGTGACGACCTGAACAGCCGTGCCATCCGTGTGAGTGCAGTGCTCGATCCCGTGAAGGTGGTGATTACCAACTACCCGGAAGGTCAGGTGGAGCAACTGGAAGCCGTCAACAATCCTGAGAATGAGGCCGATGGCACCCATACCATCGAGTTCAGCCGCGAACTGTGGATTGAGCGGGATGACTTCATGAAAGAGGCCGAGAAGAAATTCATGCGTCTGGCCCCCGGCAAGGAAGTCCGTCTGAAGAATGCCTATATCATCAAATGCGATGAGGAGCATCCCTGCGACGAGGATGAGAACGGCAATGTCACTACCATCTATTGCACCTACGATCCTGAGTCACGCAGCGGTCTGCCCGGTTCCAACCGTAAGATCAAGGGCAAGACACTCCACTGGGTGAGCTGTGCACATGCCGTGAAGGCAGAGGTACGTCTCTATGACCGTCTGTGGAAGGTGGAGAATCCCCGAGACGACATGGCAGCCATCCGTGAAGAACAGAACTGCGATGCCGTGACTGCCATGAAGCAGATCATCAATCCTGATTCGCTTCATATCCTTACCAATTGTTATGTGGAGCCCTTCGCTGCTACGATGAAGCCGCTGACCTATCTCCAGTTCCAGCGTATCGGCTACTTCACCCCTGACAGCGATACCAGCGATGCCCATCCCGTCTTTAACAAGACCGTCGGTCTGAAAGACTCCTGGGCAAAAAAGCAATAACCCAATGACAGACAACGCAGCCTATTTCGACAGTGAAGGATTCAAGCAGATCCTTCGGCAATACGAGGAATCGGTCAAATCGGGGCATCCGGTCTATATGGATGCCGACGATCTGGCCGATATAGCCGACTATTACCATTACGAAGGAAGGATGGAAGAGGCTGCTGATGCCATAGAACTTGCCCTGCAGTTCAACCCCGATGCCATCGGTCCCTTGCTCTACAAAGCCCGTGAGGCCCTCAGCTGGGGGGATTTCGACCTGGCAAGGGAGTATGCTGAACGGATACGTATCGTCGACAGCACCGAATACCTCTATCTGTCAGGAGAAATCCTGATCTGTGAGGGAAAGGCCGAAGAGGCCGATGAGCTGTTCCGGAAGCAATTCCTGGAACTGCCGCCTGACGAGCAGATGGATTACGTTTATGACGTGGCCAATCTGTTTGCCGAATACAACGACTACAACAAATCGTTTGAATGGATAGCTCGCTCACAAGGTGATGATTCGGATGATTTCAAGGAACTGATGGCCCGTACCCTCTTCGGCATCGGCAAATATGAAGACAGCGGCAGGCTATTTAACGAGTTGCTGGATCATAACCCCTACTCCAAGGTTTACTGGAACGCCCTTGCCAATGCACAGTTCATGAGCGAGGACTACGGTGCTTCCGTCACCAGCAGTGAATATGCCATAGCTATCGACCCTAATGACACAGAGAGCATTCTGACGAAAGCCAACGGCCTCTATCATCTGGAAAACTACGAGGAAGCATTGGCCTATTACGAGAAGTACTCGGAGAAGAACAATACTGACGAGTTCGGCTATCTGCACCAAGGCACTTGTCTGATAAACCTTGGAAGATATGATGCGGCCGTCGGTCGTTTGCTCATAGCAGAGGAAAAAGCACCGGTGGGTTCACGATATCTGCCGGAGATCTATCAGGAACTTGCCTTTGCCTACAGCGAACTGAAAAAGCCTGAGATGGCGTTAGGCTATCTTGACAAGACAGAAGATCTGGACTGCAATCATACTGACATGGAGGTCATCCGGGGACATATCCTTGTGGCCAACAAACGAATAAAAGAGGCAGAAGAAGTATGGAAGAATGTCATAATAAATTCAGGCAATTCTCCTAAGACCATGCTACGTATCATAGTGTCACTCTATGATAACAGATATTTATCCGCCTCCTACGAGCTCTTTAAAAGGTTCTTCAAGTTTGTAGACGACGACTGGAAAGACGGCTATTCATACATGGCCCTTTGTTGTAAGGACATGAAGCATTACGATGAATTCTTCGAGTATCTGAAGTTGGCCGTTGAGAAGAATCCGAAAGAGGCAAAAATGGTATTGAGTCATCTATTCCCAGCAGGAATGAAAGTCACAGAATACCAGCAGTTTATAGAAGAAGCACTCAAGTAATTATGAATATCATCACCACCCTACTCAGTAATCTGAATTATCCTACAATATTTTTCCTGATGCTGTTGGAAAGCACGGTCGTTCCCGTGCCATCAGAATTCGTCGTGACACCTGCGGCCTACCATGCTGCCAGTGGTTCACTGAACGTATTCCTTATCATCCTCTTTGCCACATTGGGAGCCGACGTCGGTGCATCCATCAACTATTTCGCAGCACTCTATGTGGGACGACCGGTTGTATACAAATTTGCAAATAGTCGGTTGGGACATCTATGCCTGTTGAATCAGGAAAAAGTTGAGAAGAGCGAGAAGTATTTTGATGACCATGGTGTGGCAGCAACCCTGACAGGAAGATTCGTCCCTGTCATCCGTCACCTCATCTCTATCCCGGCAGGACTCGCCAAGATGAACTATGGTAAATTCATTCTGTTCACAACCATCGGAGCTGGCGGCTGGCACTCAGTCCTGGCCATCCTCGGTTGGTATCTCCACGCCATCGTGCCAGAGGATCAGTTAAACGACAAGATCGCCGAATATGCCGAATATATCAAGATTGTCATAATCGGCCTTTTGGTATTGGCCTGCATCTATTTTGGGGTAAAACATTACCTTAAAAAGCAGAAAATGCAGGCCTAATCAGCTTTTTTCCCGAAAAAATTCGTCAGTTTGAAATAATTTGTATATTTTTGCGGATTATTATCAAACTTATTCGGATTATGGCAAAGACAAACAACCATTTAGTCATCATGGCAGGCGGCGTCGGGAGTCGCTTCTGGCCGATGAGTACCAAAGAAAAGCCCAAGCAGTTTATCGATGTCCTTGGTGTTGGCAAGACATTGATACAACTGACAGTTGAACGTTTTGGCGCCCTTGTAGCCCCGGAAAACATCTGGGTGGTTACCAACCAGAAATATGCGCCAATCGTGGAAGAACAGTTGCCCGACATCCCCAAGTCCAACATTCTTTGCGAACCCTGCCGGAGAAACACCGCTCCATGTATCGCCTATGTCAGTTGGCGCATCAAGTCCAACGACCCCAAGGCCAATATCGTCGTTACCCCGAGCGATCACATCGTGATGGATACGGCTGAGTTCCAGCGGGTTATCAAGGAGTGCATGAGATTTACCAGCGAGACGGACGCTATCGTCACATTGGGCATGAAGCCCAACCGTCCAGAGACGGGATACGGTTATATTCAGGCCGATCTCAGCACCTCTTCTCTCCGCAACAAGGAGATCTACCGTGTAGACTCTTTCCGCGAGAAGCCCGATCTGAAGACCGCTGAGGAATACATCAAGAAGAACTACTATTTCTGGAATGCCGGTATCTTTATCTGGAACGTCAATACCATTGTCAATGCCTTCCGTATTTACCAGCCAACGATGGCCAGGATTTTCGAGTCCATGCTGGCGGTCTATGGTACTGAGAAAGAGCAGGCCTTCATCGACGAGCGTTTCCCGGAATGTGAAAACATCTCCGTCGACTATGCCATCATGGAGAAAGCTGAGGAGATTTTTGTCTGTCCTGCCGATTTCGGATGGAGTGACCTGGGAACATGGGGTTCGCTGCATGGACAGAGCAAGAAGGACCTTTACGGCAATGCCACTATCGGACAGGACATCAATCTGATAGAAAGTCACAATTGCATCGTCCATACCACCCAAGAGAAGAAGGTAGTCATCCAGGGACTCGACGGTTATATTGTAGCCGAGAAAGATAATACATTGCTTATTTGTAAACTTTCAGAAGAACAGCGCATCAAGCAGTTCTCTGGCGAAAATTAAATATTATGGATAAAAAGGTTGCCCTCATAACAGGTATCACCGGACAGGACGGTTCCTATCTGGCAGAATTCTTGATCGAAAAAGGATATGAAGTACACGGTCTCCTGCGCCGTTCTTCGTCTTTCAACACCGGTCGTATCGAACATCTCTACCTCGACGAGTGGGTTCGCGACATGAAGAAGAAGCGTCTCGTGAACCTTCATTGGGCGGACATGACAGACTCTTCCTCGCTGATCCGTGTGATTGGGGAAGTCAAACCGACGGAGATCTATAATCTGGCTGCCCAAAGTCACGTGAAGGTTTCTTTTGACGTTCCTGAATACACGGCAGATGTAGATGCCGACGGTGTGTTACGTCTTCTTGAGGCAGTGCGCATCTGCGGACTGGAAAAGACCTGTCGCATCTATCAGGCCTCTACCTCTGAGCTCTATGGTAAGGTGCAGGAAGTTCCGCAGTCGGAAACCACTCCTTTCTATCCCCGTTCACCCTACGCCGTAGCTAAACTCTATGGTTTCTGGATCATGAAGAACTACCGAGAGTCTTACGGTATGTTCTGTTGCAATGGTATCCTCTTCAACCACGAGAGTGAGCGTCGTGGCGAGAACTTCGTCACCCGTAAGATCACCCTGGCTGCTTCACGTATTGCCCAGGGGTATCAGGACAAACTCTATCTTGGAAACCTGAATTCGCTGCGTGACTGGGGTTATGCCAAGGATTATATCGAGTGCATGTGGCTTATCCTGCAACAGCCGGAACCCGATGATTTCGTGATTGCCACAGGTGAATATCATACTGTCCGTGAGTTTACGACACTTGCTTTCAAGGAAGTGGGCATTGAACTCGAATGGCGTGGCGACGGTGTCGACGAGAAGGGTTACGACAAGGCAACAGGCAAACCGCTCGTTGAGGTCGATCCGAAATATTTCCGTCCTGCCGAGGTTGATCAGCTTCTTGGTAATCCTGCCAAGGCCAAGGCAAAACTGGGCTGGAATCCTCACAAGACATCCTTCGAGGAACTGGTAAGGATCATGGTTAAGCACGACATGAAGTTTGTGAAGAAATTGTTCATCAAAGCCCAGATGGAAGAATGAGTTTAGACAAATCATCTAAGATATACGTAGCGGGACACCACGGACTAGTGGGTTCCGCTATTTGGAATAATCTCCTTCAGCGTGGTTATACCAATCTCATCGGTCGCAGTCATAAGGAACTGGACCTCACCGATCAGGTGGCTGTGAAGCGGTTCTTTGATGAGGAGCGTCCTGATGCTGTGGTTCTGGCAGCCGCCTTTGTAGGAGGTATCATGGCCAATTCACTCTATCGCGCAGACTTCATCATGATGAACATGAAGATCCAATGCAACGTCATCTCTGAGGCCTATGCCCATGGTGTCAAAAAGCTGCTCTTCCTAGGCAGTACCTGTATCTATCCCAAGAATGCACCGCAGCCTATGAAGGAGGATTGTCTGTTGACTTCCCCCTTGGAGTATACCAATGAGGAATATGCCATCGCCAAGATTGCCGGTCTGAAGATGTGCGAAAGCTATAATCTGCAGTACGGCACCAACTATATTGCCGTTATGCCTACCAATCTCTATGGTCCCAACGACAATTTCCATCTTGAGAACTCCCACGTGATGCCCGCCATGATGCGTAAGATCTATCTGGCCAAACTCATTCACGACGGAGACTGGGATAAGATCGCCATTGATCTTGACAAACGCCCGGTAGAAGGTGTCGGCGGCTCTGCCTCTCATGATGAGATATTGACGATACTCGGCAAATATGGGATATATGACAACAAGGTTGTGCTCTGGGGAACGGGAACGCCGTTGAGAGAATTCCTTTGGTCTGAGGATATGGCCGATGCCAGTGTTCATGTACTGTTGAACGTCAACTTCAGCGATATCATTGGTATTGAGAAGTATTCTTCCGTTCATTACGGTGCTTCCACTGATGGCGCTATAGACCGCAATCATTCTGCAGGTCGTGGTGGTGCTATCCCGAAGTTAGGCGAGATTCGCAATTGCCACATCAACGTGGGGACAGGAAAAGAACTGACGATTCGTGAACTTGCTGAACTTGTGGTAAAAGCAGTCGGTTTCGAGGGAGATGTCGAATTCGACACTTCAAAGCCTGATGGCACCATGCGCAAACTCATCGATGTTTCGAAACTCCACTCACTCGGTTGGACGCACAAGGTTGAAATCGAAGATGGAGTCCAAAAGCTCTTTAACTGGTACAAAGAAAGTCTTCAATAAAAAAGCCCGCCGTTTGGCGGGCTTTTTATTAAATCTTAGATTTCAGGATCTCTTTCCAGCGTGCGTAGGCTTCAGCGTATGCTGCACGATCGGCAGCCTTTGGCTCTATCACCTGCAGTTTCTCCAGTGAAGCGAAGGCCTCATCGGCATTCTTATAGATACCTGCACCGATACCAGCACCCTTGGCAGCGCCCACAGAACCGTCTGTATCATAGAGTTCGATGGTAGCACCGCTCACGCCTGCCAGTGTATCACGGAATAACGGACTCAGGAACATATTAGCCTTACCGGCGTGGATCTTCTTGATATCCATACCCATCTGCTGCATGATCTCCATACCATAGCAGAACGAGAACACGATACCCTCCTGAGCAGCACGTACCAAGTGAGCCTTGTTATGTTTGTTGAAGTTCAGACCGTTGATCGAGCAACCAATCTCCTTGTTTTCCAGCACACGCTCAGCACCGTTTCCGAAAGGAATCACGGTCACGCCCTCACTACCGATGGGTACTGATGCTGCCAGATCGTTCATCTCTGCATAGCCGATTTCCGGTGTAATGTTACGATGTGTCCAGGCGTTCAGAATACCTGTACCATTGATACACAGCAATACACCCAGACGCGTCTGGTCTGCGGTATGGTTCACATGAGCGAAGGTATTCACACGGCTCTTTGGATCATAGTTCACCTCTCCGAGCACGCCATAAACCACACCCGAAGTACCTGCCGTTGCAGCAATCTCACCAGGATTCAATACATTCAGCGACAGGGCATTATTCGGCTGGTCACCGCCACGGTAAGTGATCGGCGTACCTGCCTTCAAACCCAACTCAGCAGCAGCCTCGGCACTTACCACGCTCTGCTCAGCAAATGTCGGAACGATATCTGCAATCAGAGAACTGTCGAATCCGTAGTACTTCATCAGGAAGTCAGCCACCTGGTTGTTCTTGAAATCCCAGAACATACCCTCAGACAGACCGCTGACCGTTGTATTAGCCACACCGGAGAGTCGCATAGCGATATAGTCGCCAGGCAACATCACCTTATATATATTATTATAGAGGTCAGGCTCATTCTCCTTCACCCAGGCCAGTTTGGCTGCGGTGAAGTTTCCCGGCGAGTTCAACAGATGACTCAGGCACTGCTCACCACCGAGATCCTTAAAGGCCTTCTCACCATAAGGAACGGCACGCGAGTCACACCAGATGATTGAAGGACGCAGTGCCTTCAGATTCTTGTCCACACAAACCAGACCGTGCATCTGATATGAGATACCGATGGCCTTGATCTCTTCACCCGTAGCACCAGCCTCCTTCATAATCTTCTGAAGACTCAGTTTGGCATTATCCCACCACATCTGGGGGTCCTGCTCAGCCCATCCGGCCTTCACGGCCATGATCGGCGCCTCCTTCTCGGGGAAGAAAGCAGTTGCTACACACTTGCCGCTGTCGGCGTTAACCAATGATGCCTTCACTGAAGAGCTACCGACATCAAAACCTAAAAGATATCTGTTTGCCATAATTAATTGTTTGTTGTCTATTTATAGTACATTTTTACTGCAAATTTCCCCATTTTTTTTGAAAATTCCAACTTTTTTAGCAAAAATAGCGTTTTTTTTACCAATTTTTGAACACAATTAAAATATTTTGTTTACCTTTGCACAGATTAATGGCCAATTTTAGAATAAAATAAAATTCATATATGAAGAAAAAAATCCTAATACTTGACGACAAGGAGACCATCGCAAAGGTGCTCTCTATCTATCTCATGAGTGACTACGATGTACAGTGGTTGCCCGATGGACTGCAAGGAGTGAAGTGGCTTCAGGCAGGCAACACCCCGGATCTGATTATCTCTGACATCCGTATGCCAGGCATGCGTGGTGACGATTTCCTGGAGTGGATCAAGCAGAACGAGTTGTTCAAGCACATCCCCGTGATTATGCTGTCCAGCGAGGATTCCACCAGTGAACGTATCCGTCTGTTGGAGATTGGTGCCGAAGACTATATTGTCAAGCCCTTCAATCCGATGGAGTTAAAAATCCGTGTCAAGAAGATCATTCCCTAATATTATATGATAGGTGTAGTATATCTTGGATCCAATACCGAGACGCAGGAACGTCTGAAATACATTCCTGGTCGTCTTGTGCATTTCACCGATAGCTACAAGGACGCGGCCACAGCATGTGTTTCTCATGTCCGTAACGAACATTTTATCGTGTTTTTCGAGCAGAATGTTCGTAACGAGGACGTGACTGCCATCACCTATATCAAGAAGAAGTGTAAGAATGCCTATATCATTCTGCTCACCAATCAAATGGACGAGGAAGACCGTCAGGTTTATCAGAAGTGTGGCATCAATGATACCATCTCGCTCAGCTCGTCGGTAACGGAGTTGAACAAGAAGATCCAGTTCATTGCCGACCGTGAAGGTATGCTCTTCGACGACCAGGAGCCGATATACAGGATGTTGAAATTCAAGATTCCTATTTGGAAGCGTCTCTTCGACATTTTCTTCTCTCTCCTAGGCATCATCATTCTTTCACCGGTGTTTATTATCACGGCCATTGCCATTCGTTTGGAAAGCAAGGGGCCGATTGTCTACAAGTCCAAGCGCGTAGGTACCAATTACACCATCTTCGACTTCCTGAAGTTCCGTTCCATGTATGTAGACGCCGAACAGCGTCTTAAAGAAGTGGCTAAGGAGGAAGGCAACCAATATGCCGAGCAGAACAAAGATCCTGAAGATCAGAAAGCCGTCATCACCGCACCTCTTGGTACCGAAGCTGAAATGATGATGATGGATATGGGTATGGAGTCCGACATGATGATTAGCGATGAAGAAGTGATGCTCGTGGGTGATGACTATGTCGTTGCCGAGAGCGATTTCAATAAAGAGAAAGAGGAAGAGATCAACAATGCCTTTGTGAAGATTGAGAACGACCCGCGTGTCACCAAGGTGGGTAGGTTTATTCGCAAGACCAGCATTGACGAACTCCCACAACTGTTCAATATCCTTAGAGGCGACATGTCGATTGTCGGCAATCGGCCTCTCCCACTCTACGAAGCCGAAAAGCTCACAGCCGATGCCAGCATCGACCGTTTCATGGCCCCCGCAGGTCTTACAGGTCTCTGGCAGGTGGAAGAACGCGGAAAAGGCGGTACGATGTCAGCCGAAGAGCGTAAGCAGCTAGACATCACCTATGGTAGGACCTACAGCTTCATGCTTGACATGAAGATTATCTTCCGCACCTTTACAGGCTTTATGCAAAAAGAGAACGTATAACAATAAGAAACTATATCAACAAAAAATGAAAAAGTTAAGTCGGATATTAATCATAGCAGCCCTCTCGGCGGTGAGCACAGGAGCCTATGCTCAGTTTGACGAGAGTGGTATAGCTGCAGGTTTCTTCGATGGCAGTAGGGAAACTACCTTGAATTTCTCAGAATTCCATCTTCCTCCTTTGGCGGTTCTTTTTGAGAATGCAAAGGCCACCCCACAGGTCATGTCACTTCAAAAAGCGCAGGAGATTGCTGAAGCAGAAGTGGCTAAACAGAAAAGACACATTTTTTCCTATTTAAGAGCTCATGCCAGTATCAGTTATGGTGTATCTGACTCATGGGGCAGCAGTGAATCTGCTTACAACCTAAGAATGGTTCAGTTTTCGGGAAATGAGCAGCGATATTGGAATGTAGGCGCCAGCCTAAACCTTCCCTTGGAAGACATCCTTGATCTGTCTGCCTCCGTCAAACGTAAAAAGCTACAAGTAGATCAAGCCATTTATAACAAAGACATGGCCTATGATCAATTGAAGCTTCAAATTGCTGGTCTGTTTACAAAAATCACCAACGACCTCATCCGATTAAAGACTGCTAGTGAAAATGCAGCTATGTATCAGGGAGCTGGTGCTTTGACTTTGGAAGAGTTTCACAACGGTAATATGACTATTGAGGATTTTGCCTTTACAAAAGCAAGAGAAGATGCTGCCGTATCTTCCTATCAGAATCTCCAAACCACAATTATCACCGACATCTTAACTTTAGAGATTATCACTCACACCCCAATACTCACAAATGCGACAACAGAAATTACCTTAGATGATACAGTTCAAAAGACTGAGAAACAAATCGCAAGAGAGAACAAGGCGGTTGAAAAACGGATTAAGAAAGCAGCTAGCGAAGAAGAAAAGAAACTCAATGCTTTAGAAAAAGCTGAAAAGAAAGCAGAAAAAGCCGCTGCAAAAACAGGAAAGAAAGCAAATAAGTAAAATAATAATCATTAAATTGTTGACGATATGGATATTTTTAGATACATTGTCCGGTTCTTATATAAAATACGTTGGTATTTAATTATTTTACCACTAATTGCTTTGGTGGTTGCATGGTTCATGACTCGCCATATGGAACGAGTATATGATGTCAACACGACCATCTATACAGGTATGATTACAGCCTACAATATTGAAGGAGGAACAGGTATGGCTGGTAATACTAAAGCCAACATGACAAATCTTATGTTAATGATTACAACGGATAATACGATTCATGAAGTAGCACTTCGTTTGTTTGGTCGTTGTATGATGTATGGTAATCCAAATAAAGATAATAATTATATCTCTGCTGAACATTTCCGCCAATTAAGTGCTTCTGTCCCAGCAGATGTCAAAGCGCTCATTAATCATAACAGTGAACAAATCACTTATGCTAATTTGAAAGCTTACGAACGTCCTACTCAAGATAACTATTTATTTGGACTTGTGAACTATCACAGGTGGTTTGGTATTAATAACATCACCTCAAAACTTAAGGTTGTCCAACTGAAGAGTAGTGATATTATTGATATCGGCTATTCATCCAATGACGCGGGAATTGCATTCAATACATTAGAGATTTTAAATGAGGTATTTGCAAGGCAGTATGCCGATTTGAGATACGGAGAGACAAACAACGTCATTAAATTCTTTGAACGTGAAGTGTCTCGTCTTTTCAAAATTCTCACCAATGCTGAAGACGATATCATTCGATACAATGTTTCCAAGAGGATTATTAATTATGGTGAGCAGACAAAAATTGTTTCTAGTCAAGATGGTAATCAAAAAGTATCGGATAACACGTTGCTAATGAACTATACAACGTCCAAGGCTTTGATGGACTATTTGGAGCGTCAATTAGGAGATCGTGCCAAAGTCATACGCGCCAATCGAGAATTCACGAACCAGATCACTGACATCTCTAGAATTCAATCTCGCATATCCAATCTTAAGCTTATGAATAGTGAAGGTGGTAATGAAGTGGAGTCCCAATTAGAATTGGCTAAAGCGGAAAGGATGCTCCAAGATGCCACGGAAAAAATGAAAGATTTAACAAGAGATATTGAAGGATCTGCATATAGTACAGAAACTGGATTGAAAGCTAATACACTAATTAGCAAATGGGTGGAACAAGTGCTATTATTGGAAGAAACTAAAGCCAAAATGACAGCGCAAGACGTCATGCGTCAGAACATCGATAAGGAGATTCTTTATTATGCTCCAATTGGTGCTACATTAAATCGCAAAGAAAGGCATATCGGTTTCATTGAGGCCAATTATATGGAAATGCTTAGAGCTTTGAACTCCGCAAGACTCCGTCAAAGGAATTTGCAGATGACCACAGCAAGTCTGCGCACATTGAATCCCCCGATGTTCCCAATGAATGCCCAGCCTACAAACCGTATGATGATTTTGTTAGGAGCTTTTGCATTGGCATTTGTATTAACAGCTTTGTATTTCTTCATCATCGAATTACTGGATCGTACATTGCGTGACCGCATGCGTTCAGAACTGATAACAAAGGTTCCCGTCATGGGATGTTTCCCCAAGGAAAGCACCCTGCGTTACCGCCGTTTCAACAAGACGATTGCAGACATGGCACTTCGCCAATTAAGTAAGGAACTTCTCCCTCACTTTAAAGAAGGCCAGCAGAATGTACTTAATCTGCTCTCAACAGATGCAGGTAACGGTAAGAGTTATATTGCCCAGGAATTGGAGAACTATTGGATTTCCATTGGTCTCCAAGTACGTCGTCTGACGTACGATGAGGATTTCTTGGCAGAAGATAGTCGTTTCATCATGGCAAAAGGTATTAAGGATATATGTCCAGATATTTTGCCAAATGAAATAGCTATAGTGGAATATCCGAATCTAGATGACAACTCTATTTCACCAGCATTGCTGAATATGGGTACCGTTAATCTTTTGGTAACTCGTGCTAATCGCACGTGGAAGGATGTAGACCAGAAAGCCCTCAAAGAGCTGAACGAAAGATTAGAGGACAAGAACACCCTCTTCATGTACCTGACAGAGTGTCAGCGTTATGCTGTTGAAGAATTCGTTGGTCAGTTACCACCATATACAAAATTCAACAACTTCGTATATCGTATTTCCCAGATGGGCTTGACTGCTGTAGAAAATAGCCACGCTAAATAAATATGGTGAATCGGTTTGCAACATATTCCCGTGAAAACGGAGGAAGAGTATTATTACTCTTTCTCCTGTTTTTATTAGCGCTGTATCAGTTAACTCATTCTGGAATCGGAGGCTTCATGACGGTCTGTCTCTTGCCTGTCGTTGTACTATTCATATATACAGCTTTCAGGTGGAGAATGTTCTGTTTTTGGTGTCTTATCGTCATGAATTATTTTATACAGATCAAGGGCCTTCCATTACCTGTTCCGATGTCTCTGCCGAATGAAATGTTTGAGTTGTTATTAATTGCCATTGCTATTATCGACATTCGACAAAATCCCAACTTTGAGAGGGCAAATAACCTGATGCTATTCGCCTTGCTTATTTGGTGTGTGTTCTGCCTACTAGAATTATTTAATGACACTTGTGGTTTGGGTATCAATATAAATGCATGGTATACTGGAGCACGATTGATGGCGCTGCAACTAATCTGGATTTTCCTAGTATTCACTTTATATATTGGATCTCCTGAAAATCTTAGAAGATACTTAATTGTTTGGGCTGCATTATGTTTGTTCTCTGTCTTTTGGGTATGGAAACAAGAAACCTACGGTTTTACAAATCCTGAACAAGTTTTCTTAAATGGACGTGGTCATAAAACCCATGTTTTAAATGCGGGTACTCTTATTCGATACTTTTCAACATTTAGTGATGCCGCTAACTATGGTTGTCATGCTGCTGCTGCTGCTGTTGCTTTTATCATCTTTGGCATTACATCAAAACTCAAAAGAGACAGATTATTCTTCTTGATTACAGGAGGATTAGTCATTTGGGGGATGTTTCAATCTGGTACACGAACTGCAATCTTCTGTTTAGGAGCAGGTCTTGCTGTGTACATTTTTTTATCAAAATCCATCAAAATCGCTGTTCCATTTTCAATATTCCTTGTTATTAGCGTTCTTCTTCTGGCTTTTACAACTATAGGCAATGGAAACCAACAAATCCGAAGAATGCGTTCTGCATTTGATAAAGAAGATAAATCAGCAAGTGTTCGTGATGTCAACAAAGAGGCTATTGCAAAATATTTAACTGATGCCCCTTGGGGAATTGGCATTGGTATGTATTCGGATAACATACCTGCGTGGAACAAATTTAAAAGAGTGTCAAGTATTCCACCAGACTCTGAATATGTGTTTATTTGGGTTAGGACTGGCAAAATTGGAATTACTGTATTTGTCATCTGCATGCTCATCATGTTAGGTGGAGCAAGTTGGACAGTATTATTTAGAATAAATAGTCCATCTTTGCGAGGCATTGGAGCTGGTTTCTGTTGCGCTTTCGTGGCTATTCATTTAGGAGCATACGCTAACCAAGTACTCTATCAGTATCCGAATGGTTTAACATTCTTCGGAGGACTAACAATTGTGTACATATTACCATATCTTGAACCAGAATGGATAAAATATGAAGAAAGGCGACTTGCCAAACAAGAAGAAAAGAAACGTTTAAAATTAGAAAAGAAACTTGCAAAACGCGTGTGATTTATCTATCATCACCATCAATTATAATGGACTTGAAGATACCTGTGCATTGATTGATACCATCCCCTTCAATGACAACATGGAGGTGATTGTGGTAGATAATGCCTCTAAGCAAGATGAAGCGACAGCTATCCAACAAAAATATCCTCAGGTTAAGGTTATTAGAAGCGAGAAAAACCTTGGCTTTGCTGGTGGCAACAATTTGGGGATTAAAGCTGCTCGAGGCAAATATCTTTTCTTAGTTAATAATGATACCATCTTTAAGGATTTCAACCTTCAGTCTATGATTGATAGGTTGGAGTCCTCTTCTAACATTGGAGCGGTTTGTCCAAAGATACGTTTTGCGTGGAAAAACAATCCCATTCAATTTGCTGGCTATACGCCACTCTCGAAAATCACAGTAAGGAATCAGGCCATCGGATTTGGCGAAGAAGACAGAGGCCAATATAACATACCCCATCCGACGCCATACGCTCATGGCGCAGCTATGATGCTTAAACGTGAGGTTATTGATAATGTTGGACTAATGCCCGAATGCTATTTCCTCTATTACGAAGAATTAGACTGGTCCATGATGATCACACGTGGTGGTTATGAAATTTGGTATGAACCAGCCTGTACGATTTATCATAAGGAAAGCCAGGCAACAGGTCAGAATAGTCCTCTTCGAACCTACTACATCACGCGTAATAGACTATTATTAGTGAGACGTAATTGGAAAGGTGCTTCAAAACACATCTCCTATTTATATATTATTTGTATCGTCTCAGTCCGTGATATGATTAAATATGCAATTCATGGCCAGTGGAAGTTGGCAAAAGCAGTATACAAAGGAGTGCAAGATTTCACTCTAAATTCTAATCTTTCAACACTCAACTAATTATGTTTGATTTTTGGCTCATTCTATATATCGTCGATTGGACACTGTTCTTCTTCACAGTTGCAACAGTGTTATATTTGGGATTCTTCGCTATAGCATCCTTATTCAAGAAGTCATATAACATTTCTAAGGCAAAGATACAACGTCGGTTTATTGTTCTGATACCATCATACAAACAGGATGCTGTGATTGAACATACGGTCTTGTCTATCCTAAGTCAGTCGTATCCCCAACGTATGTTTGACGTCACGGTGATCTCTGACCACCAAAGCGAAATGACCAATATGCGTTTGGCCCAGTATCCCATTACCCTGTTGACCCCAAACTTCGCAGAGAGCACCAAAGCCAAGTCATTGCAATATGCTATTTTAAATCTGCCAGAATTTAAAATCTACGACGTCGTCGTCATCTTGGATGCTGACAATATTGTAGATACAGAATATCTGACCGATATAAACGATGCCTTCGAGACTGCCGCAACAAAAGCCATTCAGACCCACAAAATCTCTCGAAACCGTGATACCGCTGCAGCCCGCATGGATGCGGTCTTTGAAGAAATCAACAACAACATATTCCGCAAAGGCCATATCAATGTGGGATTGTCTTCAGCTTTGGCAAGTTCCGGTGTCGCTTTTGATTACGAATGGTTTAAGACGAATGTCATGAAGACCAAGACATCGGGTGAGGACAAAGAGTTAGAGGCGCTTTTACTCCGTCAAGGTTACTTTATCGACTACTTTGACAAAATATATGTCTATGGAGAGAAGAAACGAACAACAGAAAAGTTAAACGAACAACGCGGCCGTTGGGCGTCTCAACAAATTCACAACTTCTTCCGTAATGTGAAATACCTACCTGGTGCCATCTTTAATAAGCAGCGTGACCTAACGGATAAGCTCATCCAATGGATGCTGATTCCACGAACCACCTTGGTGGGCATCATTATGCTGATGTCTGTTGTCCTGCCATTTATCTATTTTACGCTCTGTATTAAATGGTGGATCGTTGCAGCTATTGTTCTCTTCTTTTTTGCCTTGGCGACCCCAGACTATCTGGTCGATGAAATGTGGGACAAGACCTTCCTACGCTCCCCCTTTGTCACGCTTTGGGGAAAACTCTATACGCTAATCCGTAAAGCAGAAAAGAAATTTCTTAAAAGAAATAAGGAATGATGTGGACAATCCTTCATATCGTTGATATTACGCTATGGGGCATTATCACCTGCTCTGTAGCTTATGTCGTATTCTTTGCTATCATTTCCCTGTTTTATGACAAAAAGGATCATATCGCTGAACAAGCTGCAGCCATCAGCAATCGAATGACCAGATTCCTCATTCTTTATCCTGCCTATAAGGAAGACCGGGTTATAATCAATGCTGTTGAACAATTCATTTTACAAGACTATCCCAAAAGCCATTATACGGTAGCAGTGATATCAGATCACATGCAACCAGAAACTAACGAATTACTAAGTAAGCTGCCTATTACCCTTCTTACTCCAACTTTTGAAAAAAGTTCCAAGGCTAAGGCCATGCAATATGCCATCAGTGAAGTTAAAGGCAATTTTGATAATGTGGTTATTCTCGATGCCGATAATGTAGTCCGTCCTGAGTTCCTTTCACAGTTGAATGTTCTATGCTCGGTCTACGATGCCATCCAGTGTCACCGTTGTGCTAAAAACGCCAATAATGACGTGGCTGTATTGGATGGTGCCAGTGAGGAGATCAACAACACCATCTTCCGAAAAGCCCATAACCGTCTCGGACTTTCCTCTGCTCTCATCGGTTCTGGCATGTGTTTCAGCTATCCACTCTTTAAAGAGAATGTTTTCAAACTCTCCACAGCAGGTGAAGATCGAGAAATGGAAGCCCTCCTACTCCATCAAGGCGTCTTCATCAAATACGCCCCCGACATTCATGTCTTCGACGAGAAGGTCAGCAATCAGGACAATTTTCAGCGTCAGCGTATGCGCTGGATGACTGCTCAGGTTCAGAGTCTACTCAGCAACCTCCCCAAAATCCCTGGGGCCATCATTCACGGCAAGATCAATTTCGTCGACAAGACGATTCAGCAGGCACTGATTCCGCGATCCATCCTTATTGTACTATTGGCAGGCATCTCCATTCTGATGACAATACTTGTACCAGCATGGTGTGAGAAGTGGTGGGTTCTCTTTGCCTTTTTGGCAATAGCTCTTTTTATTGCGATTCCTTCTCAGTTACGCATCAGTTCTTTCAGAAAAGTCTTCGCCATCCCAGGTCTTGTTCTTCGTATGCTGAGGAATCTCCTCCATATTGATCATAAGAATACAGACTTCATTCATACGGAGCATAGTTCATAATGAGTGGAAGGGTTCATAAAAGTATGCTAAATGCGGAAGTAAACTTGTTGTTTTATTTCCTTTCTCTTTTTTTAGCCTTCTTTTCCAGAAGAATCTTTTTGGACTGCCTTGGAACTGAGTTTATAGGACTAACAGGAACACTGGGCAATATACTTGGTTACCTTAATCTTGCCGAGTTAGGCATTGTCAGTTGTATCAGTTTTTTCCTTTTTAAACCGCTTCAGACAAACAATCGCCAAGAGATACAAGATATACTCTCCTTGCTAGGATATTTATACAATTGGATCGGAGGAATCATCTTATGTTGTGGAATACTCGTTAGCCTGTTTTTTCCTCTGATATTTGCAAAAGCAGAATTAGATTTAAGCATTATCTATTTTGCCTTTTATTCTTTCCTCGGATCTTCACTTATTGGATATTTTATCAATTATCGACAGATTCTCTTATCTGCAGATCAGAAAAGATATCTTGTTGCCATTTACCTTCAATCTGCAAACCTAATTAAGACGGTTATTCAAATTGCATTAGCTTATACCTATAAAAATCTATACCTATGGGTAGGCATAGAGTTCTTATTTGCCATTTTTGGCTGTATTGTCCTGAATTGGAGAATCAACAAAGAGTATCCATGGCTAAAAGTGAACAAGAAAAATGGAAAAGCCCTACTTAAGAAGTATCCGGAAATCATAAGCAAAACAAAACAAGTATTCATTCATAAGATTAAAGATTTTGTCTTGGTTAAGAGTGATGAATTGTTTATCTTTGTTTTTGTATCTCTGAAAATGGTTGCTTTTTATGGCAACTATATGATGATTATCTCAAGACTTATATCACTATTCTCTGCCATGTCTGGAGGAGTTGGAGCTAGCATAGGCAATCTTGTGGCCGAAGGCGACAAGAAAAAGATGATGAAAGTTTTTTGGGAGTTCACCACAATCCAGCATACGATTTCTGCCATACTTTGCTTTTCATTATACTCCTTCCTAGAACCTTTTGTTGCCCATTGGCTTGGTCCTAAATATATTATGGACAACAGGATACTAATCCTCTTAATTGTTTTCATCTATATTACCAATTCAAGGAAATCAGTCGATGGTTTTAATTATGCCCATGGATTATACGCAGACGTATGGTCTGCATGGGCAGAGCTCATTATCAACATCGTGATAACGATTATTTGCGGATTAAAATGGGGAATCATTGGCATTCTACTTGGGAAGATTACGAGTCTAGTTGCCATTGTGGTTTTTTGGAAGCCTTATTACCTATTCACATCAGGTTTCCATGAACCTGTAAGAAACTATTGGAAAGGTGTACTAAGGAACTATGGTATCTCGGGCTTTGCTATTGGCTCTTCGTTGTATCTCATCCATTTTATCCCTGTCAATCCATATAATAGTCTCTGGGATTGGATTACCTACTGCGCAATTGGAATGGTTATCTTCTTGGCCATTGATCTAACTGCTACCATGTTATTTGCCAAGGGCGCTAAAGACAGTTTTAACCGAATAAAAAGAATTAGAAAGAAATGAAGTATTCAATCATCACTGTCAATTTCAACAATAAAGAAGGTCTACGTAAAACCATCAAGAGCGTCATTAATCAAACGTTCCGAGACTATGAGTATATCATCATTGACGGCGGTTCCACAGACGGGAGTGTTGACATCTTAAAGGAGTACGACAAACATATATCTTATTGGATATCTGAGAAAGACAAAGGTATCTACAACGGAATGAACAAAGGTATCGCTAAAGCCACAGGAGACTACCTGAACTTTATGAATTCCGGAGACTGCTTTTATGATGAAAATGTCCTCCAACATCTGAGTGAAAAAGATCTTTCTCAAGATCTTATTGTGGGAAGGGACTATCATTTCAATGCAAAGACCCAGCAAGGCTTTGCGACAATCCTCCCCCCACGCATATCTATGCTCACCTTTTTCATACAGACCCTCCCCCATCAAAGTACATTCTTCAAACGGGAGCTATTCAAAGATTGTCCTTATGATGAAAATTTGAGGATCGTATCAGACATCAAATTCTATATACAGAAATTGTGTATAGAAAATTGTAGTATTAAAATGGTTAACGATATTATCTGTCAACGAGAACCTGATGGTATCAGTAAATCATACCACGAACGAAGAATTGCTGAGCATCGGGCTGTTATTGAGCAGACCCTTCCTATTGGAGCAGTTAAGGACTACGAAACACTTGCGCTATTAGATAAAACCACGTTATACAGATTGTTAGCGCTTATCGAATCCCCAAAGAGCCGTAAATGGATCACATACACAGTCAAAATAATGAGTAGATTATTTAAAACGAAATAAGTCATGAAATCAATTGTTCTCATATTTCCGTATTTCGGTAAATTACCCGTACAATATAAGATGTGGCGTGAATCCGCCCTCCGTAATCCCACCGTTGACTTCATGTTCTTCACTGACGCTGACGTAGAACCAGCCAAAAACATCATCGTCCACAAGATGAAGTTCGAGGAGTTCCGCGAGTACATTCAAGCCGTATTTGACTTCCCTATTATCTTGGATCGTCCCTACATATTGTGCGATTTCAAACCCGTATATGGAGAAGCATTACAGCAATATATTTCAAAATACGATTTCTGGGGTTATGGAGACTTAGATGTTGTTTACGGAGATATTAGAGTATTTTTTACTGAGGAAATCTTGTCGAAATATAAATTCTTCCTTGGATATGGACATTTAACACTCTACCATAACGATGAGGAAACAAACACATATTACAAAACAATAGTTCCTGGATACCAAGATTATCGAGAGGCATTGACCATTCATAAACAGACCTTCTTCGATGAATATGGCCACAAAGGAACTGCTGATAAATGGAAAGAATGTCGGACTAATGACTGTTATCTTGAAATTCAATTTGACAATATATCACAACCAAAAAGATCCTACCACATGAATAGCCTTACCAGAAATTGGTATCAAGTTCTTTTTGAACATCAAGGCAGCAAACTCTTCATGCTTCGTTTCAATAATGGAAAGTTGGAGAAGAGAGAGTCTCTATATGCCCATTTCCAACATCGCCAATTTATGAAAGACTCTGTAAAGGACTACGATCATTTTCTAATTACCCCAGGAGCCATGATAGATTATCCCAAACATTTTTCAGAGCTCAAACTGAGATTCTATAGTAGAAAACGTAATCTGATGACAAAATACTACCAATGGAAAGACCGCATCCTTTGGAAAACTGGGAAAGGACATATCCGATAATAATTAAACAATATGAAAATAGCAATTCTTACCTCAGGTATATTACCAGTTCCCGCCGTAAATGGAGGAGCTGTTGAAAATCACATCGATTTTTATCTGAAATACAATCATGAGCATCGTCTACATGACATGACTGTATATAGTATCTACGATGATAAGATTAAAGGTCATCCAGCCCTCCTATCTGATGTTAATCATTATGAGTACATAGATGTAAAAAGTGTATGGGCAAGAATCAAGAAAAACCTATATCATCGCCTTTACGGTGAAGGCTATTATCATTATACAATAGAGTATTATTTCCGTGAAGCGTGGAAACGCTTGAAAAAAAAGCATTATGACATCATACTACTGGATAACCGACCTGGATATGCTGTTAACATTGATGTGCCCAAAGACACACGTCTCTTCTTATATTTGCATAATGATCTGCTCAACAATCGAATAAAGGAATATCAACAGATTTATGACAAAGCATCCCGAATCCTTACTGTTTCTGACTACATCTCGAGTTGTGTCAGGACTATCAATCCAAAAGATGATAAGTGTTTTTCGATCTTAAATGGTATAGATTTACAAGCATTCTCTCCCAGTATTCCCTCAACAATAACACGTAGCCAATTAGGACTATCTGAGAATGATTTTGTTATGGTATTTAGTGGAAGGATTACAAAACAAAAAGGAGTCAGAGAACTCATTGAGGCAATAACAAGGCTTAAAGATATTCCCAACATTAAGCTATTGATTATAGGAAGTCCTTTTTATGGAGACACGAAAAATGAAAACGGATTTGTCAGAGCTCTTAAGCAACAAGCAGAACCAATTAAAGACAGGATTTGCTTCACAGGCTTTATTCCATATAAAGAGATGCCTGGCTATTTGAAAATTTCAGACATTGCCGTCATACCTTCACTTTGGGATGATCCATGCCCTAATACTGTACTTGAGGCACAAGCTATGGGACTTCCACTTATTACGACACGCCGAGGTGGAATACCAGAAGAGGTAACCGAGGAGAATGCTGTCTTATTAACAACAGATGACTGTTTTGAGGACAACCTTACAACTGCTATTCTCGATCTGTACAATCATCCTGAGAAACGTCAGCAAATGAGTAAGGCGGCCATTGAGAACTCCAAGTACTATAATCATCAAAGATATGCAGAAGACTTTTATAGAGGTCTGGCATTAGAATAGAAAATTTGTTATATGAAGATTAATTCCCAGAAGTTATCCGCTGCCATTACCTGGCTACGGTTTCCGCTGATATTCTTTATCATTCTCCTGCATTGCTATTCCGTAGTAAGACTAGAAGGGAACCATAGCATTTACTTCAGAACAGTCTATCCTTTTGCTTTGTGGATTGGGGAAACTGGCGTTCCAGGCTTTTTCTTCATCTCCGGCTATCTGTTTTTTCTGAGCAAGAAAAGCTACAAGCAGAAACTTGAAACCCGATTCCACACACTACTTATTCCATATCTGCTATGGAACGGCTTGTTGTTGGCATTATACATGATCTCCTATATAGTTGGACATCCACAAGACATTAATCATAGAAATATAGCCGATTTGGGAATTATTGACTATATCAGGCTATTTTGGGATAGAGGGACATACGACAATGGCAACTTCGTTCCCATACTCTGCCCATTTTGGTATATCCGTAACCTCCTTATCATGTCAGTACTCTCACCCATCTTTTATTATATTATAAGGTACATACGTGAGGTATTCCTTCTCTGTGTCACAATATGGTGGTTTATGACCTTCGACAACGCTTTTATCCCTCAAACCATATTGTTTTTCTGCTTAGGAGCCTATTTCTCTATCCACGACATCAATCCACTGGAGATAGTTTCCAAAAACAAGAAGTTATTTCTAACGCTATTTGTACTAAGCGCTATTGCAGATATCGCCATGCACACAGGATGGAGTACGACCATTGGTCTGCAAGCCCATCGACTGTCTCTTATCCTCAACATACCAGCACTACTATTGATGGCCGACCTTTGCGTCAACAAAGGAATTTCCAGCAAGTTGCTGCCTAATGCTGCTTTCATCGTTTTTGCGGTCCACTACCCAATTGTGGTCGCACTCCGAAAGATGTGTGTCGCGTTATTTGCTGATGCTTCTGACGGCTTTCATATTCTACTTTATTTCGCATGTGTCATTATTTCCACATTACTAAGTCTGAGCATCTATTGGCTGTTAGATAGATACTTACCAAAAGTCAAAAACGTCTTATCTGGTAACCGATGAAGCATTGGCACCGATTCATAGCATTGTTCCTATTAGGCTGTCTAGGAATATCCGTAATAGTATTGTACAACTACTACACACCGCCCCAATTCAGGCAACCCTATCAGATAGTCCATCATCACGATGACACTCTTCGTATAGCCTACATTGGTGATAGTTGGGCAGCAATGCACAAAGAGTACGACGTTCGATTGGCCAAAATTATAGAAGACAGTCTTGATCGCCCCGTGATGGTTCAATCCTATGGTATCTGCGGACTGACAAGCAAAGAAATCTATAATATGCTATTTGATGACATAAACTTGAAAGACATCTTTAAAGGCTGTAATTATTGCGTCATCTCCGCTGGCATTAATGATACCTATAAAAAGATGAGCTCAACATACTATAAAGTAAGTATGGAGCTAATAATAGACTTCATGCTCTCAAATCATATATGTCCAATCATTATCGAGATTCCCGACTACAACATTGAGAAAGCTTTTGTCAACCAAAAAACGAATCGAAAAATATTAAGACATTTATCTATGGCTATAACAGGCAATAATATAGATTGTAAAGAAAGCCTACGTATTTCACTAAAGGAAATAATTGAGAAGAACACACAAAACAACGTAATTGATATCATAAACTATCAAGAATGGAACAATGATTATAAAAGAGATCTAAGGGTATTCTATACTAAAGATGGTATACACCTCAATGAAGCAGGTTATTCCAAATTAGATTGTTCCATAGCGAACCATATCATATCCTTAGAAAGCAATAATATCGTAAATAATTATCAACAATGAAAAGAGATTTGTACTGGGATTCATTAAAAGCGATATTAATTATTCTGGTAGTATATGGACATATGATTTCTCCTTATGCTCCAGATGGCAGCTTCAATCGCGCGATATATTCTTTCATATATACGTTCCACATGCCATTGTTCATCTTTGTTTCCGGAAGATTTTCACATATTCATGATAGAGAAAAATATAAGAAAAACATTATCCGATTATTCGAAACTTTCGTAGTCTTTCAAATAATACGTACAGCATTTTCTGTCATTCATGGCAATGAATTTACCCTAAAAGGACTCTTTTGTCCAAATTGGGCTTTATGGTATCTTCTATCATTGATTTATTGGAGACTGATGGTATATTTCATTCCAGAAAGATGGATTCTTTATCGCAAATCAAATATTACGATAAGTTTGATCATAAGCATTCTGATAGGTTTTATTCCAATTCATTCATTATTTGGTGTTCAAAGTACGTTTGCTTTCTTACCTTTCTTTGTAATTGGATATTACTCTGTTGAAATAGACATTCGGGGATATATTAGCAAAATACCGCGAATGTTTGCCATCGGCATATTACTTGCTTTCTTTTGTCTTTTCTTATTTATACTAAATATTAACCTTTCAATAATTCATGGTTGTTATCCATACTGGACTCCATATTTATTATATACTCTGATGCTTGGGGGGGCAAGATGTATATATATTCTTTTAGCAGTTGTTGTTAGTACGATGGTAATGAGGCTAATACCAACAAATTCAACTCTTGCCAAATGGGGTCGTTCCACATTATTCATCTATATCTACCACATGTTTGCTCTTCGTGAATTTCTTTTCCCATTAATAGATGCGGGGATATTACCACAGAATGAATGGCTTCTTTTGATTTATGCAATCATCATATTCTTCGGATTGCTTTTCCTGTCAAGGTTCAGAATCTTTAATATTCTGCTAAATCCCATTAGCTATTATTTGAATAGATAATATATGATTTGTAATAATATCACACTTTCGTTTTTTTGTGATTAAATTTGGTATTTTGCTCGTTATTTTGTATCTTTGCAGGCAAATAAACTACAATGAATAAGAAATTCTCTTTCAAGGAGGTGCCTGAGGGCTATCATCTGTGCTTCAACAAAGAGTGCGAGATGCATGGTGAATGTATCCGTTTCCTGGCTGGCGAGCATGTGCCGGCGGTGGTGATGGGAGGACCTTGCGTCTACCCCAATGCCAGTAAAGACGGCCATTGTCCCTATTACAAAAAGACACGAGTGATTCATGGTGCCTGGGGATTCCGTAATCTCTTCAAAGGGATTCCGCAGAAGGATGCCCAGTCGCTGAAGGCGCGTGTGACGAATTATCTTGGAGGCCCCGTTGAGGCCCACAAATATCAGTTTGGCGAGGAAGTCCTGACGCCAGAACAGCAACAACACATTAAGGAGATGTTCGAGGAGATGGGCTATACGAATGATCTGGTGTACGACGGATTCACGTTCGTTTACGACTTTTCGTAAGTAGAATCAGAGGTAGATGATGGCGAAGAAAGAGAGGATCCAGCCAAGGATACAGAGCTGGATGAAATGATCCTTCACTAATGATTTCGTGGGACTGCCGCTGAGGCCATAAACAATCATATTCTGCAGATAGCGCAGCAAACCTGCCAATACCCAGCCTGAAGTCAGGTAGATATAACGCGTGCCCATCCGTTCGATGACTTCTGGCGACATCGTGTACATGATATAACTCACCATCGTTACTGAGGCCACAATCGCCGTTGCCTCGTTGATGAAGGTCTTGTTGTACCCCGTAATCGACACACGGGGTTTGATGCCCGTCTGTTCAAAAATGCGATAGTCGTCGTTTCGCTTCGAAAGCGCGAGGAACAATGTGACGAGGAAGGTCATCATTACCAGCCAATGGCTCACCCAGATATCGGCGGCGAGGCCCCCCGCCAAAACGCGCATCACAAAGCCAATGGCGATAATCGACACATCGAGAATCGCGATCTGTTTCAGTTTCAGACAGTAGGCGATGTTCATCAACCAATAGCCACCGATGAGTATATATAAATAAGGTGTATTCACGCTTTGGGCCAACAGCAACAAGGCGAAGGCACCTATCAGACAGACGGCCATCATCGCGTAACCACCTCTGGCAGAGACTTTTCCAGATGCTATCGGGCGCAGACGTTTCTTGGGATGAAGACGATCAGCCTCGACATCCTTCAGGTCGTTGAAGCAATAGATGCTGCTCGAGATAAGACAAAACGAGGCGAAGACGATGAGTGTCGGCATCAGATAATCCATCTCCAACAGGTGATTGCTGAAGAAAATCGGCGCAAAGACAAAAGCGTTCTTGAGCCACTGCAACGGGCGAAGGAGTTGGATATAGTGTATCATCGCGCTGCAAAGGTAGTACAAATCAGTCGAATAACCAAATTGCATCTGAGGAATTTTAGATAAAGAAATAATGAATTAGATTTTTAAAAATTGCATACATTGCATACACTAAGATATAATTTATTGATATTTAATGTTTTATTTAGTGTATGCAAAATTTTTTAGTGTAAGCAAACACAAATAATTTGCATAAAACCAACGATTATTAACAAGAAATATTTGGCATTTCATGAAAATAGCTGTATCTTTGCAGTATGATTGATTACAAGAAGATCCCAGATTGGTGGGCTGTGTGTCCTAATTCCGATTGTCCTCTGGCAGAGACCTGTCTTCGTCAGCAGGCTTGTAGACAGATGCCTCAGGAAGTGAGGTTTTGGACCTGTGTGTTGACTCATGTGCAGAAAGATGGCGAGTGCCCATATTACCTGAAGTATGAAAAGGTGATGATGGCGCAGGGTCTTAATAGTATATATAAGAATGTACGCGCGAGAGAGGCTCGTTCAAGAATTCGTGTAGCGCTCACCGACTTTCTAGGGAGCAAAGGCACCTACTATCGCTATAAGGATGGCGAGCGGCTCATCAATCCCAAGTTGCAACTGGAGATTATCAACATCGTGCATCGTTATGCGCCTGGAGTTGAGGTTACTTTCGACAAGTCGTATGCGGATTATGATTTTACGACCAATAATCTCGGACTTTAGATACTTTAAACCAATAGTCCCAAGGCATGGGACGATTTGTCCCATGCCCTGGGACAAAAATTAATCCAAGAGTAATGAAGAATACTTTCGTAAGAAAAAAAGGAATAGAAAATAAGAATTTTGTTTGAATGGAAGTTAAAAACACTATATTTCCGTAATTTTGACCTAGTAACCGGACATAACCAGACAATTGTTTTTTGCCGTTCCGTATTTTTGCAGTAACGGAATAATTAATTAAATATATATAAATATAAAGCCCCTATTAAAAGGGGCTTAATTATATTTTTTAACTGTTGCTTTTCACGCCAAAGAGATAATGCCCAAGGAATGGACTGAGGCGGATAATGTAGCTAGTGATCAGACATAGAATCACAACCATCAGAGATATGACTATAATGACTACGAACTCTAACAGCCGGCTATCGAAGACTTGTAGCTGTGGAGCATAGGGCAGAAGGAAACGAGGCAAAAAGAAATAGTGCAACATATAGATGTCGAGCGTTCTTGTGCCGACATATTGCAAGGGCTTCCCTACCCCAGACCTCTTAAGCCACGAGGCTGACAAACGGAAAAGAGTAAACACCATCCACATGCCAGTTATTCCTCCGATATAGTATCTGAGCATCTCGAACAAGAGATTATCCTTATGCGATGTGGAAGCGATAAGGAAAAAGGCTATAGAGATAAGAAGAACAACCGCAGGTTTACTCGTCCATCGGACAAAGGCCTCAAAATGCCGTCTCATCCAAGCTCCGATATAAAAGAATAGGAACAATCGCCACGCGGTAACACTTAGGAAGCCAAGCACATCAAGAATCTGTGACTGATAGCCTACAGCAGAAGAGCGAAGGCTGTCGTAATATCTGGCATAGAAGAAAGAGGCGATTGTGATGGCAACAGCCAGGATCGGAGACCATATTCGCCCTGCCCTTTCAATCAGGATATAGAGGATGAAGAACTCAAATAGAACGAAAGTGAACCAATAGCCACCTTTCAGAGCACCCAACTGATGGAAGAACTCTGGGGGAGGCGCCAGGAGTAGCAAGAAGATGAAGGTAGGCAACAGTTGCACCATTGCTTTATGTTTGATGATTTCCGTCACACAGGGGACAGTCCCTCTGTAATTCGCTTCGCTGCTCACATAAAGGACAGTCCCCGTGTGACGGAAATCATACTTGGCAAACAGCCAGCCACTCAGCATGAAGAAACAAGGAAGACGGAAGAGGATGAAAATAGAGTTATAGCCCATTCTGGAGTCTCCCAGGCAGAAATGACAGACATGAGCAAAAACCACGAGAATCATCGTAAATCCCCGCATCGCATCGATGTATGCTATTCTTTGTTTCGCCATTCGACGACAAAGGTACAGTTTTTTTTCCAATATCTTGGATAATTCGAAAGAATATCGTATTTTTGCGGCATGAAAGAGCGAATCAACTGGATAGACTGGGTAAAGGCATGGTGCATGACGGTGGTGGTATTCGACCACACACCTCATGATGGAAGTCCGTTCCTCCTGCAATTCCTGGCAGCCACGAATCTTTCTTCGTTCTTTTTCATCTCTGGCTTTCTCAAAAAGCCCATCATCTCGCAACGAGAAGCTTTAAAGAAATATGCCTATTGTCTCCTTATACCTTATTTGATATATAACGCCATCTTCTATCCCTACTGGTTAGGGAAAACATACATCGAACAAGGTGGAGCGCTATCCTTTTCTGTCAGTATAAAGCCTATTATCGGAACACTCCTCGGGCAACTGAATTCCAGCTTCTCCTGTGAGCTCAACGGTGTCACCTGGTTTCTGCTGTCACTCTTCTTGATGCACTGGATTACAGACGTTTGCAATCGTCAGAAAGATGGAAAGACATGGATGTTATGCATATCGCTCATGGCCATGATATTATACGGAGCTAACAAGCATTACCACTATGCTCCATACCTTCCCTTTCACGGCCTTGTTAGGTGTATACCCTTTTTCTTTTTGGGAAATGTAGTCCGCCAATACAGCTTTCTTAAAGATACGTGTCTCAAAAAGGAGTTCATAATCGGCATAATAGCCCTCTCTATTAGCCTCATCCTTTTCTATTGGCACATTCAAGAGAACAATATCTTCATTCATATCACACTCTATTTCATCGTGTGTTTCTTTTCTGTCATCGCTATCATCCATTTATGGCGCTGTGCAGATAAAATCAAGTCGCGAATCGTCATCTATATTTCCATCGGCACGATGGTCATTTTCGGACTCCATCGGATGCTTATAGGATGTATCAACTTTGGTATAGAAAAGTTCTCCCATCAAAACGATATTGTCTATGAGTGGTACACAAGTCTATTAATAGCCCTGGCCATTACCGTCATCCTTCTGCCCCTCATCATCTATGCCAAACGCCACTGCCCTATTCTCTTAGGTAAGAAAAAGTCATAAAAAGAGGGAAAAACAAATGTTTTGTCTATTTTTTTTAGAATCTATTTGCATCATTGACAAAAATGTTGTATTTTTGTACCCATGATTCCACTTAGCATCATCGTACCTGTATACAACGTTGAAAAGTATATCAGGCCATGCATTGAGAGTATTTTCAAGCAGGGTCTTGATGAAGACAGTTTTGAAGTCATCATCATCAACGATGGCACTAAGGACAAGAGTATGGAGGTGATTGCGGATTTCATCAGCCAACATCAAAATATAACAGTTATTCATCAGGAGAACCAAGGGCTCTCTGTTGTGCGTAACAACGGCATAGCCGTTGCAAAAGGCGAATATATCTTAATGCCGGATTCTGATGACCTGCTAATAGAGAACAGCGTTCCCAAGTTGCTTGAAGCTGCCCTTTCCACCAAGGCTGATTTAATCGTTGCCGACTTCATGAAAATGGCAGATGAGAAAATTGAACATATAACAACTAACCCTCCTCAACAGAAAACCATTTTTGAATATCAGGAGAAAACAGGTGAACAGTTGTTCTTGGAAGATTTAAATCCCCATCAATGCTATGTCTGGCGCACCATGTTTAGAAGGGAGTTCCTCATAGAGAACAATATCACCTTTTATCCTGGCATTTACATCCAAGATGTACCTTTCACCCATGAATGCTATATAAAGGCCCAGAAATGTCTTAGGACTTCCTGGCTTCTCAACATCTATCGAAAAGGGCACGAGTCTGCCACTTTTTGTTTTAACGAGAAAAAGGAAAAGGACTTTTGTATGGCCATCGCCAAGACATGGGAACTGACCCATATAAGCGGATTATCATCTGCAATACAAGATAAATTAAGAGATGACGTCTATACATCCCTTACAGTCATGATATGCTCCACTGTTCATTCCTTAAAGACTTCTTCTGAAAGAATCGAAGTTATCGACTTTCTCGGAAAGCTTGCACCAGATTTATGTTTTAGGAATGGTTTTAAACAAAAATTTGTTTCACTCATATATCGAACAATGCCTCATACATTCATGCATTTACGATATCTCTATGGGCAAATCTATGAAGACAGGATTAAGACTTTCTATAATCACAAACTAAAGAGACTTCTCAAATAAGATGAAAATTGCATATATTATAAGTACACTCGCTACGCAAGGCGGTACTGCAAAAATGGTGATTGAAAAAGCCAATATGTTCGTTACCGATTTAGGCTATGATGTTACCATTATTACAATGGTACAACACCAGAACGACCCCAACACATATCCATTATCAGATGGAATCAAACAAGTTTTTTTGGAAATACCATATTATTCTATTTATAAATACAAGTATCCAAAACGGTTATGGGCAAAATGGAGTATTATCAGATTTCGAAAAAAAGAGGTCACTAAAGCCGTCTTACAAATTAATCCTGATATTTTGATATGTGCATCACAAATTAATGCTGACTTGGTATGTTCTATTAAATGCAGAGCTAAGAAAGTAGTTGAATGTCATGAAGCAAAAGTATTTACCCATTCCAACTTCGGCATGAATCAGTCTTTACTAGGCAGGATAATTAATAGTATCTCAAGATCTAGGTATTTCCATACAATTGAGCGAAATGCTGATTTGGTTTGCCCATTAACAGAAGGAGATAAAGAATTATGGAAGAAAGCCAAACTTGTGGAAGTTATACCTAACTTTTCAACAATGCATATTTCCAAAACAAGTGACTGCGTATCTAAGCGAGTCATCGCCGTAGGACGATTGGAATGGGAAAAAGGTTATAGTAGATTATTACAGATTTGGAAAATCGTATCTTCCAGACATCCTGATTGGAAACTCGACATTTATGGAGAAGGAAGTCTTCAAGGGGCATTGGAAACAATTATAAGGAACAACACCATAAAAAACCTTGAAATACATCCTTTTACCCATAATATCAGCCAGGAATTTGCCAACAGTTCCATATGTGTAGTCACTTCATTTTTTGAAGGTTTCTCACTTGTACTTTTAGAAGCCATGAAACACGGTGTCCCTTGTATAGCTTTTGACTGTCCATTCGGGCCAGGTAGCATTATTCAAGACAGCCTTAATGGTTTTCTCGTACATGATGGTGACACAAGGCTGTTTGCAGAAAGGCTCTGCCTTATGATTGAAGACACAAAAATGAGGAAAGAATTTTCAAAAGAGGCCATTATACGAGGTAACTATTTTAATAAAGAAGCCGTTCTTGAAACATGGAAGACTCTACTTGAGAGTATTCTATAGTTTATAATAATCGTAACCTTACTGAACGACCTGCTTTTCTTGAGGAAGAGGAGGCATATAATCACCATCATTGAAAAATGTTTCACTGATTATTGATGTACAAAATCAAAAAACAATGCCAGCTTCCGGAATACCATTCTGACCCGATAATATTTTTTTCTAAACCAACTATATCGTATCAGCCAACCAAATGGAGGTTGGATTGTTATTTGCAAAAAAAGGAAAATGAACAAGCGACAATCTGATAACGCTCTACTTCTCATCATCCTGGATAGTTGTTTGTTTTTTGACACGACCTCACCGGATAAACCTTCGTTACGAATGATAGCCTCTGATTTCATAAACATATAAATCCCCCAAAAGTACCTATCAACATATAAATCACGACATAACGAGTCTAGCATATTAGAAACTAAAATCTGGTAACCTTCAATTCGACTGATAAGATTTGCAGAAGAATTCATGATAGAGTCACCATTCTTTTCATACAAATAAGTAACCTCAGGTATCAAGACTATAGATTGTACGACATTATACAGCTCATATGACCATAACTCATCCTCATGCAACATTCCTGGACGAAAAAATAGATGATTGTCAAACAAGAACTGGCGTCGTATAAGCCGATTCCAAGCTACCATTGATAATTCTACTCGCAAGAACCGTCGCATGATGTCAACATGATTTGACAGAAAAGATGGGGAACCTTCCCTATCATGCCAATAGTTACCAATCTGATAATCATAGAAATTCCCAATCACCAGGTCAATGACACATCCATATTGATTGATTTCCTTATACAAGGATGACAAACTATTCTTCGCCAGATAATCATCAGAATCCAAGAAAAAGACATAATCGCCTTTTGCGATCGTCAAGCCATTGTTACGAGCGACTGAGGGCCCCTGATTATCAGTATTGGATATTATACAAAAACTAACGGAACCTTTGTATTGATCTATAAAACCTCTAATAACATCCATGCTCTTATCTGGAGAGCAGTCATCAACAAGAATGCACTCAATACTAAAATCATCGCACTCCTGTGCAGCGACTGACTCGAGACACCGCAGGATATAGTTCGCTGCTTTATAAACTGGTATGATGACAGATATAGTCATAGTTGCATTTGTAGAAATGTTTTGCAAATATACATCTATTTAAGGAGTAATCGACGAAAGTGTCGTTAAAGGAAGTTAAATCAGGACGGTTTTATAAAAAAATTCTTATCTTTGTCCCAAATTATACTGACGATGAATATCAGATTAAGCATTATTGTACCCGCAATGACAATATTCATGAATAGGAATATGCCATACACCTATATTCACCTACATTTTTTCTATGGTATAATCGTAGGAGACAGATTTTCACCATTCTATTATCACAAGTTAAGAAAGTTTTTTGATAATTTGACAAAAGAATAAGAAAGATGAAGTATGCAATCGTAACAGGAGGAACCTCTGGAATCGGTCTCGGTGTAGCCAAGATGTTACTTAATAAGGGCTATTATGTATATGCGACATACGTTGGTCCAGTTTTTACTGAAAAGATGGAGAACTTTGAAGCCATCATGGTCGACCAAACCAACAGGAATGACGTATACCGTTTTATTGAATATGTCAAGTCGAAATGTCCGGCGATACATTGTATCATATGTAATGCAGGTATAAGTATCCGCAAGAGTTTTACAGACACTACAAACGAGGACTGGGACAGACAGATGGAAGTTGCTGTAAATTCTCATTTTATTATTTTACGGGAACTGTATAATTTGATACCAGAGAATTCACGTATTGTATTCACAGGTTCTCAAATGGCCATCCATCCCCATGCGATGGTTCTTAGTTATGGTGTAACAAAATCTGCAGTTTGTGCATTGGCTAAGAATCTGGTAAAGGAGTTTGAAGGAACTGGTACTACTGTAAACGCAATTATTCCAGGCTTTGTCAACACGCCATGGCAAAAAGAAAAACCGGAAGACATAAAACAGAATATATATAAGAAAACCGCCATACATCGATTTGCCACTATAGAGGAAATCGTTGATGCTTACAGGTTTTGTATTGACAATCCTTTTGTTAATGGCAGCCTTATAGAAGTAAATGGAGGTTATTGTTATAAATAAATGTATAATCAGAATGGCAAAAAGGTTGATGTCTATATCCATAATAATACCAATATATGACTCGAGTCAATATATTGGTACATGTATTGATTCAATATTCTCACAAGAATGTGAAGAAGCAGATATAGAATGTATATTGGTGAACGACTGCACTCCAGATAATAGTATGGAGATTGTCCAAAATAAGCTTAAAGATTACAAAGGAATAATCCATTTTAAAACAATCCATCTCGAAACAAATAGTGGTCATTGCGCCGCCCGAAACGCAGGAATAAGAAATTCTACTGGCGATTATATCTTATTTGTAGATTCTGATGACATATTACAACCTAGTACAATCTCATATTTTATTGAAGGAATTAAGAATAATGGTGGGTATAATGTGGATGTTGTCATGGGAAATTCATTTGACAACTTACAAAAAACGGAGATTATGCACTTTGATACAGACGCTCCTAACCTCATTGACAATTCTGACGAAACAGCACTCCGAAAATTGTTATCAAGAGAATTATTTCATACTTCATGGAACAAATTAGTTAAAAGGTCTTTTTTTACTGAGCACCAATTATATTTTCAAGAGGGGATTATCAATGAAGACCAGTTATGGTCATATTTGCTTTTCCGCCAAATGAGAAATATATTGATAATGCCCAATATCACTTACATATATAACAAAAATAATCCTCAGAATATTACAAACACATCAGTAAAAAGAGCGAAACGTCTCATAGTAAGTAGAATTTTCATCTATAATACAATCTTAGACAACCCTCCTAAATACCAAAATTCTTATATAGACTACTTTCTTTACATTTTAACCTATTTGGCACGAACTCGTGACATATTTGAGGCAAACAAAAAACATGTTTCTGAACTGTACAAAAATCTGCATCTATTAACGAATCGTTTTTTAAAGAAGATGTGGAATGACAAGTATTATCTATTGTATTTTCACTCTTTGATTTTAGTTAAACCATTTTATTATTTGACACGTTTACGATTATATCGAAGGTTTTTCGATAAGATCACTGAAACTATCGTTTCCCTACAGAAAGCTATTTCAAATCATAAATCAGAATCGTAGTTTGTCACCAACTTTCGATATCCTATATACAACTTTCTCTAACCTATTCAGATTTGATCGATATAAACGTGACTTCAACAATGATTTCATTGGTGAGAATAATGTCAAAGAATATAAGGCCAAAACTATACGAAGATGCTTAATAGCGCTAAACAATAAGGTCTTTTTAACATCATCCAATTTCACTTTTGTTTCTGTATCAACCCCATACTGAAGTTCTAAATCCGCAACCATAGTCATCCAATGACAAACAAAAACGAAATGGTCAACAAAAAGTTGACCTTTACGATCAGGTGATGGAGGATTAGACAAAATACTATCACACGTAAATAAAAAACTATTTATAACGTGATTCGCTTTCTGCGGGGTCGTATGAACAATCGAAGTCGGGTTATATTCATACATATATGTCAATTCTGGGACAATGAGAATTGAAGAAACACATGACATCAACCTGTATGTCCATGAGATATCCTCATAAATCACCCCGTCATCGAACATAAGATCGTGATCTAAAATAAAAGATCGTTTCACTAGCTTATTCCATGCATGATGATCCAACTTCCTTGTTAAAAGAAGTTTCCACATGAGTTGTTTGTTGTCAAGAAGCATCGGGTAATTATCATTATGTGTCACAGGTGAATTAGTCAACACATTTATACCCATACAAAGCGAATTACCCATAATCACATCCACCTTAGGATAGGCAACTGCAAAAGCTACAAATCTTTTCAACGTATTTTCCAATATATGGTCATCTGAATCCATATAGAAGAAATAATCACCCGTAGCAACTCTGGTTCCTGTATTGCGTGCTGCAGAAATCCCTTGGTTAACATCATGGTGCAACATAACAAATGAAACGGTATTGCCTTGATAGTTTTCTACCATTTCTCGCACAATGTCCATACTCTTGTCTGGAGATGCATCATCTACCAAAATGCATTCGATACTAAACCCATTACAATCCTGATCAATGACGGATTGTACACATCGACGAATAAATTGCTCAACCTTATAGACAGGTATTATAACTGATACAATCATTGTTTAACTCCTAAATATAATTTTTCCCAATCTTGCATTATTACTGACATCTTATATTTTGCGGCATCCTCCCGGGCATTGCGCCCCATCTTTTTACGTTCATCTTCATGTACTATCATCCATTCTATTTTACGCGCTAAGTCTTCTATGTCACCATCAAGAGCAAGTAATCCTGTAACACCATCAGTAATAATTTCACGAGGACCATACGGACAGTTTAAAGATACACAGGGAATACCGCATGACATGGCCTCAACAAGAACCAAAGGACGAGCCTCATGCTCAGAACAGAGTACTAACATCTCACTCCGTTTGTATTCATCATAGATTTCTCTCGTCGGTTCATGGATTATTACCCGATTTTCCAAATTCATTTTCTTTATCAGTCTTAATAGATTCTGCTTCTCATTGCCCTCTCCAAATATATCAACATGCCACATAGGATATCTATCGGCTATCATAGAAAAAGCCATAACAAGCCTATCAATTCGCTTTTCATAATTAAAACGTCCGACAAAAATAATACGACCATTGTCTTTGGGGATATCATCAACCACATCAGGATAAATGGTTACAGGATTTGGAATAACACATACATTGTCAAAATGCTGTCGCCAACAGCGAGCATCACTCTCTGTTAGTACAACCATTTTGGCACAGCGACGAAGGCCTTTTAATGTACGCATTGAATACCATCTCGATGTATATTTTTTTATGCTATTTTCCGAAACACCTACTTTTCGCATGATGTAGTCATATGCATTATGAAATTCAGCAATAACAGGAATTGTCCCTGCTGCATCAACCACAGAATTTATTAGTTTCTGCCAATCAGAAGCCAAAACAACGACATCAGGATTAAAGATATTAATAACATTGTGCAACTCTCTTTTGAACTTACGTTTCAATCTAAAGAAATGATACATCCGTTCAAAAACAGAATATTTTGAGAGCGTGAAGAAGCGACAATCCAAGTCTTCATATTGCACATTAGCATCCAATTCATAAGGCAGAGGATGCTGACCTTGCTCATAACTGACAAGCATTAACTGGTGTCCTTCTTGGGACAAGTAATTCGCTTTATCAATGATTACTCTCTCAGCTCCACCAACAAGTGCAAAAGACCTATGAATTATTAATAATTTCATTTCCTATACAATTTGGTAATTGCGTTAATTTTTTCCACAACGCGCTTGGAAGCATTGCCATCATCAAAAACGCGGAATGTCGCTAAGAACTCCTCTAATCTTCGTTGATATCCAGTTTCATCAAACTTGCTAATATTCTCGAAAAGTTCATCATTGGTTTTAGTAATACATGTGGGTAAAGTATAATAGAAAGGCTTCAGTCCACGACCCACATTATAGTCTTCTAAATCGGGTGCATACAAGAAGACTGTTTTACGCATAATTGCAGCGTCATAAATCGTTGAGGAATAATCAGTAATCAACACATCTGAAATTAACAACAACTCTTGCATATCCGGATAGGATGTGACATCAATAGAGTTCTGACATATATTCACGACATTATTTTCCCTCACGTTTGGATGAAGACGAACTAACACCATCCAATCTCCCCCAAAACGATCTGTAAGGGTCTTTTGTAACGCCGTCAGATCAAGATCATACACATCTGTACGATAATCGTCCCTAAATGTCGGAGCATAAAGCACCAACTTCGTCTCAGAGGCCACCCCCAAATTCCTTTTAACTCTGTTTTTAAACTGAACTGGTTTATAATACATATCATTACGAGGAGAGCCACATTCAAATATTTCGCCATCATACCAGAAACTTGTCTGGATTTCTTGAGTCTGGATACTATTACAAGACAAAAACAAATCAATTAACTGTGAGTCTGCCATGGTTTCTTTTAAATACTGTGGGCGCAACTTTTCCTTTGCATCTTTCTCAATATATTTAAAAGACATCGAACCGTGCCACGTCTGGATGTAATATTGATTTTTCTTCTTGTGATAAGGAAGAGAGACCTTAACATTAGAGATAATGACCTTTGCTGTCGACAACTCATAAGAAGTTCGTATGGATGCCAAGCTAACTTTACGCACTTCTGATGGAAACTCCATATTCTCATCATCAACAAGCCAAACCATGTCATACTTCAATCCCTGACGGATGATTTCCTCTGCTATGTATTTAGGGCTATCACCATAACCATGCCCTCGAAAATTATTAAAAACAATTTTATTCCGACTTACTGGTAACCAACAAAGAAGTGAACCCCATATTTTATAATATTTGCTTTGAGCCCTCCAATATAGATGTTTAAAATTCATAATAATAAAACTATATTTCAATAATGTTCTTTCGATCTGAGAATTGTTGCATTATCTTTGCCATTGCGATACTTTCCTCTTGACGCAATCTCACTGTAGAAAGGCGATGATTGAAGATACAAGACAGAAATTCCTGAATCTCATATCTTAATCCAGCTCCATCCCACTTATAAAAGAATTTTTTATTTTGATTCTGATCTTCAAAACGGAATTCATAATAGTCTGTTAACCACCATGGAGCTGGAACATATGCGTAGCCTTTTGTGCCTGATACTATCAGGTTCCCTTCAGTCTTTACCCCTAGACCCAATTGGAAAGAACAAATACCCTTTGGATAGCGCATAATGCCACGGGTGTAAATGTCTATTCCATTGTCTATTTTGGAATAAATGCTGACGTCTTCATATCCTATACCCATCAACTTAATAATTGGGAGTAGTGGATAAGAGCCTAATTCAAACATGGAGCCACCAGCCTGGTCTGGATCTAATTCGCGGGTAAACTTCTCACCCCAGAGCTTTGATTCGGATGCACTGACATCCACCACATCACCGATGACGCCACTCTTGATCATCGTGATCAGATGATTAAAGGCCGGCGCATGAGCCGTCTTATTGGCTTCCATCAAAACGACATCGTTGGTTTTAGCCAGTTCGAATAACTCCTTAGCTTCAGCTGCATTAAGCACAAGAGGCGTTTCGCAGAGTACATGCTTCTTTTGCTGAAGGGCACGTTTGCATAATTCATAATGAGACAGATGAGGCGTTGCTATATACACAGCCTGTACATTGTCTAATAAAGCATCGTATGACTCATAAACACGAGCCAATTTGTGTTTATAAGCGAAGGAATAGGCCTGGCTGTCATCAATATCATAAACGCCATTGACCTTGACATAGCTGACGAAGGATGCTTCTGGAACAAAGCGCTGGGCGATACGACCAGCTCCGACGACACCTATTTCAATGTCTTTCTGTAATTCCTCACGGAGCATTGTTGACGAAATGCCTTCAGTACGGGGTAAATACACGACCTGACAATACTCATTCAAATAGTCAAACTTTCCCTCCCAGTCTGAACCAATGGCAAAAATGTCGACATCATATTTCTGAATATCATCAATCTTCTGGCCTACATAATCCTCAATAATGATCTTATCTGCCAAACCCGTTGCCTTTACGGCCTCCACACGTTCCAAGACATTATTATGGACATTGAGTTTTCCTCGTTCACGATCAAAATTATCGTTCGTGACACCTACAATCAAGTAGTCGCCTAACTCCTTAGCCCGCCTCAGAAGATTCAGATGTCCCTGATGTAATAGGTCGTAGGTCCCATATGTAATAACTGTTTTCATAATGATCTCAACTTTAAATAGGTATTCGGCATTACTCGAAATAATAAGGAGACAACATTCTGTTTCAAGCCATTCGAAAACCACAAGTCAGGTACCCGCTTACGCAAATCACGGACAATCTCCTTACTATGCTCCAAAACGTTCTTATTATGGGAAATACACCAAATCTCGAAAGAGAATGTCGCAAATAGATTATCTAATAATCGCTGACGTTCCCCGTCTGTAAGGTCCAACATATCTTTCAGTTCCCAAAGTCGTTCTACAACACGATTTAAGTCCAATGCCTTCTTGGTACTCATTGTAGACGTGATGGAACTATGCCCCATCCGGTACAAATACAAATCACATAAGGCTCGTACACACTTTTTGGCCTTTAAATAGCATTCTGGTGTGAATGGCATATCCTCATAACATATCCCATGAATAAACTTCAGGTTATTCTCGACTAAGAAATCCCGTCGATACAAGGTACGCCAGACATAATTCTGAGACGGATTCAAATCTTCAAGGAACAACTCTGAGCCAGTCTTAACCCTATAGTCAAATGCCTTAGATTGGTCTGGGCGATAGGCAAGAATCTCATCATCAGATAATTTAAGAAAGTCAGCAACCACCAAATCTGCAGTAGTATCAATTGCTATCGGCAACAACTTCGCCAAACAGCCTTCCACAATCAGATCATCAGAGTCCACAAAAAGGATGTATTGTCCTGTTGCATATTTCATACCTGTGTTACGCGCACCTGACAATCCCTGATTTTCTTGATCAACCCTCGTGATATTCGAATGCTCATGGATGATATCCTCTATTTTTCCGAAACTATCATCCTGTGTACCATCATTAACCAGAATCACTTCATAATCCTGTTCGTCAAGCCCTTGTTTAAACAAACTCTCTATGCAAAAGCGAATGTAGTGTTCTACATTGTAAACAGGTACTATAATACTCAGTTTCATCTTCTTCTGTTACTTCTTGAACTTCCAAGGCATTAAAAGCAGTTCTGCTTTACGAACAACCCGTTGACCAAATATCTTCACGAGAAAAGCACGGCTTCGATAATAGGCCTTCGCCTTCGGAGAGAACCATGAATTCTGATAATGATGAATAGCATAAGTATAGGGAGTAATCTCCACCTCACGAGAGTCAAAAACCTTGGGTGAAAAGAATGCATCATTAAACTCCAATACTTCCTTCTGCATATCCAGTTTTCGAATATTCAGACTATCCTCCAGAGAAAGGACCCTTATTGGTTTAATCTGCTCAATCTGTTTTATCATGATATCTGGAACCGTCAGAATATCCAGACTACCGTCTTCCTTAATAAAAGGTCGTTGATCATAATAATCAAGACAAGACTTTATCCAATCACATCCCTTTTCAGCACCAATAATCGCTGCCTCAGGCGTCTGAGCTTTCTCAGCCCCCATAAAATAAGGCAAGTCGAGCAAGTCATCAAAGCTCTTAAGAACCTCTACATCAGAATCCAGATAGATTCCTCCCATGTGGTATAACGCATAGAAACGGATGTAATCTGCTGCAAAGGCATATTTCTTCTTTTCAAAAGCCTGTTTAACCCAAATGGAAGATTCAAGATCAAAACGCTTTGTATCCCATAAGATAATTTCATAGTCTGGCAGATACTTTTTCCACGTTTCCAAACATTTGGCAATCTTGGGAGGGTACGGATCTCCACTCAGCCAACAGAGGTGTAAGATTTTAGGAATCATATATTTATTTCTTATTTTGTTCAACAACTTGCTCAAATAACTGTTTCCACATTGGCATAATACGTTCTGCCGTATATCTTTGTGAAGAAACAATGCCTGCTTGTCCCATTTTTAGTCGCAAAGACACATCATCCATTAATAGACAAACCTTATTGACATACTCATCAATATTCCGATCCTTAATTAAGAATCCATCTACGCCATCAGTAATAATATCAGCAGGACCGTATGGACAATCAAAAGCGACAACAGGCAAACCACAACTCATCGCTTCTGGAAGCACCAAACCAAATGGTTCATATATTGAGGTCATCAGAAGAATAGAATTCTTCATATACATATTATGAATATCAGGCGTTGGATCATGAACTGTGATATTAGCACCCATTTCATCAATTTGTTTCAAGGTCCTTTCTTGCTCACATCCATATCCGCCATAAATATGTAAAGACCAATCCGGATGAAGTTTGTAAATCTTCTCCCATATTTGTATCAACGACCTTGTATCCTTTTGCCTGGAGAAACGTCCAACAAAAATAACGGCCTTTGATCTACAATCACTGTATATACCACTTCTATTCAGGTTAACGACATTGGGAATGACAACAACATTAGAATTCGTATCCATCCAATCCTCTGCATCTCCTTCCGTAATAGTAACAACCTTTTGTGGAAGTTTCTCTAATCGCCTATATAAATATACCTTAATTTTTGAAATAAAATTTAATTCTTCAAAATCTGGAGCCTTACGATAAGTATGAGACTCGTACAAAAGGGGGATAGATCCCTTAACTTTATTAATCGTCTTCAAAAACTGTAATCGCACACAGATAATTATATCAGGATCAATTTCTTTAATCTTATCTTGTAGGCGATGTTCAAACAAATTATACAAACGAAAAATCTCCCAAAAGCGCCTAAGCCCTCTAAATCTATATTGTTTATGAAATTGTATTCCCAAATCACAAAAGTGTACTTTGGAATCTAACACGTAGGGGAGCGAATGATTACCTTGGTTTAAGGTAATCATATAGATATCATACCCAAAGTAACTCTTTAGGAGATTGACCTTTTCAATCAATATTCGCTCAAGGCCTCCATATATAGCTAATGCATCAGTAATATATACTATTCTCATAACGACGGCTTCATCAAGTTTTCTTCACTATCCTCATAATGGTCTTTCTTGAAAAATATACGGGAAATCCCCTTACTCTGGATTTTTACATGCTGCACAAAACTCTGCCAAAGCGACTGAGAGCCTATAGTACCATATCCTGTAACAGGACGAGCCTGACGATGATAGAGGAAAGCAATCTTACCAAATGGTTTTAAAGACAAAGCTAATGAGCCATCCTCTCCCCTTCGAATATCAGTCCGAATCTTGACTTGACGTGCATAATCACTATTAAAAGCAAAGACCATACCTCTGACACAGAGTTCCGGACGTTTGAAATGCTGGACATATAAGAAGACGTCACGAATCAATTCAAACATAAAAAGACCTGCAGCAGAATGGTTGTCATCTGGGAAGAAACTCCAAAATGAACTAACACATGACACATCAGGTCTTAACAACTTGGTCATCATCAAGTCCACATAATGAGAAGGATAGAAAGTGTCTGCGTCAATACAGAAATAATACTTCCCTTTAGAATGGTCCAAGCCACACTGACGGGCATAACCTGGACTCTGCTTGTCCTCATTATAATAAGGAACGCCTAATCGCTGGTAAACCTCCTCGGTTCTGTCCTTGGAATTGTTGTTTACACCAATAATCTCTATAGGATATTTTGTCTGTATTTCACTTAATGACCAAAGGCACGCCGCAAGTCTCTTTTCTTCATTATAGGCAATGACAACAACTGAGACCAGCGGATCATCACTCTGCTTTTCTGCCAGTTGAGTCTTTATCTGGTCAAACAAACTATCAGGAATATCATCAAATGACTTCCCATATATAGATAGATATTTGTCGTACCACTTTGACATGTAATAATAGACATATACAATAAATTGGTGCAAATATACTGATTTTATTGGATATATCCAAAAATTATAGCATTTTTTTTGCTTTACCTATCATCCAAATGGCAGCAACACAAAGTGAAGGTGACAATTTTCCTAGAAGAAAAAGTATCAGATTATTTAACCTATACTGACGAAAAGAGTATATTTGTCGGGATGTGGCAGGATGAGATAAAAGAGCTTTAATTTCTTGATTTGAAAATGAAGGAACGATATCACTTCGATGCTTTAAAATACTGCATGCCATATAGATATCTGTCATCATGACAATGTAACAACGATTAGGATAATAGGCTTTATCATGCCACAAGGAAGACTCCTTCTTCAAGTAATCTATAGTACGAATATTCTGAACAATTTCATCTTTTGAAATCTGTTTTCTTCTTTGATAATGCGAAAGAGAATTCTCCCGACAGTAATAAAAATAGGTCACTTCTGGCAGAAGGACTGCGCGAGAAATGTAAGTGACCAAATCAAAAGTAAATACAAAATCTTCCCAGTAATTTGTATCTATAAAACGAAGATTGTTGTCTCTTAATATGGAGGTTTTAACCAAATAGTTGCAGGCAGAAGCCTGTATTCCACCATATTTACGATAAGCAAATTCTGCCAACTTATCTTTTTCCAACAGTTGTAACGATGGGTATTGGTAAACCATACATTCTCCAGAAGTCTCAATCTTTTCATAGGAGCCAAAAACGATCTCCGCATCATACTGAGTGGCATTCTGCATCAGTATCTCAATAGTATTTTCTGCGATCAAGTCATCTGAATCCATAAAATACAGATATTGACCTTGAGCCTCATCTATGATCTGATTTCGTGATGCAGAAACACCCAAATTCTTATCATGTGAGATAATACGGATGGCATTACCTCTGGGATGCGTATTCTGAATCTCTTGCATGATGGTCAGGGAACCATCGCCTCCCGCATCATCAATCAAAAGGAATTCTATAGAAGGATATGTCTGTACCAACACAGAATCCAAGGTTCTACGGATATAGGATTCTGACCTAAATACGGGTATACCGATTGTTACATCAAATTTCATGACGTCTGTTTCAATTCCTCAAAGAGTTGGTGCCACTGCAACGCGATAGAATTCGTATCATAACGCTGAGAGACCTGATGCGCAGAAGTACCCATTCGGTGACGCAAGTCCTCATCTTGAATCAATTGTACTACCCTATCGGCAAAGTCATTGATATCAAATGGACGAACTAGAAAACCATTCTCACCGTCAGAAATAATATTACGAGGCCCATTCTCGCAGTCAAATGATATAACAGGAAGGCCACATGACATAGCCTCAATAATGACAAGACCAAACCCTTCAAAACGAGAAGGTAAAACAAAAATCGAACTGCTTAAGTATTCTTCCTTCACACTTGTAAGACTGCCATATAAATGGCACCGAGTCGTATCGATCCCTAACTCTTGCATCTGTTGAAGATATGGCGTACGATCACCCATACCATATATATCCAGAGTCCAGTCACAACACTTTTTTTCAACCTGTGCCCAGACTTCCAATAACAAATCATTTCCTTTCTCATATGCATATCTACCGATACTGATGATTCTCTTAGAAGAAAGATTACTCACTGTTTCCACACGAAATGGCAACGGATCTGGGATTAAAGACAAATTAGAGAGTTCAGGCCAATCCGCTTTTGCAGATTCTGTCAAGACGACCATCCTATCAAGTTCCTTGAGATGTCCCACAAGGCTCTTCATCCAGAAATCTGCAAATATCTTTTTAAAAAAATTGGAATGATTTGTATTGAAAGAACGATAATTTGAGCGGTTGACATGTAACTCGCCTATTTTGGCACTGCCATCTTGAACAGAATTAATAAAATTGATTTCACGTCGTAATACACTAATCGTAAAATCCGGACGAATACGCATCAGTTCCTTTGTAAGCAACTTTTTATATTTTCTCTGTTTCTGTAAATATAAATACACCTTTTTTATAAACGATGCTCGCCACAGTTCTTCAAAACCAAGATTCAAATTAATGACATTCACCTTAGGAGACAGTGGGAAGAAACTCTCCCGTCCCGGTCCTTCTGTTATGATAATAGTTACATCATCACCAAAAACGTCCGCAAAATAACTCGCCTTCACAGAGACAATCCGCTCAACTCCACCTGCTGAATATATGGCTGGAGCACAATAAACAATTTTATATTTCTGCGTACTCATAAAAAGAATTGGCTTCTTTCGAATGCAAATATACGGTTTTTATTTGAAAAACGCAAAAAAAGAGTCAGAATATTTGGAAGATTATAAAAAAATGGCTAACTTAGCGCACTGATAATAAACAAAATCAAATGAAAAAAGCATTGTTCCTCATATTCCATGGGTTTAATCCAAGTAATGGAATCAGCAAGAAGATCTCCTATCAGGTGAATGCTTTGAAAGCCTGCGGTATGGAGGTTCACCTTTGTTATATGGATGAATCGACAACCAAACAGAGAATTGTTGATGGAACAGTTATCGCTGATTACGGGAACGGTTTCTTGAGCAAAATTCTTAAAAGAATTAATTTTTCATGTATTACCAAATTTGCGAAAGAAAACGGCATTCAATTTGTTTATATTCGTTCTAACCATAATGCCAACCCTTTTACCATCCGAATGGTAAAGCAAATGAAGGAGGCTGGCATGAAGGTGGTTATGGAAATTCCGACATACCCATATGACTCTGAATATGAGGCTCAAGGTATGAGTAAACAAATTGCCCAAGACAAAATTTTCAGGAATTGCCTGGCCAAACATCTAGATGCCATCGTTACCTTTTCTGATTATGAGAAGATCTTTGGGCAACGGACAATACGGATTTCCAATGGCATTGATTTCAATAGTGTCAATATCAAGACGACTGTCAATGACACCTCTAAAGAACTCAACCTCATCGGTGTTGCAGAAATTCATGAATGGCATGGATTTGACCGTCTGATAAAAGGACTTGCACAGTATTATTCACAACCCCAAGAGTACATCGTCAGGTTTCATGTCGTTGGCTATTTCTTTTCTGTCGAAGGTGAAGCGGAGTTCAAGAAGATTATCACAGACAATAACATGGAAGATTATGTGATCTTGTATGGAAAGAAACATGGAGAAGAATTAGATGCCATCTTTAACCGATGTGATTTCGGCATCGGAAGCCTGGGACGTCATCGTGTAGGCATCCAACAGATCAAGACACTTAAAAATAGGGAATATGCCGCAAGAGGCATTCCGTTCATCTATTCGGAAACGGATAGTGATTTTGACAACAAACCGTATGTTCTGAAGGCTCCGGCAGACGAGTCTGCGATACATATTCAGAGTATCATTGATTTCTATAACAATATGACGATGTCCTCACAAGACATACGGGATTCAATACAGGACTTGTCTTGGAAATGTCAGATGGAACGCGTGATAAAGGAGGTACAGGAAGTATGAAAAGAATTTGTTTCTTAATCGATAGCATATTCAGTATTGGCGGAGTACAACGGGTTACAGCTGTCATTGCTAAGGAATTGGCCAAAGACTACGATGTAACAATTGTAACGTTCGATAAAGAACAGGCCATGGACACCAGCCTTTACGCACTGGACAAAGCTAATATACATTATCGTTTTTTTGAATATCCACAAATTAGCTATCTCAGGAACAAAATCTGTAAAGCCTATAGTGGTTTCTATCAAAAGTATCGTCCTCAATCCAAATGGGCATCTGATTTATATGGATATAGTTCCTTTCCGTCCCCATTAAGGAAAGCTCTCATTCAAGAACTTCGCGCTGGACAATATGATCTTGTTATCGGAGTGCATGCACCCTTGTCTGGACGATTAGCAACTATCAAGAAAAAACTTCCTGGGGTTAAAGCCTTTGGATGGATACATAATTCTTTCGAAGCACTTTTCGGCGATCAATTTATCTATATCGGTTCATCAAGAAAGCGTCATTATGTCAATCAATTTAAGAAATTAGATCATGTAATATTACTTTGCAAACACGATGCAGAAACTTATCATCACTATGACAAGACCTTTCTACCAACTGTCATCTACAACCCCCTAACATTACAACCAGGGAAGCCTTCCGAGGGCAATTCCAAACGCTTCCTCGCGATAGGTCGTTTTGCAAAAAGGCACAAAGGATTTGACCTTCTCATTGAAGCCTTCCATCTTTTTGCACAAAAGAATAGCGATTGGCTATTAGATATTGTTGGAGAAGGTAGAGAAGAAAAGAAGTATCGTGAATTAATAGACAAATATCATCTGGAACAACGGGTTCAACTACATCCATTCACGAATTATGTACAAGAATATTATTCAGATGCTCAAATCTACGTTTTAAGCTCCAGATGGGAAGGGTTCGGACTTGTCTTGGTGGAAGCCATGGCACATGGGCTTCCCATTGTTTCATCTGATTTGCCAACAAGCAAGGAGATCCTTGGTGATTTCGGACTCTACTTTGAGAATGAAAACAGTCATGATTTAGCACAGAGACTGGAAGAAGCCACTCACATTGACTGGCAGAAGAAATCGGCAGAAGCTTTAGATATTGCGAAACGATTTGATGTCGCCTCGATTGTTGAACAATGGAAACGACTCATAGAAGAATAAAACAAGAAGACGATGAATAACGAGGAAATCAGAGGTAGATTCAAGGAAAACCCAAAACTGAAGAGGTTGGTGGACTGGCTGATTATGAATCAGCTGGAGACACGTCCGAGGTGGTATGTCCGGATGCTGGCGCCACTCTATCAGCACAGAGGACGCCATTCCAAAATCTACCATTCTGTGAGAATGGACACCCCACCCTATCGGAAGTTCTCATTAGGAGATTACAGCGTGGTAGAGTCGTTCAGTTGCATTAACAATGCGGTGGGAGATGTCGTCATCGGAGACCATACCAGAATAGGTTTACATAATACCGTCATCGGTCCTGTAACCATCGGTAGTCATGTAAACCTGGCTCAGGGCATCACAATCACAGCCCTGAACCATAACTTCGAAGATAAAAGCCAACGAATTGACGACCAGGGTGTTTCCACGGATCCGGTCATCGTCGGAGATGACATATGGATTGGCGCCAATGCTGTTATTCTGCCAGGAGTTAACATTGGACATCACTCCGTCGTAGCCGCTGGCGCAGTAGTAACCAAGGATGTTCCGCCACACTCACTGGTGGCTGGTGTACCCGCAAAAATTATCAAAGAGATATGAGAATAGGTATTGAAGCACAAAGGATTTTCAGAAAGAACAAGCACGGCATGGATTATGTGGTGCTTCAGGAAATCTTGGAACTACAACAGTTAGATCCAAGGAATGAGTATTTCGTTTTTGTGGCTCCAGACGAGGACCGTTGTCTGCATGACTCACACAATGTGCACGTCATAGAAATCGGCGGCGGGTTCTATCCGCTTTGGGAACAATACTCGCTGCCTAAAGCCGCCAAGGAACTTAATCTCGACCTGCTACATTGTACCAGCAACACGGCACCATTGTTCTGCGATATTCCCATCATACTGACACTCCACGACATCATCTTCCTGGAGCCCAGAGACCGGATGAACGAATCCATCTATCAGAATCTGGGATGGATCTACCGAAAGATGGTAGTGCCAAAGATCCTGAAAAAATGTAAGCGCATCATCACCGTCTCGAACTTCGAGAAAAACAATATCATCAACACCTTAGGCATACCTGAAGAGAAGATGGCGATGATCTATAACGGCTATACCGAATGGTTCAAACCTGTACAAGATATTGAATTCGTATATAGAAAGTATATTGATGCACCCAGCTATTTCTTCTTCCTCGGCAATACCGATCCGAAGAAAAATACGGAACGGACACTGATTGCATACTCCCGCTACCTGGAAAAGTCGGAATTCAAACGCCAGCTGTTGTTGGCAGACCTCGACAAAGAATATCTGGACGATATTATCGAAAGGAACAAGATTGACAATATCCGTGAGAAAGTGGTCATGCCTGGATATATTGCGAACAAGGACCTACCTTCCATCTATAATAATGCCTTTGCCTTCCTGTACCCATCGCTCAGAGAGAGTTTCGGTATTCCACTGTTGGAAGCAATGGCCTGCGGCACACCCGTCATCACCTCGAACACCTCATCGATGCCGGAGATCGGTGGCCCTCATGCCATCCTCATTAATCCGGAGAACCCTGACGAAATAACAGAGATGATGCTGAAACTGGAAACAGACAGCGCATTCTACAACAGACAAGAAGAAATCGGACTGCAACAGGCGACGCTGTTCTCCTGGCGACGGACGGCAGAACAGCTGTTGGAGTTATACGAAAAAGTAATTAAAGAACTATAATCAGTCGAATAAATTCAAAGAGAGGTCCACAACGGGCTTCTCTTCTTCTTTTTCTTCCGTCGCTGGTTCACGGAACTCCAGAACCAATTGTCGGGCATCGGCATTGTTGTTCGTATTCAACCGATAGAAACCACGACGCCCCGTATTCTCTATTAGCGACTGTGGTGACTTGGAGTTCTTCAACAAGAACTGTTGGGTATAAGCACGGATCTCTTCCAAATTCTGGGTAAAGAAGAGTGAGGTATTCAGATTATACAAATGTTTGGACAGCAGTTGAACACTGATGCCCTTCTCTCCGACCTCGGAGAGGATCTGTAGAATCTGTCGGTCGTAGGTCATAGCGATAAAAAAGGTCGGTAAAACCAGTGCTTACCGACCTTCTCTTATACTACGTTAATTGTCTTATGCCAATGTAACTTTCTCTCCATCGTTAGCGAGCTTGCCCTCCTTGAAGAGCCAACCCAGACCGAGAAGAGTCTCCTCCTCAGAAATCTTTGCTGCCTTAGCAATCTCCTTAACGGTGAGTGCCTTGCTGGCTGCTGCCAATGCCTGATAAACATCTCCTGCCTTGAAACCTGCATTCTCAGCATTTACTGTGAGAACTGCCTTTGCAGCTGCCTTAGGAGCAGCGGCCTTCTTAACGGTTGTGGTCTTCTTAGCTGCGGCTGCCTTTGTTTCAGTAGCCTTCTTAGCTGTTGCTTTCTTTTCTGCCATAATTCTTAAAAAATTAATACTTTATTGAAGATTTACTTCTCTTAAATTTTTCGGGTGCAAAATTACCGCAAATTTTTCAGACAACTTACTGATATTTAGACATTTTTAGCAAAAAACAAACTATTCTTGATGTAAGTCAATACGCAACTGGAGTTCTTCAAGTTGTTTCGGGTCCAACTCACCAGGAGCATCGAGCATCACATCACGACCAGAATTGTTCTTCGGGAAAGCAATACAATCGCGAATACTATCAAGACCGGCCATCAACGAGACGAAACGATCGAGACCGAAGGCGAGACCTGCGTGAGGAGGTGCACCGTACTTAAAGGCATTGATCAAGAAACCGAACTGGGCCATAGCCCGCTCTGGCGTGAATCCGAGAATCTGGAACATCTTCTCCTGAAGCTTGCCATCGTGGATACGAAGAGAACCTCCACCAACTTCGACACCATTACATACGAAGTCGTAAGCAACGGCACGAACTTTTTCCGGAGCAGAGTCCAACAAAGGAATGTCATCAGGATTAGGCATCGTGAACGGATGGTGGGTAGCCATCAGACGCTGTTCTTCATCACTCCACTCAAAGAGCGGGAAGTCGACAATCCACAGACAGACGAAGTTATCCTTATCGCGCAGTCCGAGACGATCACCCATCTCCAGACGAAGTGTACAGAGCTGGATGCGAGTCTTGTTGGCATTGTCACCACTCAAAATAAGTACAAGGTCGCCATCCTTGGCACCTGTTGCCTCCTTGACCTTGACCCAAACCTCGGGCTCATAGAACTTATCAATGCTGGACTTCACGGTGCCATCCTCATTGAACTTCACATAAACCAGACCTTTGGCACCAACTTGCGGACGCTTCACAAACTCGGTAAGTTCATCGAGTTGTTTGCGAGAATAGTTTGCACAACCAGGAACACAGATACCACCAATATAGTTAGCATCGTTGAAGACGGGGAAGGTACCAGTGCCCTTCAACTGATCCATCAGTTCCACAAACTCCATGCCGAAACGGAGATCGGGTTTATCAGAACCGAAACGGCGCATAGCCTCATGCCAGGTCATACGCTGCAGTGGAGGAAGCTCTACACCGCGTACCTCCTTAAAGAGGTGACGGGCCATATCTTCAAAAAGCTGGAGTACATCCTCCTGTTCCACAAATGACATCTCGCAGTCGATCTGTGTGAACTCGGGCTGACGGTCAGCACGCAGGTCCTCATCACGGAAACACTTGGCAATCTGGAAGTATCGGTCAAAACCGGAAACCATCAGCAACTGCTTCAAGGTCTGCGGAGACTGAGGCAGGGCATAGAACTGTCCGGGATTCATACGAGAAGGTACCACGAAGTCGCGCGCACCCTCAGGAGTAGAACCAATCAGAATCGGTGTCTCTACTTCGATAAAGTCCTTACCATCCAGGAAGTTACGGATCAGAATGGTCATACGGTGACGCAGTTCGAGATTCTTACGAACAGCTGCACGACGCAGATCGAGGTAACGATACTTCATACGGATATCATCACCACCATCGGTATTGTCCTCGATGGTGAACGGCGGTGTCTGACTCTCGCTGAGGATATTCAATTCCTTCACCAGAATCTCGATGTCACCCGTAGGCATCTTCGGATTCTTACTCTGACGCTCACTGACCTCACCTTTTACCTGAATACAATACTCACGACCCAGTTTGTTGGCACTCTCACAAAGAGCGGCATCATCTGCCTCGTTAAACACCAACTGAGTCAGTCCGTAACGGTCACGCAGATCCACAAAGGTCATACCGCCCATCTTACGACTACGCTGTACCCATCCGGCAAGTGTTACCACACTACCGGCATCTGAGAGACGAAGCTCTCCACAAGTTTTACTTCTATACATTTTTATTAACTTTTTATCCTATTTGAGGTGCAAAATTACATAAAAAAGTACAAAAAAACTATTGCGGTAGCAAATTTTTCACTTTTCACTCTTCACTTTTCACTTATTTTCGTATCTTTGCCCCCGAAAATCATTAATTCAAGAAGATATGAAGAAGATTTTATTCATGACATTACTGCTCATCTGCGGAATGACTTCCGCAATGGCACAGAAGCCTGCCAATATCAAATTTGACAAGCTGACCCATAACTTTGGTACTTTCTCTGAGAAAGATCCTATTGTCACCTGCACCTTTACCTACACCAATACTGGAGGTTCACCGCTGATTATCAACCAGGCTGTTGCCAGCTGCGGTTGCACAGTTCCTGAATATACCAAGACTCCAATCAAACCAGGTGAGAAGGGTGAGATTAAGGTCACTTACAACGGAACAGGTAAGTTCCCCGGTCATTTCAAGAAATCTATTACTATCCGTACTAACGGTCAAACAGAAATGACACGACTCTATGTAGAAGGAGAAATGACAGAAGCAAAATAAACATAAATCCCCGCCAAGTTTGGCGGGGATTATTATTTAGAACGTGTAGTTGAATCCGATAGAACTATACTCCTTGAACTGCCAGTAACCTAAATCTAAATCGCGTTTGCCGGCATCGTCGAAACGAGGATAGAGGAAGATGTTCGCACTGATATACTTGCTCACCTGCAAGGTAAACGTGTTTTCCCATTCTATCTCTGTTCGCTTATAGGATGTGAAAGCATAGAAACGACTCTTCCATTTTACAACATCTGACATTTTCCATTCCAGATCGGCGGTAATCTGAGAACCGAAGTCCAACAAGGAGTGTTTACCCTCATCGATACCGTAACGAGAAGGGAACCAGTCGGTTCCGTTAAAATAGGAACGGTCGACATAGCGATAGTTCAGAGCAAATGGAGAAAGGTTGACAGTTCCTGTCAACTTCTTATCAAACGCTTCAACCTTGTAATCCATACCAATACCGACATTCAGGTTGAAGGGTGACATAAAGTCTGAATACGTCTTGGCATCGTTGGCTTTCAAACCTCTTGTAAACTGTGTATAGGCAATCAACTGAAGGGTATAGTACCACTTCTTCGTCGCCTCAAGACCGACCTTACCCGTATAACGGATGAGGTCTTCGTTTGACTTGAACTTATGCATCGAGTCAGTACGGGTACGTTGGAAACCGAGTTTCATCTCCAGTTTGTTATCCCACTTCCACTTGTTTTTGTTGTCATAGTTAGCCTCCAGGGTCAGCGCACCGACAGCGGAATAATTCGATTCACCACCCTTATACCAGTTACCTGACACATAATTCTGCATGAACTGTAGGAAACCGTCACCTTTATGGGTCCAGAATTTCGGCTTTTCGATAATCACTTCTACAGGGGCCTCTTCGGGGGTATCGATGACGGGAGCTTCCACACGTTCCACATATGCCACTTTTTGTTCAATGGGCTTGTCCACATCTTCCAGAATACCACCCGTCGCCTGCAGTTCCGACTCAGTGGTATTCACCAGGTCAGGGCGGTTCAGATAAATTTTCAACAGGGCTGCATCCACAGCGTCTGCTATCTTATCCTTACCTGCCGACTCAGAGTCGAGAGCCAACGACTTGTCGGCCACATTGTGGTAGAATGTCAGTGGAGCGAACAGACGATAATAGCGTCCGTCGATACTGTCATTAGGCTGTGCGGCGCTTGCGCTGAGCGCAAAGACTGCCACGAATAATAATGCAATTTTCCTCATAACTGAGTGCAAAGATACATAAAAAAGTGAAAAGTGAAAAGTGAAAAGTGAATAATTTGCTACCGCAATAGCATTTTTTCTTATTTTTTTAGTACCTTTGCACCTTGATTGCGCGTACATTAATTAATAAAGAAAATAAAAACATTAAAAATGAATAGAGATACAGTTATTGGATTTGTATTGATTGCGTTGGTACTGATAGGTTTCAGCTGGTATAATCAACCATCAGCCGAACAGATTGAAGCTCAGCGCAAGGAAGACAGCATTGCCGCTGTCATGAAAGAAAACGCAGAAAAGAAACAAAAAGCAGAGAAAGCTGCCAAAAAGGCACAGGCAGAAGCTGCAGCAATGGGAGACTCTACGGCACTCTTCTTCTCAGCACTGAATGGTAACAACCAAGAGATTGTCCTGAAGAACGGTAAGGTAGAACTGACCTTCGACACCAAAGGCGGTGCTATCTCGAAGGCAGTCATCAAGGACTTCGAAGATAAGGACAACAAGATGGATGTCACCCTCTTTGACGGCCAGACTCAGAAGATGAACTTCATGTTGGCAGGTAAGTCGGAGAACATCATCACACAGGATCTCTTCTTTACCCCGTCGAATGTCAGCGACTCTACCGTAACGATGACTGCACAGGCTGCCAATGGTGGAAATATCGTACTCGACTATCGTCTGGGTAAGGACTATATGTTACACTTCACCCTTCAGGCCAACGGACTTGGTGGACTGTTCGCTCCTAATTACAAGGAGATGGATATCGAGTGGAGTGACATGGCCCGTCAGCAGGAGAAAGGTTTTACTTTTGAGAACCGCTACTCTACCCTGACCTATAAAGAGAAAGGTGGAGGTACGGACTACCTGAGCGAGACCTCGGAAAAGATTGATGAGAAGATTGAGGAACAACTCGACTGGGTGGCATTCAAGAACCAGTTCTTCTCTGCTGCCCTCATCGCCAAGGACGAGTTTGCCGCTAACGCTCTGATGACCAGTATTCCTCAGGAGAAAGGCAGTGGTTTCCTGAAGCAGTTCAACGCCAAGATGAAGACCGCCTTCGACCCCACAGGTACCAAACCCTCTGAGTTCGAAATGTATATCGGTCCCAATGATTTCCGTCTGATTCAGGATGTCGAAGAACAGAGTACCTTTGGTAAGGACCTCGATTTGGAACAGCTGGTGTATCTCGGATGGCCGTTGTTCCGCTATATCAACCGATTCTTCACGATCTATGTCTTTGACTGGCTCACTTCATGGGGCTTCGGCATGGGTATCGTACTTATTCTGATTACCCTTCTGTTGAAGGCCATTACCTTCCCTATGGTAAAGAAAAGTTATATGTCATCGGCCAAGATGCGTGTGCTAAAACCAAAACTCGATGAAGCTACCAAACAGTACGACAAGCCTGAGGACTCGATGAAGAAACAACAGGCCATGATGCAGATGTATTCGCAGTATGGGGTTTCACCGCTGAGTGGCTGTCTGCCGATGCTGATTCAGATGCCTATCTGGATTGCGATGTTCAACTTCGTACCAAACGCCATCCAGCTGCGTCGTCAGTCGTTCCTATGGATTGACGACCTCTCAACCTACGACCCCATTATTGAATGGGGGACACAGATTTGGGGTATTGGTGATCACCTGTCGCTGACCTGTATTCTTTTCTGTGTATCGAACGTACTCTATTCGTATATGACGATGCGTCAGCAGAAGGACCAGATGGTAGGGCAACAGGCTGAGCAGATGAAAATGATGCAATGGATGATGTATCTGATGCCCGTGATGTTCTTCTTTATGTTCAATGACTACTCGTCAGGCTTGAACTTCTACTACTTCATCTCATTGTTCTTCTCCGCAGCCATCATGTGGACACTCCGCAAGACGACCAACGACGAGAAACTGTTGGCAATCCTCGAGGCGAAATATAAGGAGAACAAGAACAATCCAACGAAGAAGACCTCCGGCCTTGCAGCCCGTCTCGAGGCCATGCAGAAACAGGCCGAAGAACTGCAACGCCAGCGTATGAACCAGCAAAAGAAATGAATATAAAAAAGAAAATGAATAAAATAGCGGTAATTGCTGTCTCGTTGATGATTGGCTTCAGCGGCAGCGTGAAAGCACAAGATGACGTGGTTAAGATCGGAAAACAGAATATCAAACTGAGCAGTAACCTGATGACTCCCGAGGCACTCTGGGCGATGGGACGCATCGGAGCTGCCGAAGCATCAGCAGATGGTAAACAGATCGTCTATCAGATAGGCTATTATAGTGTCAAAGCCAACAAGAGTCAGCAGAAGATCGCCATCATCAATGCCGATGGTACAGGAAATACGACGCTGACCACAGGAACCAAGTCGGAGACTGATCCTACGTGGTATCAAGGTAAGATCGCATATCTTTCAGGTGGTCAGCTGTGGACCATGAACCCTGATGGTTCAGATCGCAAACAGATGTCTAAGACGACAAAGGATATCGAAGGCTTTAAGTTCTCGCCAGACGGCAGTAAGGTCATTCTTCTCCATAGCATCGATTTCAACGCGATCATTAAGAAGAATCCTGAGGACCTGCCCAAGGCTACGGGGCGTCTGGTGACAGACCTGATGTATCGCCACTGGGATCACTATGTGGAGAGCATCCAACATCCATTTGTTGCAGATGTCACTGCTGAAGGTATCAAAGACGGTATCGACATTCTTGAGGGAGAACCCTACGAATGTCCGATGGAACCCTTTGGAGGCATCGAACAGTTGGCGTGGAGTCTTGACGGAGAATCCATCGCCTATACTTGTCGAAAGAAGACGGGCCTCGCCTACTCCATTTCCACGGATTCAGACATCTATTTATATAATATAGGTACGCGCGCGACGAAGAACCTCTGCAAACCAGAAGGTTATGTAGAGCCAGAGATCGACCCCACAAAGACGATGAAGTATCAGGCTGTAAACGCCGAGGAGAACCTCAAAAACAATGTTGGCTACGATACCAATCCCCAGTTCTCACCCGATGGTAAGTATGTCGCCTGGCTCTCAATGGAACGTAACGGCTATGAGGCCGATCGTAACCGTCTGTGCTGCTACGATTTGACAACTGGTGAAAAAAAGTATCTCACAGAGTCCTTCGATTCCTATGTCGACGACTTTGTATGGAGTGACTCGAAGGATGCAATGATCTATTTCATTGGTGTCTGGCATGCTACAGAGAATCTCTATGCCGTAAACTGGAAGGGAGAGTTGAAGCAGATCACCGACACATGGGATGATTTCGGCTCTATCCATCTGATGAACAACGGCAAGCAATTGCTGATGGAACGTCACAACTTCACTTCGCCTGCCGATTTGTATATCGTGACACCCAACTTCAAGAAACCAGAGAAGACTGCTATCACTCAGCTGACTTTCGAGAACAAGCATATTTTAGATCAGTTGGCAAAGCCCACTGTCCAACAACGTTGGGTAAAAACAACAGATGGTAAGGACATGCTCACCTGGATTATCCTGCCGCCCAATTTTGATGAAACCAAGAAATACCCCACCCTGCTCTTCTGTGAAGGAGGTCCTCAGAGTCCTGTCTCTCAGTTCTGGAGCTATCGTTGGAACTTCATGATCATGGCTTCACAGGGGTACATCGTTGTTGCACCAAACCGTCGCGGTTTGCCAGGTTTCGGACAGGAATGGCTCGAGGAAATCTCTGGTGACTGGACAGGTCAGTGCATGAAAGATTATCTGGCTGCCATCGATGATGCCGCCAATAATCTGCCATATGTAGACAAGGATCATCTAGGTGCCGTAGGTGCCAGCTTCGGAGGTTTCTCTGTCTACTATCTCGCAGGGCATCACGACAAACGCTTCAAGGCTTTCATCGCCCACGATGGAGCATTCAACCTTGCTTCGATGTATCTGGAGACAGAGGAGAACTGGTTCTCCAACTGGGAATATGACGAGGCCTACTGGCATCGTCCGCAGATGCCCAACGCCAAAAAAACCTACCATGACTCACCACATAAATATGTAGAGAACTGGGACACGCCTATCCTCTGCATCCACGGTGAGAAGGACTACCGTATCTGTTACACGCAAGGTATGCAGGCTTTCAATGCTGCCCGTATGAAGGGGATCCCTGCCGAGTTACTCATCTTCCCTGATGAGAACCACTGGGTGCTGAAGCCTCAGAACGGCGTACTCTGGCAACGGACGTTCTTCAACTGGCTCGACCGCTGGCTGAAGTAATCTTTTTCCCAGCGTGGGAATAAAAAGAGAAAGAAAGAATTAAGAAATAAGAAAATGACACAAGCAATTCAAAAGACCCTTCGCGACTCTGCCGGCATGCGGTGGACCGCTTTGCTGCTGCTCGCTTTGGCGATGTTCTGCAGCTACATCTTTATGGACATCCTCTCACCTATTAAAGACCTGATGCAGGAAACCCGAGGCTGGGACTCCACAGCCTTCGGTACAATGCAGGGTTCAGAGGTATTCCTCAACGTGTTCGTGTTCTTCCTCATCTTTGCAGGTATTATCCTCGACAAGATGGGCGTTCGTTTCACAGCCGTACTCTCTGCAGCAGTGATGCTGGTTGGTGCGTGTGTGAAATGGTATGCTGTCAGCGACAGTTTTATCGGAAGCGGACTCGATATATGGTTTACAAATCATCTGAACTATATCCCCATCTTCGATGAACTGGGTGTTTCACCTTTCTACGAAGGCATGCCTGCTTCGGCTAAATTTGCAGCTTGCGGATTCATGATCTTCGGCTGTGGCTGCGAGATGGCGGGTATCACCGTTTCAAGAGGTATCGTGAAGTGGTTCAAGGGCCGTGAGATGGCACTGGCTATGGGTTCTGAGATGGCTCTCGCCCGTCTGGGTGTGGCCACCTGCATGATTTTCTCACCGTTCTTCGCCCGTCTGGGTGGTGAGGTCTCTGTCAGCCGTTCTGTAGCCTTTGGTGTCGTACTGATGTGTATCGCCCTAATCATGACGATTGTGTATTTCTTCATGGATCAGAAGCTCGACAGCCAGACCGGTGAGGCCGAGGAAAAGGACGATCCATTCAAGGTCTCAGATATCGGCAAGATCCTCAGCGACAGCGGTTTCTGGATCGTGGCTCTGTTGTGTGTGCTTTATTACTCGGCCATCTTCCCCTTCCAGAAGTATGCAGTGAACATGCTACAGTGCAACTTGACGTTGACACCGCCAGACGCTGATTCATTCTGGGCTAATTCGTCGGTAACCATCGTACAGTATGTCATCATGCTCATTGTGGCTGCTGCTGGTTTTGCTTCAAATTTCCAGAAGAAGGCTAACCTGAAGTACGGTTTGCTGGGACTCTCAATCGTAGCACTTGTCACCTATTGTTATATGGGTTACATGCGTCAGTCGGCAGAGAGCATCTTTGCCGTGTTCCCACTGTTGGCTGTACTCATCACACCGATTCTTGGTAGCTATCTCGACCATCATGGTAAGGCTGCTTCGATGTTGGTATTAGGTTCAATTCTACTGATTGTCTGTCACCTGACATTCGCCTTCGTACTACCAATGTTCAAGGGTAATGCCGTAGGTGGTATCATCATCGCTTACACCACGATTCTCGTACTGGGTGCTTCATTCTCACTGGTTCCCGCATCTCTCTGGCCTTCAGTTCCTAAACTTGTAGACGCTAAAGTAATCGGTTCTGCTTACGCACTCATCTTCTGGATTCAGAATATTGGTCTGTGGCTCTTCCCACTGCTTATCGGCAAGGTGCTTGATGCCACGAACCCTGGTGTGACAGATCCCACGAAATTTGATTATACGGCTCCACTTGTGATGCTGGCTTGTCTTGGTGTCGCAGCCCTTATCCTCGGCTTCGTACTGAAGGCTGTCGACAAGAAGAAAGGCATCGGCCTCGAACTCCCAAATATTCAGGAATAATATGAAAATAGGATTTGACAACGAGAAATATCTCAAGATACAATCTGAGCATATTAAGGAACGTATTGCTCAGTTTGACGGTAAACTCTATATGGAGTTGGGCGGTAAACTCTTCGACGACCATCATGCCTCACGCGTGTTACCTGGTTTCAGACCTGACTCCAAACTCCGTATGCTGGGACAATTGCGCGATTCGATTGAAATCGTGATTGTGGTCAGTGCAGAAGATATTGAAAAGAACAAGATACGTGCTGACCTCGGCATCACCTACGATGAGGACGTATTTCGTCTGCGTGACGAGTTTATGCGTCGTGAGTTTATGGTGGGGTCCGTGGTGATTACACATTATAACGGTCAGCATGCAGCAGACCAGTTCCGTCATCGTCTGGAACGCGAAGGCATCAAGTCATATATCCACTACCCCATCGACGGTTATCCCCACAATGTTGATCTCATTGCCAGCGATGAAGGTTTCGGAAAGAACGACTACGTGGAAACCTCTCGTCCTTTGGTTATTGTGACGGCTCCTGGTCCTGGAAGCGGTAAGATGGCTACTTGTCTTTCTCAGCTCTATAACGAGAACAAACGAGGCATCCGTGCAGGATATGCCAAGTTCGAGACCTTCCCTGTCTGGAACCTGCCACTGAAACATCCTGTAAACATCGCTTATGAAGCTGCCACTGCCGATCTGAACGACGTGAACATGATCGACCCGTTCCATCTGGAAGCTTATGGTAAGACGGCTGTCAACTACAACCGTGATATCGAGATCTTCCCTGTACTAAATGCCCTCTTCGAAGGTATTTACGGTGAGAATCCCTATAAGTCACCCACGGATATGGGTGTCAATATGGTAGGTTTCTGTATCTGCGACGATGAGGTTTGTTGTCAGGCCAGCCGCGACGAGATTATCCGGCGTTTCTACACAGCCACCAATAAGATGGCCGATGGAGCTGACAATGAGAGTGAGGTCAATAAGATCCGTATGCTCTTTAACCAGGCCAAAATCTCTACAGCCACCCGTAAGGTGACGGTAGCTGCCTACGAGAAGAAGATTGAGAGTGGTCATACGGCTGCCGCCATCGAACTCGAAGACGGTACTATCATCACTGCCAAGTCCTCTCCATTGTTGGGTTGCAGCGCTGCACTGTTGCTGAATGCCACGAAGTATCTGGCAGGCATCGACCATGAGGCGAAACTTATCTCACAGAGTCTGATTGAACCTGTTCAGAAAACAAAGACCGAATATCTTGGAGCCAAGAATCCTCGTCTGCATACTGATGAGGTGTTGGTGGCCCTATCAGTTCTGTCACAGCATGACGAGAACTGTCGTCGTGCCTTGGAACAATTGCCAAAGTTACGCGATTGTCAGGTTCATTCTACGGTGATGCTCAGCGAAGTAGACCATAAAATCTTTAAGAAACTAGGTTGCGGTCTGACTTGCGACCCTGTCAAAAAGAAATGAGGCTAAACGACTCACCCGTTGCCAGATGGACAGTACTCTTCATTGTAGCTACGGCCATGATGATGGGGTACTTTGTCAACGACGTCATGTCGCCTCTAGAGACATTGTTGGAGATGCCTCGGAGTCAAGGCGGTCTGGGTTGGACGCCATCCGATTATGGATTTTTCTCTGGCGCGGGCAGTTTTATCAATGTTTTCCTGCTCATGCTCTTCTTCTCAGGTCTGATCCTCGACAAGATGGGCATCCGCTTTACGGGCACACTAGCCTGCAGTCTGATGGTACTCGGCACATTGATTAAATACTATGCCGTCACCGCCGACTTCGGCACCTCTCAACTCTCAATTCTCAACTCTCAACTGCCCATGTCTGCAGCATGGGCCAGTTTCGGTTTCGCTATCTTTGGTGTCGGCTATGAGATGACAGGTATCACCGTCTCGAAAGCGATGGTGCGATGGTTTACGGGGCATGAACTAGCCCTTGCGATGGGATTACAGTTAGCGATGGCCCGTTTCGGTACGGCTGCAGCACTCAGTATCTCGGCTCCTATCGCCCGCCGCTTCATGCTTTCTGCACCGTTGCTCGTAGCCTTGGCCTTTCTCATCATCGGTCTTCTCGCTTTTCTGGTATTCTGCGTCATGGACAGGAAATTAGATGATAGCGAACAGCGGACAGTGGACTCTAAACCCGAAGAAGACGATTTCCGTCTCTCCGACATTCTCGTCACCCTGCGCAATCCCGGCTTTTGGCTCATCACTCTCTTCTGCGTACTCTTCTATTCTGCTGTCTCACCTTTCCTTAAGTTCTCCACCAAACTGATGGTGATGAAATACGGTGTCGATCCAGACCTCGCGGGCTTCTTCTCGTCGATAGCACCTTTCGGTACTATTCTGATGACACCGCTCTTTGGACTCATTTATGACAAATACGGCAAAGGCGTGACATTGGTCATCACAGGCGCATTGATGTTGGCCGCCGTTCACTTCGGTTTCTCGCTTCCGATGCATAGCAGTACCATCGCCATCACTCTGATGGTCATTCTCAGCATCGGATACTCACTGGCCCCAGCCGCCCTCTGGCCTTGTGTGCCGAAGATTATTCCGCTGAAATGTCTGGGTACAGCTTATTCCATGATTTTCTTCATCCAGAATTTCGGACGTGCCATTATTCCTATGTTTGTAGGAAAGGCCAATGAAACAGATCCCTCCTACACCACATCGATGCTGATCTTCGGTTTCACAGCTCTTGGTGCTGCTCTCACTGCCATCGCGATGCTTTACGTAGACCACAAGAAAGCCTACGGTCTACAACTTCCTAATATTAAGAAATAGCTATTTATCCCATCTTAGCCTCACAACAAGAGGCAGATGGTCGCTATAACCTGGCTGATAACGCATGCCATTGTAAGTACGACGGGGACGAAAACCGCCGTAGAGTTTTTCTGGTTCTAGCAGGAATTTCGGAGAATGGATAAAGGCAGAATCCACCTTATTATATATAGAAGGCGAACCTAATACATGGTCGATACTCTCCCACTCGCCTTGATAGCGATAGGTACCCCTGACTCCATTTTGTCCCTTCGCATCTTTTGTAAGATTCAGGATACCATGCTGACAGATTTGACGGAGGGCCGGACTCTCAGCACCGTCATTGAAATCACCTGCAATCAGGATTAGTGCCTTAGGGTTCAAACTTTGGATGGAATCAACAGACTGGCAAAGCCGATCAGCAACGACTTGACGGAAAGGACGGCTATAACGCTCGCCTCCATAACGACTCGGTGCATGAACAACAAAGACATGAAGTGTATCGCCAGAGAGGATTTCACCACAAACATAGAGAACATCTCGGGTGGGACGCATGCCTTCTATCGGAGAGACACGAACGGAATAACTATTAATAGGCGCAAAAGAGAAAGGTGAATACAACAAGCCTACATCAATGCCACGAAGATCTGGCGATGAAGTCATCAGATACTCATAACCGGCATTACGGAGCAGAGAACGGTGTGTCAAAGCATGTAAAACAGAATCATTTTCGACCTCACAAAGGGCAATCAAGTCAGGAATGGCTTCATCAGAGGTCGACAGCAGTTCCTGAGCGATGTTATTCAGTTTTCGCCAATAACGTTTCTTGGTCCAATGACGGGTTGCCTCAGGCAAGTATTCGGAATCATCCTTGCCCTCATCATCATAATAATCGAAAAGGTTCTCGCAGTTGAGTTCAACGAATGTCAGCGATTGCCCAAAAGCAAGTAACGGAAATAAACAGAAAAGCAGAAACCTAATTCTTCGCATGACGCTTAATCTTCCAACCGATAGAGGCGATAAAGATACTCATCAACGGCGAGAGATAGTTGAAGAAACAATAAGGCAGATAAACCAGGGTGGCAACACCAAGTACCGTGCTCTGCGTCAGACCGCAGGTATTCCAAGGCACTAATACAGAAGTTACCGTAGCACCATCCTCACACGAACGACTCAACAGTCTGGGTTCGTAACCTCTCTGACGGAACGTATCCTTAAACATCGAACTAGAAAGCATGATGGAAAGATACTGATCGGCCATAGCAATATTACAGAAGATGGCTGTTCCTACGGTAGAAGCGACCAAAGAAGCCGTTCCTCTAGCGAATCGCAGTACAATCCGCATCAAATCCTGTAACTGACCCGTAGCCGTAAGCGCACCACCAAAGGTCTGTGCACAAATGATGAGCCAGATGGTCGGCATCATACCTGCCATACCACTGGTATGTACCAGTTCATTGAGTACGGGAATGCCCGTTTCAATATCAGTGCTGCCATAACACACCTGCATCATACCCTTGTATTGTGCGAGCAATCCTGAACCGGCCTCACCAGAAATCTGATGAACAAGTTGCGGTTGTACCAATAAGGCAACGATGACCGCCAGAAAAATTGCCAGGAAAAGCACCACCATCGATGGCCAGCGACGGGCAATCATCACACCTGTGAGTACGGGCACTATCAAAAGCCACGGTGAGATGACAAACGTATGTTGTAACCCCTCCATAAACACCGCCACATTGCCATGTCCGGATACATTCATCGTTAAGCCTGCTATCAGGAAGATGATCAGTGATATGCAGAACGTAGGAACCGTGGTATAAAGCATATAACGGATATGAGTAAAGAGTGGTATACCAGAGACGCTGGATGCCAGCACTGTCGTATCAGATAAAGGTGAGAGCTTATCACCAAAGTAAGCACCAGTAATAATCGAGCCAGCAATCCACCCGTCATCAAAACCATGTGCCTTTCCAATGCCCATCAGTGCCAGTCCAATGGTAGCAACAGTGGTCCATGAGGAGCCGATCATCAGACTGACTAACGCACAAAGAATACTACTGCTGACGAAGAACACTTCCGGACGGATGATCTGCATACCATAATAGATCATCGTGGGCACAATACCCGAAACCATCCAAGTACCACCGATAGCACCTATCAACAGCAAGATGATTATTGCCGGGGTACAACTGGCTATTTTGTCGGTAATTTCCTTTTCAAGATTCTCCCATTCCAGACGCTTCGAGAAATGACCAATCAGCACACTGACTGCCGAGGCCACCAACAAAGACACCTGTGAGGCACCATCCAATGTTGCGTTGCCAAATACGGCAACGCAACATGTGATGAGTACAATCAGTACCAGAAATGGGATGAACGACAGCATTTAGCAGACCTTCTCGAGTCGCTTCATGATGGAGAACATAAAGACGGCAGAGATCAGGCAAAGAGCGATGAAGACGCTCCAGACAGCCCAGAGGGGGATATTACCCCACAGATAACCGCCTACGCCCACCAGTTTGTTACCAATGGCAGTAGCCACGAACCAGCCACCCATCATCAAACCCTTGTACTTCGGGGGAGCTACCTTCGATACGAAAGAGATACCCATCGGCGAAAGCAACAGCTCGGCAAAAGTCAAAATGAGATAGGTATAAATCAACAGTTGTGGTGTGACATCGGCCACATGTACAGCCACCGGCTCACCATCAGCACCCATCGTGGTCTGTGGCATCGGCAGACCGAATGAAGCAACAGCCATCAGACAGTAGGCCAAACCTGCCACTACCATACCATAGGCAATCTTTCGCGGTGCAGAGGGTTCTTTACCCTTTGCCGATAAAGCTCCGAAGATAGCGAGACTGACAGGGGTCAGAGCTACAACATAGAAGGGGTTGAATTGCTGGAAGATTGGTGCAGAAACAGCCACGATCTCACCCTTAGTAGCATCGTACTGAAAGAAAAGGAAGACCAAAGCAATCACAATGACTGCAAAAGAAATGGCCTTACCCTTACTGGTCTTGCTCTGGAATAGTGAGAACAGGGCATAGACAATGAAGATGATTGCCACAAGGTTCCACACATTGAAGGCCATGCCCTCAACACCTGTAGAAGTCTTGGCCGTAAACTCGTCTGCAAAGTAAGTCAGCGACAGACCGTTCTGATGGAAAGCCATCCAGAAGAAGATAACCACAGCGAAGACAAGACAGAGAGCAATAATACGAGCCTTGGTCTCTTCTTTCGACAGTTCTTCTACTTCTGCCTGCACACCCTCCTTTTTCTTACCACCTTCCACATGACGGAATGTGCCACGGAAGATATAGTAGATGGCGATAGAGAGGATGAGTGATGCGCAGGCTACGGCAAAGGCGAAATGATAAGAGTCGTTGACACTCGTGCCAAGGTTCTGCTGGGCCCACTCCATGATTTTCACGGCTGCCGTCGGAGCAAAGAGCGCACCAATATTGATAGCCATGTAGAAGATGGAAAAACCTGAGTCACGCTGTCCAGCGTACTGCGGGTCATTGTAGAGGTCGCCCACCATGACCTGAAGGTTACCCTTGAAAAGTCCTGTTCCTAAACCGATGAGCACCAAGGCAGCCAGCATCACAACGAGTGCCAGTGTGTCGCCACCCAGAGGAACGGAGAGCAACAGATAACCGGCAAACATGATCAGGATACCGATGGTAACCATACGGCCAAAACCAAATCTGTCAGCCAACCAGCCGCCTACGATAGGAAGGAAATACACGAGCATGAGGAAATCACTGTAGATCTCTCCTGCCCAACCTGCATCGAGTCCGTAATTGGCACGGAGGAACAATGCGAAAACAGCGAGCATCGTGTAGTAGCCGAAACGCTCACCAGTGTTGGCCAATGCCAACGCATACAAACCTTTAGGTTGATTCTCAAACATAATTATTTAATTTTAGAGTTTTTTGTTCTGATGATGTCGAACAAGTACGTGAACTTGACGACTATATTTCCGAAATTGGAACGAGCGAAATAGTCACGTTTCGTACTGCCATAGATATTTCCCAGACCATAATAGTACCGCCCTTCAACGAGGAAATGGCCCAGATGACGATTACTGTATTCCAAGCCCAAACCGACAGCGATACCATAGTCGATCTTGTTTTCTACAGCCATCGTGTCCTGAGCCACAATATGTGAGGCACGACTGTTGCCATATTTGTAATAAGAACTATAAAAGCCATCCTTGGGCGCTGGGTCGAAAGCTGGATCATGAATATCAAAATTACTATCAATCTTGTCACTCATAAAGAGGCCTAACTGTGGACCTACCTGAAAGAAGAACTGCATGCCGCTACGTTCACGACCCCATCCCAGTCGTGCTAATACAGGAATCTGGATATAGGTCATCTTACGTGAGTAACGCAGGGTTTGGGAAGGGTCATCATGCCTCACTACGGGCTCATCGTTCATGTCCCAGATCCTCTCTTTCCAACCGATCTGTGAGTAGTTCACCTCTGCCACCAAGGCACAGATGCTCTTAAAGTATTTCTCGCAAGTATATCTCGCAGTGAAACCACCTGTCAAGCCACCCAACTGATCCTGTGGTACTTTCGGCACAAAAGCGACCGAACTCAGTGAATAGCCACCATTGAATCCAACTGCCAGATCCGTGCGGTATTCTCCAACCTGCGCAGAGGCTCTGACAGCCACCATCAACAAAAAAAAGATTATATATCTGCGCATCACTTAGAACTTGACGGTTTCTATTCTATGCTCTGGCGTATAATGCACAAAAAGCAGACTGTGATTCTGGAGTCCTCCATTTCCCATGCGCTCAAACACTAAAGGCGTCTGAACAGGTGCATAGCCGAACATACCGGCAGCGCCATTGAACGTCTTCCCGTACTTATGCAATCCCTTCAGGAAGAAAAAAGCATGGTCAAAACCCGTCAGTGCAAAGCGCGGTAATGCTTGCTGCATGTCGCTATGGAAGTTCCAACGATACTTCTGCTCCAGCCGTTCTGTCTGAGATGACAATGCATTATAATAGAACGTCGAGGGAATATAAGTGTCGTATTTATAGAAGTTCTCCAAATGGGTACGGGTGTACATCAGCCATTCCGTATAACCGAACATTGTTATCTCAAGAGTGGGATTATTGAACTTCAGACCGTTAATCTTCGCAAAGGCAACGCCCAATTCTGGTGAGCGGCCTGAATTCAGGATGACCATATTCTTTTTCGTCCGACTAAAAGCCTTCGAAAAGTTTTCTTCACCTGACTTCAGATTGGTCACACTATATTCAATGCCTCTACCTTCAAGTTGTCGACGCAGCCCGAAAGTAAAGATCCCCTTTTTACTTGTCGAATCATTACAATCGATAAAAACGGGGTGATAGTCCTTAAAACGGTCTAGATAATGTACAATGGTTGCATCATTGATGTTTGTCGGAGACTGCCAGATCTGAAAGATATTGCGATTGGTCAGAAGTTGGGGCGCACTGATAGAGAAAGGAATCACCAGTCGGATATTATGTTGTAATACGAAGTCCGACAATTGCTGCATCTGTTTAGAATACAAGGGACCAAAAATGATGTCACATTTCGAAGCCGCCTTATCCTGGAGTATCGGAGTAAGATCCGCATCCTCCGCAGCATTCCACGCATGGACGTCAACAGAGACGCCCTGTTTCTTCAGGCTGTCACAGGCCATCAGAATACCACGATAGTATTCCACCATACGTTTGCCGTCACCATTGATATTATGTAGGGGAAGCATCACACCCACCCGAATTTCCCGCTGCCGGACATCGTCGACATCAACAGTCTGAGTTTTTGGTCGTTCAGAAATAGGTGAGGATTCCTTGACCACCGGCGCAATTATCTTCGACGAAAAAGGAATCTTGAGTACATCCCCTTTCTTTAACTCATAGCCAGGCTGATTCATTTCTGGATTCGCCTTCATCAGGTCGTCAAGCGTAAGATCATACATCTTTGCAATACCAAAGATAGTCTCTTTTTTCTTCACCTTATGAAGCCCACGAAGGTTCACCTCACTCTGAGCCATCATGCCGAGAGTGAAGGAAAAAGCCGCAAACAACAAAAAATATCTTAAAAACCTTGTCATAAAACTCAATTTTTGCAATTTACGATGCAAAAGTACAAAATAATTATGAATTATGAATTATGAATTATGAATTATTTAGTATCTTTGCACGATAATACAATCGAAAATGAGAATAAGAAAGATAATTCTACTGTCTTTGACAGTTTTTTTGCCTCTTTTGGCATCTGCTCAAGATGCAGAACCAGGCATCTCACCTTCAGTGACCTACATCAGCGATGAGGGAAAAGAAACAGAAGGTTGGGAAAACTTCGCCGGTCAGGCCCCACTCGACGTCACCTTCCGTGCCAATCCCAGAAACATGGAATCATTTACTCCTGTTTTCGAATGGCATTTCCAACGTGAAGGTGAGGAAAGTGAGATGATGGTCCGCTACGAGGAAATCACTCAATATACGTTCACAGAATCCGGCACCTTCCGTGTCACCCTGAAAGTAAAACTCAACGATGAAGCCAACGAGCCCGATTCCACCTCTATCAGCATTACCATCAGCGAGAGTAAACTGGTGTTCCCCAATGCTTTCTCACCCAATGGTGACAAAGATAACCCGACATTTAAAGTCAAGGAATACCAAAGTATCGTCGAGTTTCATGCGTACATCTTTAACAGATGGGGACAAAAGCTCTATGAGTGGACTGATCCTTCTGCTGAAGGATGGGACGGCACCTACAAAGGGAAGAACGTGAGGGAAGGCACCTACTTCCTACTCTGCAAAGCCCGCGGCGCAGACGGTCGAAAATACAACATCCGCAAAGATGTGAACCTCCTTCGCGGCTATACAGAAAGTACTACGACGAACAGATAGACCATGAAACGCGAAGACGACAAAATCAATGTTTACGGGGCTCGTGTCCACAACCTGAAGAACATAGATGTTGAGATACCGCGCAACTCACTGACAGTCATCACCGGACTCAGCGGCAGCGGTAAGTCATCATTGGCTTTCGACACCATCTTTGCCGAAGGACAACGTCGTTATATCGAGACTTTTTCTGCCTATGCCCGCAACTTCCTAGGCGGTCTGGAGCGTCCTGATGTCGACAAGATTACAGGACTCTCGCCCGTCATCAGCATCGAGCAAAAGACCACCAACAAGAACCCCCGTTCCACAGTAGGTACGACAACAGAGATCTACGACTACCTACGCCTGCTCTTTGCCCGTGCTGGTCGAGCCTATAGTTACGCCACAGGTGAGGAGATGGTGAAATATACCGAAGAGAAGGTTTTGGAGATGATCCTTCAGGACTATGAAGGCAAGAAAATCTTTATCTTGGCTCCCGTGGTGCGCAGCCGTAAGGGTCACTACCGTGAACTCTTCGAAGCCATGCGACGTAAGGGCTATCTGAACATGCGTGTCGACGGTGTCGTTGTCGAGGTGACCAGAGGCATGAAAGTCGACCGTTATAAGAACCACAACATCGAGGTGGTCATCGACAAACTCGAGGTAAGAGCCAAAGATAGCGAACGTCTCAAGAAGTCGGTGGCAATCGCAATGAAACAAGGTGAAGGTCTGATTATGATTCTCGACAAAGACACAGGTTCTGTCAAACATTTCTCACGCCGTCTCATGTGTCCAACTACGGGCATAAGCTACTCAGACCCAGCACCTAACAATTTTTCATTCAACTCACCTCAAGGAGCCTGTCCGCATTGCAAGGGACTGGGGTATATCAATGAGATAGACCTAAATAAAGTTATCCCTGACCGCTCGTTAACCATTTATGAAGGCGGCATTGTGCCTCTCGGAAAATACAAGAATCAGATGATTTTCTGGCAGATTGATGCCTTGTTGAAGAAGCATGACTATGATCTAAAGACTCCCATCAAAGACATCTCTGACGAAGCCATGACAGAGATTCTTTATGGCTCACTCGAGAGTGTCCGAATTGATAAAGATTTAGTCCACACCTCCAGCGACTACTTCGTGGCCTTCGATGGCATCATCAAATATCTGCGCAGCGTGATGGACAACGATGATAGTACCTCTGGACAGAAATGGGCCGATCAATTCCTCGCCGAATGTGAGTGTCCCGAATGTCATGGTCAGCGCCTTAATCAAGAGGCCCTATCCTATAAGATTTGGAACAAGAACATCTCTGAGCTTGCTACAATGGATCTCTCAGAACTACGTGAATGGCTGGATCAGGTCGAGGAGCACCTCGATCATCAGCAACAGCAGATTGCCCACGAAATTCTTAAGGAAATCCGTACTCGCCTCGACTTCCTGCTCGAAGTGGGTCTTGACTACCTCGCTTTGAACCGTCAGTCAGCGAGTCTGTCAGGCGGTGAAAGTCAACGCATCCGTCTCGCAACACAAATCGGCTCACAGCTCGTCAACGTACTTTATATCCTCGATGAGCCCAGCATAGGCCTGCACCAGCGTGACAATCAAAGGCTCATCCATTCGTTGAAGGATCTGCGTGACCTTGGCAACACGGTCATTGTCGTCGAACATGATGAAGACATGATGCGCAGTGCCGACTGGATTATCGACATCGGTCCCCGTGCCGGCCGAAAAGGTGGTGAGGTGGTCTTCCAAGGTACCCCCGCCGACCTCCTCAAGACCGACACGCTCACAGCCAAGTATTTGAGCGGAGAGTTGAGAGTTGAGAATGTAGAGTTTGCACTTCCTCGAAGAACTGGCTCTGGCAAGAGTCTTGTCTTGAAAGGTTGCACGGGCAATAACCTCAAGCACGTTGATGTCTCTTTCCCCCTCGGCTGTCTGATCTTGGTTACTGGTGTCAGTGGCTCAGGCAAATCCACGCTCATCAACGAAACACTCCAGCCTATTCTCTCCCAACATTTCTACCATAGTCTAAAGCGCCCCATGCCTTACGAAAGTATCGAAGGTTTGGAGTACATCGATAAGGTGGTCAACGTCGACCAGTCGCCCATCGGCCGTACGCCGCGTTCCAATCCCGCCACATACACTGGTGTCTTCTCGGACATTCGCTCACTCTTCGTCAATCTCCCTGAGGCCAAGATTCGCGGCTACAAACCCGGTCGTTTCTCGTTCAATGTGAAGGGTGGTCGCTGCGAGGAATGTGGTGGCAACGGCTACAAGACCATCGAGATGAACTTCCTGCCTGACATCCAGGTGCCTTGTGAGGTCTGTCACGGCAAGAGGTATAACCGCGAAACACTCGAAGTGCGCTATAAGGGTAAATCCATTGCCGACGTGCTTGACATGACCATCAATCAGGCTGTGGAGTTCTTCGAAAACGTGCCCGACATTCTCCGCAAGATTAAGACCATTCAGGATGTAGGTCTGGGTTACATCAAACTAGGCCAGTCGTCCACTACACTCTCAGGTGGCGAAAGTCAGCGTGTAAAACTCGCCACCGAACTGTCAAAGCGCGACACGGGAAAGACGCTATACATTCTTGACGAACCTACTACGGGTCTGCATTTCGAGGACATCCGTATTCTGATGGACGTGCTACAACAGTTGGTCGACAAAGGCAACACCGTCATCATTATCGAACACAACCTCGATGTCATACGCCAAGCCGACTGGATCATCGACATCGGTCCTGAAGGTGGTCGCCGAGGCGGTGAGATACTCTCCGTCGGCACCCCAGAGCAGGTATCTAAGTCCAAAAAAGGCTACACCCCGCAGTTCCTTACACAAAAGCACCTCTAGTATATTACTAAAGGTGCTTTACTCTGTTATCTGATACTAAAGGTTTAGTATCATATTATTGCGATTAAAAACCTGCGGCAGCAATCCACTCGTAGATACAGCTAACGACACCGAAGAGGGCGATGCCAACGGTGCAGATGCCTAACGCGATCTTGGTAGCCTCGTCGCTCTTGAATGCGGGCAGCGGCTCGTCGGTCTTCGTGATATACATCGCCTTCACGATGAGCAAGTAGTAGTAGAGTGACACCACCGTATTCACGAGGGCAATAAACACTACGAAGTAAGCCATCGGCTGACCGTTCTGAACGCCGGCCATAAAGACGAAGAACTTCGAGAACATACCTGCGAACGGTGGAATACCAGCCAACGAGAACAATGCCAGCGTCATCAGGAAGCTGAGCTTGGGGTTGGTCTGATAGAAACCGTTGTATGCCGCCATATCAGTACGTCCGCCATTCTTCCGCTCCACCACATTGATGACGGTAAAGACAGCCATGTTAGCTACGATGTAGACCAGTACATAGTAAGTCAATGCAGCTATACCCATTTGGTCGTTGCCCACCACAGCCAACATGATATAGCCGGCCTGTGAGATACTCGAGAACGCCATGAAGCGCTTGAGCTCATTCTGACGGATAGCAAACAGGTTGGCCACCGTGATAGAAAGCACGATGACGATATAGAGCAGATAGTTCCAGTACTCGACCATCGGTGCAAAGGCCTTCATCAGGATGGTGCACAGCGTGATGGCAGCGGCGCCCTTGGAAATCACACTCAGATAACCCGTCACAGGCGTCGGCGCACCCTGATAGGTATCGGCCGTCCAGAAGTGGAAGGGAACGAGTGAGATCTTGAAGCCAAGTCCGCTGAAGAAGAACACGAGTCCCATGATGGCCAGAGGTGACGACTGAGCGCCGACCGTTTCAAGATGGGAGGCGATATCATAGAAGTAGAGCGTACCCGTAGAGGCATAGATGAATGAGATGCCAAAGAGCATCACACCACTTGAGAATGTAGCCACGAGGATATACTTTGCTGCACCTTCAGCAGAGTTCTTGCGATCTTTGTCGAAAGCCACCATACAGGCCAGAGGCACCGAAGCCATCTCGAGACCGAGGAAGAACATCAGGAAGTTGCCTGATGACATCATCACAAACATACCCAGCAGGGTACTGAGAATCAGCATATAGAACTCACCGGCAATGCGCTGACGGGTCTCTACCCACGAATCGGCCATGATCACCACAATGAACGTACCGAAGGTGAGCACCATCTTCATCACGTTCACAGCCTGAGTTGCTACATACATACCGCCAAAGGCCGTAATCGTATCTTCCTGTCGCATCGCACTGAAAATGGCGAAGCCAACACTCATCAGCATGAACATAGTGAGGCGACCCAGTGCCACATAGGCCTTCTCACCACGGAGTTCGCCGCTCTTCGTCATCGCGAAATCGAACGCAAATACAATAATCAATGCTATGACCAGAGCACACTCTGGAAACATATATATAAATTGTCCGTAATTCATATCTTTGTCCTCCTTTCTTTACATGACACCAATTGACTCCAAGATCGTACCTGCGGCAGGCGAGATCATGTCGCTGAAGAAGAACGGCATACACCCCAGACCAGCTACACAGAAAATCAGACAGATCACAGCGACGCGTTCATCCCATGTCGCATCGGTGAGCTCGAGGAAGTGCTTGTTCTCCACCTCGCCATATAGGATCTTACCAACCACGCGCAGGATATAGACTGCCGTGACGACAATCGACGTACAGGCGATGATGGTAGCCACCATGCGGAACGAGGTGTTCGGATCACCACTCAATGGCTCAGCACCGAAGGCACCCACGAAAATGGTCATCTCAGCAATGAAGCCAGAGAAGCCGGGAAGACCGAGGTTGGCGAGACCGGCAATCACATAACCCACGGCAAGGAATGGCATGATCTTCATCAGTCCAGCCAGCTCGCGGATATCACGGGTGTGAGTACGTCCGTAGATCATACCGATAAGGGCGAAGAACAGAGCCGTCATCAGTCCGTGCGAGAGCATCTGCAGCACAGCACCAGTCACAGCCGTCTGACTCATCATCAGCAAGGCGAAGAGCACCAGTCCGCAGTGAGACACAGACGAGTAAGCATTGATATACTTCAGGTCGGTCTGCACGCAAGCAGAGAAAGCGCCATATACCACAGAGATCGTCGTCAGGATCAGGAAGATCCACGAGAGATCCTGAGCAGCCTCAGGCAACAGATACATCGCTACACGGAAGCAGCCGTAACCTCCCAGTTTCATCAGCACACCAGCGTGCAGCATGGATACTGCTGTAGGCGCCGAAGCGTGACCATCGGGAGACCAAGTGTGGAACGGGAACAGAGCGCCCAGCACACCGAATCCGATGAAGATGAAGGGGAAGAAGATGTTCTGGATATGACCAGGAATGCAGTGATTAGCAGCAATCGTGGTGAGCTCGAAGGTGTATGAACCGCTGTAGAGACCGTTGAAGTAGTAGATACCCAACAGACCCAGAATCAGCAGGGCAGATCCTCCCATCAGCATCAGCGTCAGCTTCATAGCCGAGTACTCCTTTCGACCTGAGCCCCATACACCAATCAACAGGTACATCGGAATCAGTGCCACCTCATAGAACATGAACATCGTGAAAAGGTCGGTAGAGATAAAGAAGCCAAACACACCTGTAGAAAGCAAGGTGAACCAAAGGAAGTACTCCTTGGTAAGGGGCTTCAACTGCCACGAGGCAAAGGTACCTGTGAACACGATGATGCTCGAGAGCAACAGCATAACTACAGAGATACCATCGACACCGACACTATAGGCAATATTCAGGGGCTTGAACCATGGAGTGCTATAGGTGAGCAGCATCTCGGCAGTGTTACCTGCGGCACGCTCCTGGACAAAATAGATGGTCAACCAAATAGAGAGAGCCAGTAGACACGAAGCTCCCGTTACCATCACACCACGCACCTGATTGAGATTCTTGGCCAACCACAATCCCAAAAGCATCAGGGCGGGAATTATTACGAAAACAGTTAATATACTCATATCTTTAGATGCATAATAGGATTAACGTTAAAGCAACTGTGCCCGTGAGGAACCATACGGCATACTGGCGAACATCGCCACTCTGCCAGCTACGGATACTCTCACCAGCCTCGTTAGCACCCCAGGCCATGAAGTTGAACGTGCCATCAACAATATGACGGTCGAACCAGGCAATCGGTGTTGAGATGCAACGGAAGATGATACGATGAGTAACATACTGCCAGATCTCGTCCTGATAGAAACGCTTGTAGGCTGCACGGTGCAGCTTGGGGAACGTAGCATACAGACGATCAGCAATAGGCTGACTCTCACCTTTATAGATATAGGTGGCGAGACAGATGCTCAGAATCGCAATAACTGTAGAGGTAAGGGCTATCTGCGTGTTGAAGTGGATGGTATAATCGGTACCAGCAGCAGAAACGTAGCTACCGAACGAACCGCCCCACTCCATGAATCCGCCAAGTGTGGTGTAGACACCAACACCGACGGTGATGACACAGAGCACGATCAGAGGAATCGTCATTGACAAAGGGGCCTCGTGTGGCGTGTGATGCTCGTGAGCCTCTTTATTCTCAGTTCCCCAGAAGATGCCGTAGTACAGACGGAACATGTAGAAGGCTGTCATAGCGGCTATACCCGTCATAATCCAACCTACTACTGGACTATACTCCATGCAAGCGGTGATGATCTCATCCTTTGAGCTGAAGCCCGAGAAGAATGGGATACCGGCGATAGCCAGACAGCTGATGAGGAACGTGATATGCGTGATTGGCATATACTTACGCAGACCACCCATCAAGGCCATCTCGTTCGAGTGAACAGCGTGGATGATACATCCTGCACCCAGGAACAAGCAAGCCTTGAACATAGCGTGGGTAAACAGGTGGAACATACCAGCCATATAACCCAGCTGTGCGTGGTTATCGAGCACAGCACCATGATGACCGGGCAGCGATACACCCAGCGCCACCATCATAAAGGCAATCTGCGAGATCGTCGAGAATGCCAGCACACGCTTGATATCGCTTTGAGCACATGCTACAGCAGCAGCATAGAAAGCGGTGAACACACCCACCCAGACCACAATCGACATCGCTTCAGGGGCATACTGAATCCAGAGGGGGAACATACGGGCGATCTGAAACACACCAGCCACCACCATCGTAGCAGCGTGGATAAGTGCAGATACAGGTGTAGGGCCCTCCATAGCGTCGGGCAGCCAGATGTGCAAGGGGAACATGGCGGACTTACCAGCACCACCGATAAACATCAGCGTGAGTGCGGTAGGAATAATGAAACCACCAGCGGCAACGGCCTTAGCAATGTTACCCTCGATGAAAGGTGTAGTTCCCTGACCCATCACAATATCGCCAGCAAATGAGAAGCTGAACGAGTCTACGAAGTAGCCGAAGGTAAGGATACCCACGAGGAAGAACATATCAGCAAAGCGAGTCACAATGAATGCCTTCTTTGAGGCAGCGATGGCTGGCTTCAATGGATAGTAGAAGCCGATGAGCAGGTATGAGCTGACACCTACCAACTCCCAGAACATATACATCTGGAAGATGTTGGTGGCCAGTACCAGACCCAGCATTGACATCGTGAAGAGACTCAGGAAAGCGTAGTAACGCTGGAAGCCCTTCTCGCCGTGCATATAGCCGAATGAGTAGATATGAACCATCAGTGATACGGTCGAAATCACGATCAGCATCATCACGCTGATAGGATCCAACAGAATACCGAGGTCGAAATGCAGATTGCCCAAAGGCAACCAGGTGAAGTTATACGGAACAAACGTCTGATACACGCCATCCACACGGTCCATTCCAAAATACTGGAAGGCGGTGAGGTAAGAGAGTATCGTGACGATTCCCAGTGAACAGGTGCCAATCAGTCCGGCTACCTTGTGCTGCATCTTCATGCCGGCCAGTCCAAGAACGATGAACGACAGCAGCGGCAGAAGCATGATAAAAATTGTATATTCAAACATAATGTTCAATTTTCAATGTTCAATGTTCAATTTACCACTATCCTTTCATATTCTTGATAGCCTCAACGCTGTCGCTCTTGAAGTTGCGATAGACATTGATGATAATAGCGATGGCCACTGCACTTTCGGCAGCAGCGACACCGATCACAAAGAGCGTCATAAACATACCTTCCATACCGTTGGGATATAGCAGACGGTTGATGGCGGCAAAGTTGATGTCAACGGCATTAAGTACCAGCTCCACAGAGATGAGCATAGCAATCAGGTTGCGACGGGTCACAAAACCATAGACACCGATAAAGAACAACAGGGCACTGAGTGCGAAATAACATTCAACGGGTATCATTGCTTATCCTCCTTTCTTGCTACTACCAAACCTCCGATGATACATGCCAGCAGGAATACTGAGATGAACTCGAAAGGCAATACATACTGATACTTCTCTGAACCAACGAGGGCCATACCGATTTCCTTCATCGGAACCTCTACGTTGGCTATCTCCTGAGTGTAGAAGCCTGTCTTCAGCAGAATCAGACTCACCACCACTAGTCCGGCAAAGGCAGCCAGACCGCCAGCGATCATCTTACTCGACTTCACACGCTCCTCAAGACCCTGAAGGGTACGCTTGCTTACCAACTGGATGGCAAACACATAGATCATCGTAACGCCTCCGGCATATACTGAGATCTGAGCGGCTCCAAGGAAGGTATAATCCAGCAGGAAATAGATACCTGCTACACCAAAGAGCACAAACAACATAAATGTTGCAGCTCGCATAATCCTCGTTGTGGTGACGCACATCAGCGCTGAACCGATGATGAACACCGCGAGAATGCAAAACATGATTGTATTTCCCATATGGCGTTACTTCGTTTTAGTGTTAAACTTACCGATCTCGAACTCTGCGCCACCCTCGATGAGGTTGGGCAGCGAACCACCCTGATAGACTTCCTCGTTCAGGTGGAGCACCAACTTTGAGCGGTCGAACACAGCGTTCTCGAAATCATTCGTAAACTCGATGGCGTCGAAGTTGCAGGCATTCGTACAAAGCTGGCAGAACATGCAGTCGCCCAGGTCGTACTGATAGTCATCGAGCACCTTCTTTTTCTTGCCCGTCTCAGGATCCTCGGCCATGTGGGCTGTAATCTTGATGGTTCCATTCGGACAGGCCTTCTCGCACAATGTGCAAGCCGTACACTTGTAGCTGCCGTCCTCGTTGCGCTTAAACGTTAAGCGACCGCGATGACGCTTAGCCACATGGAGTGTGGTCTTGCGGTTCTCAGGGTACTGCTCTGTAGACTTGTTGGTGAAGAAGTCCTTGAAGTATTCCTTCCACGAGGTCTTCATACCAACGGCCAAAGTCTTCAGGCCGTGCCCGATTTCTCCGAAATATGTTTTGTTATCTTCCATTGCTATACCTTATTTAATATATATACCTAAGGCGACCACGACAGTCATAATCACAAGATTAATGAGTGCCAGCGGCATGAGATACTTCCACTCCAGCTTCAGGATCTGGTCGATACGCAGACGTGGGAACGTCCACTTAATCCACATCAGAATCCATACCAGGAAGAAGGTCTTACCCATAAACCAAACGATACCTGGAATGTAGTTCATCACGGCATCGAAGGCCTCGATACCGATGTTCACAGGTGCCCAACCACCGAGGAATACCGTAGCGGCAATACCTGCGATGATGAAGAGATTGAGAAACTCAGCGAGATAGAAGAAGCCGAAGCCCATACCAGAATACTCGGTATGATGACCGGCAGTCAACTCACTCTCAGCCTCAGCCATATCGAACGGACCACGGTTGGCCTCCGCGTTACCTGCGATGAGGAAGACGAAGAAGGCGATGATGGCAGGGAGGTGTCCTTGGAAGATCAACCACTTCCAAGGGCCTGTCTGAGCCTCCACAATACCGCTCATCTGCATGGTACCTGTCAGGATGACAGCGGTAATCAGGCAGAGGCAGAGCGACATCTCGTAAGAAATCATCTGCACAGCACCACGCATGGCCGAAACTACCGAATACTTATTGTTAGAACCCCAACCGGCCAGGAAGATACCTACAACACCGATTGAAGAGATAGCGGTGAGCAGGAACACACCTACATTGAAGTCGAGGATGGTGGCACCATTGTTCCAAGGGAGGAACGAGAAAGCACCAACAGAGCCGATAATCACCAAGAGTGGAGCAACGAGATAGAGCACCTTATCAGCCTTGTCAACGATGAAGATCTCCTTGATGAGCATCTTCAACACGTCGGCAAACACCTGCAGCAAGCCCCAGTAACCTACTCGCATCGGGCCAAGACGGCATTGGAAGTAGGCACATACCTTACGCTCCATAAATATCAGTACGATGGCGATGAGGGCATATCCTACGAGGATACCCGTACCCACCAGCACGCACTCAATCAATATTGCCAACCAGTCAGGACAACCGATTGTAATCCTGAGCAGTTGGTCGAACCATTGTGTTACTAAACTAAAATCGAACATATATTCTTATATTTTTTACGACTATTTCTTATTTACGACAACTTACACAACTTGGACAACTTTTTAAGACAAAAATGTTGTCTTAGTTGTCATTGTTGTCGTTAAAATAAACATCATTGTCGTTTCTGTTATTATCTATCAATGTCCGGGATTACAACGTCAATAGCAGCACACGTAGCGATGAGGTCGGCAATCTTCTGACCACGAAGCATTGGGTCGAAGGCACCTACCAGCGAGAGACCCATCGGACGCATCTTCATGCGGTAGGGACTCTTGTCGCCACGACTGTCAAGATAAACACCAAACTCACCGGCCACACCCTCAACAGAGTAGTACCACTGTCCCTCGGGCACCTTGATGATTGGCTTCTGCTTCACGTAGAAGTCACCCTCAGGAATGTTGTCAATGAGCTGCTCAATGATATTCAGGCTCTGATACATCTCGTTAATGTGGACGAGGTAGCGGTCCATCGAGTCGCAACCAGTCAATGTGCACTGCTCCCACTCCACCTTGTCATACATATCATAGGGGTGGTTCTTGCGCACGTCGTTCTTCCAACCTGAAGCACGTCCGGCAGGACCGGTAACAGCGTAGTTGATACAATCCTCAAGACTCATCGGACCACAGTTCTCCAGACGGTTGTGAGTAATCACATTATCGCCGAAGATGTCCATATACTCCTGGATGGTCGGACGCAGATACTTCACCAGATCCTTACAGTTCTTGACGAAGTTCGGATCAATATCATCCTGCAGACCACCAATACGGTAGTAGTTCTGAATCAGACGACCACCCGTGGTTTCTTCCATACAGTTCAGCACGTGCTCACGGTCACGCATACCATAGAGCATACCCGTCAGAGCACCCAAGTCCTGAGCCACACAAGAGGTGTACAGCAGGTGAGAATCGAGACGCTGCAACTCATCCATAATGGTACGGATGTACTTGATGCGGTCAGTCAATTCAACGCCCATTCCCTCTTCAATAACACCTACCAGCGCATGACGATGTTGCATGGCTCCCAGATAGTTAAGACGATCTGTTAAAGCCAATGTCTGAGGATAGGTCATATCTTCCCACATCTTCTCGATGGCACGATGGATATAGCCCAGATGCGGATAGATGCGCTTGACGGTCTCACCGTCGAGTACGGTCTGCAAACGGAGCACACCGTGGGTTGCAGGATGCTGAGGACCGATGTTGATCACATAGTCATCGGCACCGAACAGACGATTCTGCTTACTCTGCAGGTTGCCGTCTTTGTCGATGAAATACTCCAGACCGTAGTCGGGCTCCACATCGTCCTCCAACGTGTAGTCGTCATTGAACTTCCAGTCCTTGCGGAAGGGATAACCCTTGAAATCACTGCGGAGGAAGAGTCGACGCATATCCTTATGACCCAGGAATACGATGCCGTAGAAGTCGTAAACTTCACGCTCCAACAGGTCGGCCACCTTCCAAATGTTAGAAACGGTGGGGATGTAGGCCAGCATCTGACCCTCCAGATCACAGCTGCCGTTGCTCGACATACCGTCGCCACAGACCTGCTTCTTGGCCAGCATCTTCACTGAGCAACGCTCGTGGGTCTGGGTATTCTCAAGGATATAGATACATCCGAGTCCCTCTTCAGAACCGAAGTCCTCACCGACGATGGTTACAAGATAGTCAAAGCCTTTCTTGTCCTTCAAGTTCTGCATCTCAGAGGCGAACTTGTCAAAATCGAATGATAAGAATTCTAATTTCATGCCTTGTCCTCCTCTACTTTAGCAGCCTCCTGGGCTGATTTCATCTCATTAACAAACTCCTGTGGAACATCAGTCACCACGATTGTCTCGCGACGGTGGTCATTGTGCTTAGAGCGGAATGTCAGCTCCTCGTTCGATACACCCAGTGCAGCCTCCTCAGCGGTCTGCTTGTGATTGGCGCCTCCGAAGAACTTCTCAATCTTCACCTTACGCTGCAGCTGCATCATGCCATACATGATAGCCTCTGGGCGTGGAGGACAACCAGGGATAAACACATCGACAGGTACGATCTCCTCGATACCTTTCACTACATGATAGCTCGACTTGAACGGTCCACCGCTGATGGCACAGCCACCTACGGCAATCACATACTTCGGCTCAGCCATCTCGTCATACAGACGCTTCAGTGCGGGAGCCATCTTGTGCGTGATGGTACCGGCACACATAATCAGGTCGGCCTGACGGGGAGAGTTACGCGTTACCTCGAAACCGAAACGGGCGAAGTCATAGCGTGCACAACCGCAGGCCATGAACTCAATACCACAGCACGACGTAGCGAAAGTCAGCGACCAGAGAGAGTTCGAACGGCCCCAGTTGATCAACTGGTCCAGCGAACCTGTCACCACATTGACGCCACCCTCATGGAGCTCGTCAATAATCTTCTCCAACGAGGCATTGTCGTTCCACTCCTCATAGGGAATACTCTTGATGTGCGGTTTCCTTACTTCCATTCCAAGTCTCCTTTCCGCCAGGCATACGCCAAGCCTAATACCAGAACTACCAGGAAGAAGCCTATCGACAGCAGGGCCATCGCGCCGAACTCCTTCACTACCACTGCCCATGGATACAGAAAAACCGTTTCTATATCAAACATGAGGAACAAGATGGCAAAGAGGTAAAATCCCACCGACATCGGCAACCACGAGCTGCCTCGCGTGGGGATACCACTCTCATACGGCTCACCTTTCACCTTCGCGTAGGACCTCGGTCCAATCAGCTTGGCTACGACGTAAGCCGCCACCACCAATGTAATAGCCGTCAACAAGACGGTAATTAACAAAGTAAAGTTCATAAATTAAATATAATGTTATAACAATATTGTTCTCGTTTTCAAGCAGTTACTAGCCTACAATTTGTAGCTTCACAGCTTTCGTGCTGCAAAGGTACAAATAATATTTGTAAATTCATCGAATAATTATAAAAAAATTCGATAAATCCCTAAAAAAAGTTGATTACATCTCTGCGCTTCGCTCAATGATCTCAAGACACATCCGACTGTTGTGGTAGGGACACTTCCAGAAACCGGCCTTGTCATCGACGGTATTCAACGTTCCATCGGGATGTCTGCTCCAATACCACTCGCCATTCTCCCAGTCGATGATCTGGGTCTTGATATAGTTCCACCCTTGGAAAGCCCGCTCCAGTGCCTGCTCGTCGCCAAAATGCTGCCAGAGATTGAACCAGCCGACAACATTCTCGGCCTGAACCCACCAATGAAGGTCATCGTCCACATGTCCGGTCGTTAGATTGGCCTCATGGATCATCGAACCATCAGCATTCAAGCCCTTCTCCGATGCCTTTGCCACCTCGCGAACAACGGGTTCTACCTTTGCCAGCACGTCGCGATCGCCTAAGACGAGTGCTGCCTCGTGCATCAGCCACGAACACTCGATATCGTGTCCGTAGCTCTCCAGATGTCCTGCGCCTCGGGTCCAGTCCATCTCGAAGAAGAGATCCAGATGATGGGTCTCAGGATTGAGGATGCGATCCGTAAAGATACCGATGATATTGCGCAGGGCAGCCTCAACGCGGAAGAGTGTCTCTTGAGGCACAGCAACCTCTATCGGGAGCACGGAACCAAGAACAGGCACATAGTCGCACGACGAAGCAGCCTGAAATTCCTTCAGACAGCGATACAGATTAGCATACGGCTCAATAATATGCAGATGGGTATTCTGCGACTTGGGGAAGTTGGCATCCAGTTCTGAGAGCCGCATATCAGCTATCTCGCCCCACTCTCGCGTACAGGCCTCGATATAACCATTATGCGCGTGGTCGAAGGCATGTTCCTCGACACAGTCGAAGAGTTGCAGTGCATAGTCCAGCGCCTCTCTGTCACCTGTGGCACGCGCATATTCCGACAAGCCATAGATGGCAAAGCCAATGGCATAGAACTGCTTCTTGGTGTCGAGCGGACGACCAAGATAATCGACGCTCCAAAAGACGCCACCAAACTCGTTGTCGATGAAATGTCCGATAAAATAGTCTTTTGCCCGTGTTGCGGCCTCAAGATACTCCTGCTGGCCCAACACCCGATAGGCCGCTGAGAACGACCAGAGGATACGGGCATTCAGTATAGCCCCTTTCTCAGCTTCGGGGTGCAACACCCCCTGATTGTCGATACGACCATAAAAACCACCGTTCTCATGATCAATCATCTTGTCGAGCCAGAAACGCAGGATGTTCTGTTGGAGAACATCCTGCATCTCCTGCCTCATGGTACTTACAGTATACATTGTTTTGGTACTTATTCTATAGCGCGAACCTTCTTGAGTTCATTATTAATCTCATTGACACGCGTTGTCGTCAACGGATAGAACCACACCACCACAATGGCCAAGGCAGCCACAGCAGCAGGGATAAAGCTCATCAGCCAACGCAACACCATAAGTGCACTCTCCGGCTGAACGACACCGGCAGCAATCTGGTCGGCATCGGTCACATAGCCGAAGCCTGAGAGCAACCACAGAACGGCTGCACCACCGATGGCACCACCAAACTTCTGGGCCATAGAGGCCGACGAAAAGATCAGACCCGTAGAGGCTGTCATATACTTCAACTCAGCATAGTCGCTGACGTCAGCATACATACTCCAGATCAGCGGCGACATGATACCCGTGAAGACCGAGATCACCACCTGCAGGATGAGCATCGTCCAGAAGCCCGACGGTGTACAAGGTACGAAGAAGAAGGCGATACTCAATACGAGCAGGGCGGCATTGACTACGATAAAGGTCGTCTTCTTACCCAGTTTACCGGCAATAGGTACACAGAGGGCCACACCCACCATGTTCGACACCTCACCGATACCCAGGAAGAGTCCGGCATAGAACAGGAAGGCGAGTCCGAAGAACGACATATGCACATCAGGGCCGATGATGTCTGCAAAGAAGTAGGCCACCGTTGCACCGCGCACCGTATTGAACAGGTTCGAGCACAGTGCGGCACCGATGAGCAACCACCAGGGCTTGTTCGACAGCAACGACTTGAAGTCATTACCCACACTCACCGTAGATATCGTCTTCAGATGCTCCTTGGTCAGCATGAAGCAGAGGATGAACATCACGAAGCAGGCGGCAGCAATCACCACCATACCCCAGAACCATCCGCCAGGCGTATTATAGCCTCCGAACATATTCGTCAACGGTTCCCAGAGGAACAGTGCGAGGAACGAACCACCGTAGGCGAAGAACATACGGAAGGACGAGAAGACGGTCTTCTCGTTCGGATCGTCGGTCATCACACCCAGCATCGCACCGTAAGGCACGTTGATACCTGTATACACGGTCATCATCATGATATAGGTGATATAGGCCCATATCAGCTTGGCGCCGTAGTCCCAGTCGGGTGTGGTAAACAGCAGGATACCACAGATGGAGAAGAAGGGCGCCACCCACAGCAGATACGGACGGTACTTACCCCATTTGGTGTTCGTACGGTCTGAGATGATACCCATCATCGGGTCCGAGACGGCATCCCAGATACGTGTGACGAGCACCAGCACACCAGCGTCAATCAGCGAAAGACCGAAGATGTTTGAATAGAAGAATGGAAGGTAGTAAGAAAAAATCTTCCAGAATGTGGACGACGACATATCGCCGAAGCCATATCCTATTTTCTCGATTAATTTAGTCTTAATCATCTTATTAGAGTTTTAAATTGTTACGATTCTTTGCTATCAGCGCCTTGATGGTCTCCACACTGGCAGCCGTCGTCAGACCGTCCTCAGGTGTATTCATACAGTAGTCGATCAGTTTGTCTACCGTCGATGTAGCCACATGCATGCGCGTATCCGCAGAGGCATAGTAGATAAACACCTTGCCGTCCGGATCAGCAATCCAGCCGTTGGCGAAGGCCACGTTCATCACATCGCCCACGTATTCGTTACCCTCAGGCACAAGGAAATAGCCGCCGGGCTGTGCGATCACCTTCGTGGGATCGTCCAGGGCTGTCATATAGAGATAGAGTACATACCTCAGACCGTCGGCCGTTGCACGTACGCCGTGAGCCAGATGCAACCAGCCCTTTGGGGTCTTGATGGGATGCGGTCCCTCACCGTTCTTCACTTCGGTGATGGTATGATAGTGACGTGCGTTGATGATCTTCTCTTCCTTCACCTCAGCATGCGTGATATCCTCGACGAGTGCCCATCCGATACCTCCGCCCGAGCCTGTATCGATAAATCCGTCTTGTGGACGGGTGTAGAAGGCATACTTACCGTCGACGAACTCCGGATGGAGCACCACGTTTCGTTGCTGCGACTTCGTCTTCAGGTCAGGCAACCGCTCCCAAGTCTTCAGGTCCTTGGTCCTTGCGATACCGGCGGTAGCCGTTGCAGCCGAGAGGTTGCCGGGCTGCGAGTCATCATGACGCTCGGCACAGAAGACGCCGTAGATCCAGCCGTCCTCATGCTGGGTTACACGCATATCGTAGATATTCGTTGCGGGGATCACGTCGTCGGGCATCGTGATGGGTTCCTCCCAGAAACGGAAATTATCGATGCCGTTGGGCGACTCAGCGACCGCAAAATAACTCTTCCGGTCGGCGCCCTCCACACGGACCACCAGACAGTACTTTCCCTGCCACTTGATAGCGCCTGCATTAAATGCACCGTTGCACATGATGCGTTGCATCAGATAAGGATTGTCCTGTTCGTTGAAGTCGTATTTCCACTCCAGGGGCACGTGCTCTGCCGTTACCACTGGATACTTGTATTTCTCGTAGATTCCGTTTCCCCACTCGAGGGGTTCGTTCTTACGGTTCAGCAGCTCCTCATGATGCTTCCGCAACGCTGCCACTTTTTCGCTAAATATTTCCATATCTTAATTAAATCAATGTTCAATGTCCTCAAGAAACATCACGTTCTCTGCCTCCTTGAAGGCCTTGTAGTCCTCGCCGCAAGGGGTGTTGGGCACCGGACCGAACCATTCCTTCTCGTAGTTGCGCCACAAGAGGAAGTACGAGATGGGGTACTTGTCCATCTGCACTTTCAATACGCGCGAGAACCACGTGGAATCAGTGACATTCTGCAGACCGCACTCCGTCATCGCCAGCAGCTTGCCGTTGTCCTTGGCAAACTGCGTGAGGAAGGTCAGGTCGGCATTCAACTGCTTCACGAAGTCCTCTTCGGTGCCCCACTGGTAGGCATCCTCACCGATCAGGGTCACGCGGTCGTTGCCCGGATAGCGTTGCATGAAGCGCTCCAGCGTCCAGTTGCCGTCGAGGTTGGGTGAATAGCTCCACAACAGATTATCAAATCCCCTACGGTTCATATAGTCCTGCAGGAGGTTCCAGAGTCCTTTGAATTCTTCGTCGCTACAGAGTTTCTGTCCCCACCAGAACCACGAGCCGTTGTTCTCGTGCCAGGGACGGAAGATAATGGGCACCAGCCGGTCCTCATCGTCCTTCAGGGTCTCTATGAAGTCTGCCACGCGTTCCATCCAGGTCTCAAAGAGTCCGGCATTCTTCCCACCAGGCAGGATGTTCTTCACGACAGTTGTGTCGGTCACGTCCCAAGCCGAACCAGCCGGGAACTTCTGAGCACCCCTGCCGCCGTCAGGAGCCGTTGTCATCGGGTTACGCGGGTGCCAGCTGAGGGTAACGATACCGCCTCGTTTCACATGCGCCAGTAACTCATCGTGGATACGGGTGAAGGGCACGCTGTCCAGGTTCTTGTCGTCGCCCATCTCGATACCTCCGAGGTCGAAGCCCATCACGGCAGGATAGTCACCTACGGTCAGCTTCACATCGCTCTTGCCGTCCTCATAGGCCCACCCGATGCCATAGAACGGGTCGTCCTGATGTCCGGCCATATAGCCTTTCTCCTGCAATGCGGTCATGCGCTGCTCCAACTGCTGGGCGGCAGTCATCTCCGGCTCAGCCTTCTTCGGCGTCGAACAGGCCACAACCGCCATCGCCACGATAAATATTACCAAATACTTCTTCATATTTCACTTTTCACTATTCACTATTCACTTTTCACTATTCACTCTTCACTTTCACCTTAACTTCATCTGCTTCAACAGCCATTCTTCCCACTCGTCCCACTGTTCCTGGTACCAGAAGTGCCAGGTCTGCTGATAGGGCGAGAGTTCCTTAGGCCCCTTGACGACGTTGTAGGTCGCGTAGGAGGTCGTTGGCGGCACCACGTCGTCGTTATAGCCGAACGAGAACCAGCCATTCTGCCGGTCGGTAATCAGTCGGGCGAAGTTCACGCCATCATAATACCGACTCACCTCCACTTTTTCACTATTCACTTTTTCACTATTCACTCTATAGAAGTAGTGCGGCCAGCCGCAGGCGACGCCCCTCAGCGAGTTCGTATGATCGCATAGAGCGGCATGCACTGGGGCGTAATAGGTGATGCGCTTGTCGAGTGCAGCCGTTGCCAGTGTGAGGAATCCGCCTTGCGACGACCCCGTCACACCCAGTTCCTTTCCATTCCAGGGGGTGTACTGTTCGATGTAGTCGAGCGCCCGGATACAACCGGCCACCACACGTTTATAGTAATGTTTGTCGCGATCGTCCATATTAAACTCCCAGTAACCCATCAGTGCCCCGTTAAACACATCATCGTACACTTTCTGGTCCATCGTGACGGAGATGCCGTGAATGCCGATCTCGAGTGTGATGGCACCCTGTGAGGCCGTCCACACATCACCGCCGTAAGGTCTGACACCGGCACCGGGCACTCTCAACAGGGCGGGATAGCGGCCTTCCTTCACCGGCACACAGAGGATGCCGTAGGTGCGGTAGTTGTCCTGCAGATTCTGGAAACTCACCTCGTAGACGTTCACGTCCTTCGTGCACCGCTCGGGCAGGAGTCGTTTCGTGGGGTTGAGGTCCGTCTTGCGAGCCTGGCTGATGACGCCTTGCCAGAACGCTTCGAAGTCCTTCGGCATCACCGTCGAGGGTTGCAGCTGTTCGGGCGAGAAGGCGACGTTACAGGCCTGCTTATAGTCTTTCCCGTCCACGTGTGCGGTCACGTCGACACGCCAGAATCCAGGCAGCATCATCTTCCCGCTTGTCAGCTTCAGCGTACCGTCCTTCAGCGTGAGTGAACCCTTCTCTAACTGATACATCTCAGGGCCTGAGGCATAGTCGATGCTGACATTGTCGATCAGCGTTCCCGACTTGCGCACCTCCACCGTGAACTGAGCCTTTTCGCCCGTCTTGTAGTTCCAGTCCTTATGGTCGGGTTCCACCGTCACCACGATGTTGTTGCCTCGGATCTGGGCGAAAGAATGAGGGCAGAGGAATGAAAAACAAGAGACGAGGATGACCATGCATATCCATACACGGCCACCCATCATCTTATGATCATTACTTCTTATCATTTATCGTTTATTCTTTAAAAAAGGTTTTCGGCTGCAAAGTTACGAACATTTTTTGAAATACAATAGCACAATTTTGCCTATTTACGGCATTTTATTGCCATTACCTCACTTTTTTCATCCTTTTCACCTGCTGACGTATCACTTTCAGGGTCGATTTGTCGCCCGAGAACACCGAATTGAGTCCCTGCTGCTCTTGTGCGGGGTCACCGGTATAGTCGTCGCCCACCAGCCATTGCTGCTCGTGTTGAGGTCTGGCGAAACCACCCCATCCCCAGAAGTTACAACCCGCGAAGTAGCCACCCTGTTCGGCATTGTCGGCCACCAGCGAGAAGACATACTGGTAAAAGCCGTCGCGTCCCTTTGTCGGTGTCCCGAGGGCGAACTTGAAGTCGTCTCTGGGATAGCCGAACTCCTCCATCACCAGTGGTTTCTTCAGTCGGGCGCAGATGTCCAGATGGCGGTCGATATAGTCCTTGGTATTGGCCTTGGCCTGCGGCAGGTCCTCGATGAGGTGGTCCTGTCGGGCCCAGCTCCAGTTGTAAGGCCACAGGTGGATATTGCAGTAGTCCACGTTCTTGTCGGCACAGATGCGCTCATAGCAACCCCAGTCGTTCTCGCAGCCCCACGAGCCTTCGCTGCCGATGGATACGAGGTGGTTCGGGTCAAGACTGCGGATGAGTGCCGAGGCCTCGGCGAGCCATTTCTCGAAGTCGGGCAGTGCCTCCTTGGCAAAGGCACGGGGCTCGTTGCCGATCTGCCACGACATGATAGCGGGATCGTCCTTATAGGCCACACCGGTATAGCGGTTGGTCCGACCGAGGATAAAGCGCACGTAGTCATAGAACAGTTCGTGGGCCTTCTGGTTCGAGGCGTACTGTGCCACGAAGTTCATATAGGCGGGGTAGCCGTCCTCGTTGGGTCTCGGGGCCTTTCCGGCTCCGGCGTGCTGCAGGTAGAAGCCGTATCCCCCACTCCATTCCCATGAGTTGTTCAGGTAGAGCACAGCCACCATCTGCCGTTTGCCCATCTCCATCAACAGGTAGTCGAGTCCGGCGAGGATGGTGTCATTGTAGACGCCCGGAGCCACCTGCAGTGTCGGCTCCACCTTCGTGGTCACACCGCGTTCACCGTCCGAACCCACGAGGATACGCAGGTTGTCGATGCCCATCTTCTTCATCAGGTCGAGTTCCTTCGTCAACCGTTTGCGGTCGCCGCCCTGTCCTTCCGACCCGAGGATGGCCCCGTACCAGAAGTTGGTGCCTACATAATAATAAGGTGTACCGTCTTTCTCGAAATGGCCGTCCCTGACCGTCACGAACTTCGACTGTCCGAACATCGGCAGCCACATCGCCACCAACAGCCCCGTCAGTAATAGTTTATGTACCTTCATCATTCAGTTTTTACGTCATTCTATTATTTGGCGGCAAATTTAACAAAAATTCCCCAAACCACCAAGGATTTGAGGAATTTTCTTCACACAAGGTCGCGTCGCACATTCACGCCGGCGGAGGTACAGCTGATTTTTACCCAGTTGGGCGAGCCTTAGAAATAAGAGCCACTTATTTTCTGAGAACTACCTATTTCTCTCTGTGTTAAGAGCCACTTGTGAAAATACTGGTGGCTCTTATTTGTGTGTGACATAAAATTGTATGTGTTTCCGACATAAGTCAACCAAGTTAACGAGTTAATGAATTAATGAATTAATAATTTTGTTTTTTTTATGTGCTATAAATAATGCTTTAATTTAATATACTATAATATATATTATAATATATATTATAGTATATTAAATTTATAAAGGTTCTCTTTATTATCTTCGTTTAAATGTGAATAGTAAAATTCTAAAAATATTAATTCATTAATTCATTAACTTCTATGTCACACTAGTTATTAAAAAACTGCTTCAAATTTTGGAACTTTAGAGAATAATGTCTATCTTTGCACCAATAAAACAATCAAAGATATGAAAATAATTAGAGGAGAATTCAAAGAGAAGCTTGACTTGCTGTTTGCCCCGTCTATCAAGGCTGGTTTTCCTAATTCAGCCGATGATTACATGCATGAGAGCCTGGACTTCAACAGGGATATCATCAAGCACCCCGAAGCCACGTTCTATGGCCGGGTGGAAGGTGACAGTATGATTGATCTTGCTATTGAGGAGGGTGATATTGCAGTTATTGACAGGAGCATCGAGCCAGAGCACGGTGACATCGTTGTGTCCTACATCGACGGGGAGTTCAATGTGAAGCTCCTTGACCTTACCCATAAGAAGGATGGGTATATCGAATTGAAGTCTGCCAACCCCAAAGCGCCCAATTTCCGCATCAATGAAGATGATAACTTTAGGGTGTGGGGAGTAGTCATCTGGACCATCAAACGGTGGAAATAAAGGATGTACGGCATAGTTGACTGCGATAACTGCTACGTCTCATGTGAGCGTGTTTTCCGTCCAGACTTGGAGGGAAAGCCGGTAGTTGTCCTGTCCAACAATGACGGTTGTGTTGTGGCACGTTCCAATGAGGCAAAGGCTATGGGGATCAAGGAAGGTACGCCATATTTCCAGCTGGCCCAGCAGTTCCCAAACCAAAAAATAGCGGTATTCAGCAGCAACTATGAGCTTTATGGTGACCTGACCTCGCGGGTGGTGAGCATCATCAGCCAGGAGGCGCCAGCCTTTTTCCGCTACAGCATCGACGAGTGCTTTGTGTATCTGGACGGGATGGAGAATTTCAACCTGCAGAAGTGGGGCGAGAACCTTCACAACAAGATTTGGAAGTGGGTCGGAATGCCTGTTTCCATCGGACTCGCACCCAACAAGACCCTAGCCAAGATCGCCTCCAAGCTAGCCAAGAAGTTCGAGGTCTACAGGCACTGTTGCATCATCGATAATGACCCCAACAGCATTGCTGCCTTAAAGTGGCTCCCTATCGAAGATGTCTGGGGCATTGGCCGGAGATACGCTGAGAAGCTGCAGGCCCTTGGCTGCAAGACGGCCTATGACTTTGCCTCGCATCATAAGGACTGGGTCAGACTCACCTTCAACAACATCAATATCATCAGGACTTGGCAAGAGCTGAATGGTGAGGATGTGGTGCCCAATGAGGAGCTG
>JAEEGH010000758.1_pt1 | contig 101695 bp, 97 predicted proteins | sample 9134181 | NCBI WGS metagenome assembly JAEEGH01 (sample SAMN16246544, study PRJNA631951) | gut metagenome | biome: gut microbiome; feature: rumen; material: DP-attached | host: Bos | place: Iran: Karaj | collected 2018-10
CTTTGGGACCAAAGATTCCATCAAGACCTCCGATGATACGACCATCATCTTCTTCGCCCGGGTTGGCTTGCTCGATAGCGATAAAAGCTTCCACCAGTCGCTGACCGACATTCTCTGTCACTTCACGCACATCACGCCAATGAGCACCATCAGGAATGCGGATAGCAAGCTCTTCTGCTTGCATATTGGCGTAGTCTTCACCTCCCTCACAGACAAAGCCCTCGAACTGTTCGTCATAGACATCACTAATACGCTTGAAGAACAGCAAGGGGAAGATATACTCTTTATATCCAGCAGCATCAATCTGTCCGCGCAGACGAGTGGCAGCGCCCCAAAGAAACGATTTCAATTCGTCAAGTGAAATCTGTTCGTTGGATTCACGATAGCGTTTTGTCTTTTTCTCTTCCATCTGTCTATGCGCTTATGACGTTTCTGAATTCTGCTTCGCGACGCTTCACTTCCTCGTAGGCAGCCTTAAACTCTGCAAGCACTTCGGCATAGGGTTTAATCGCTTCGCGATGATATTGAACATACTTATTGGGCGACAAATCGTAACCCTTTGTAGCAATCTCGTCGAGCGTAACCACTTGAGAGAAGTCCTCTACATTTTCATAGTTGGCATAGAGCTCAAAGAGGCGGTCAACATCCTTTTGCTCAAGGATATTCTGAGCACGCTTCTGCGTCAGTATCTTGGTGCCGTCAATCATCAGAACACGCGCACTATGTGCAGCGGGTTTCATCTTGCGAATAATCAGGAAACACGGCGAAAGGCCCGTTCCATAGAAGAGTTTGTCACCAAGCGTCACAACAGCCTCCATCATATCGCTCTTCACCAGCTTCTCACGGATGCGGCCTTCTTCGTTGCCTCGGAAAAGTACACCTTGCGGCATCACCACAGCCATACGACCATTCCCGGGAGCCATTGATGCTATCATGTGCTGAATCCAGGCGTAGTCGCCGCACGAGTCACTTGGAGTGCCCCAGATGTTGCGACCGTATTTGTCGGATGCCCACTCAACAGAGCCCCATTTCTCCAACGAGAACGGAGGATTGGCTATCACGCAGTCAAACTTAGCCACTTCGCCACCTTGCAGAATCTTAGGATTGCGAAGCGTATCACCTTGCATGATATTGAAATCGGAAGCTCCGTGAAGGAATAGATTCATTTTTGCAATGGCAGCATTGGTAACATTCTTCTCTTGTCCAAATATGTTTCCACAGCAAAGACTGCTATGATTCATGTGGTGAACCGCCTCGATAAGCATACCACCACTACCGCAAGCAGGGTCGTAAACACTTTCTCCTGGCTGAGGATTAAGAATACGCACCAGAAGCTGAACGACAGAACGAGGTGTGTAGAATTCACCAGCCTTTGCTTTGGAATCGTCTGCAAATTTCTTCAGCAGAATCTCGTAGGCATCGCCCATCAAGTCGGCTGGATAATTCTTGTTGCCAAGCTTACGAGTGCTCAAGTGTTCAATGAGATCGCGTATCTTTCCGTCAGACAGATTCTTCTTGTCGGTCCATTTCTGGGCGCTAAACATGCTGAGCACACCATAAAGTGTATCAGGATTTGCCAACTCAATGCCTCGCATAGCACCTACGATGGCAGCACCTAGATTTTCTGTACGCTCTCGCACATCCTGCCAATGACAGCCGTCAGGGATGACAAAGCGGTGCTGCTCTGGAAGCGAAGCATATTCTTCATCGCCACCACTCTCCTGAAGAGCATCCAATGTCTCTTCGTCATATACATCGCTGATGCGCTTGTAATAGAGGATGGGCGTTATATAGTCTTTGAAGTTGTCTTGGCTAACAGGCCCTCGTATTATGTTACAAGCCTCAAACAGGAAGTTGTACAAGCTTTGCACACCTTCCATTTTCAGCTCCTGCGGAGTCTTGGGAGCATCAAACAAACTGTTAGAGGTTTCCTTGTTTTTCTTAGCCATTATATATCTTATTTCTTTCTTGTTCTCTTTAAAAAGCTCGTTTTGATAATTGACAATTCATGAAACTTCGTTCCATAGACATTGCTCACGCTCGGCTGTCATCAAACGAGTTTGTGACCGCTCTTGCTTAATCGCAATGTTGAGAATTGATAATTGATAGTTATTTTTGATTTTCGTTATTGAAATCTTATTTCTCTTTATGTTGTAAACGGTAGAATTCCTTCTGCTGCTCTATTTCGCGGCGTGAGACCATTCAAGATTGTGAACACGCGTGTTCACTTTTTCGGGCTCAGGGAAAAGCAGGTAGAACTTCTTGTGACTTACACTACCATAAGCCTGCTGACGCCCATGTTCTATGATAGAACAGACATCTTGAAACAGCAAAGTATCCTGCTGACCGTCAATCATTATATCTTTGTTATTTTCTTCTGTCATTATCTCTTATTTTCGTCCGTATGCGTTGTTTTTTGTTTTCTAATGGTATTATAATTACAGTATTTCGCGGTAAATTTACAAAATGTTTTTGAATTTGTTTGATTTTCTACTCATATTTCACACGGAAATCACTGAAAACACGGGAAAAACGTCCTAGTGCTATGAAGAAAAAAACAATAAAAAACCTCTGTGAGTGTCATTAGGCTTTGCCATTAGTTCTCACTTTGTGCCCGGACGCCTGAGAACGAGTTCTCGCGCTCCGGCTCAAAAGCAATAACCGTTTCTGCGAAACAATGACACACACAGAGAAAAAACATCGTTCGTTTCACTCACTAAAAACTTTTCATTTTTAACTCTTAACTCTTAACTTGCGCTACATTTAAGACTAAGGTCTAAAGTCTAAGGACTAAGGTCTTTTGGTTTTATTGGTGTGTCTTCTCATCTGAGGTGACAAGTCCTTTCAGGTTACTTTCAAACTCGTCAACAGTAGGCATGGTGCCTTCCAGCTGAGCTGGGTAAAGTTTCTGGAGTTCATACTCAGAAATGCCAAGCGGCTGACTGCTGGACTCCAAGGCGTATTGTGCTAGCGTACAGTCCTTGCTCTTGCATATTCGATTCTCTACCCGAGAAGAATTTTCTCCCTCAACTTGGGGGACATTTTTTTGATACTGAGAATAGAGAAGATAGAATGCTCTTGTATAGTACAAGTTAGTGCGCGAGAAACAATGTGCATTGGGTATCTCGCGCTGTAGGTCGACCGACAGATTTTTTATGACATTGTCGCCCCAACGTTCCTCAATATGCATTTCCACAATATCACGGCCCAGTTCCCAATAGAAGCGAAGCATCTCGCTATTTACACTCACAGCCGCCTTTATCTGGCTCTGTCTAAAGCGGTTGCCCAAATCTTCCACCCATTTTCTATAGTCACCATCTATAATGCTTATTGTGTCCATCTGTCGCTAAAAATATTTTTATCTTATATAATCATACACCATGCTTCATAAGATTACGTCAACCGCGCTTTGATATTTTCTTATCTCGCTCATTGCTCGTATATATGCAGTTTCGGGTGTTCTAACGATATTATAATTATACTTATTCGCGTCAAAGATACAATTTATTTTCGTCTATACAAAATATCAATACCATATTTGTCACATTTTGTCACGAAAATGTGATTCTACCTTTATCAGCTACGTTGATGGTTAAGTTTTTATGTCCACCTACCACCTCTTAGCAAACCAATAATCAACACAAATAGACAAATCCATCCCATAACGTCTCACATTTACTATATTATGTATCTCGGCTTTTAGCTATTGAAGCTTACTTATTTATCCGTATTCGTGTCAAGAGTTAATACTATTTCTTCATCTGGCGTGATTTCTGCCCCAGAGCCAGCAATGAACATTGGAATAACAAAAATACTTAGCCAAAATTTCACGTTTGAACGATTTAAGCCACGACGATAAATATCATTATGCACAAGAGGAATTTGCTTAGCTCCGCTTTCTACATATTGAGGACGGAGGATGAGACGACCCTCTGAGCCGGAAAGGTTTGATTTACGTATATCAACAACCTGACATGCTACTGGCAAACCTATAAGAGATGCATCCTCTGCTTGTGTTACTTCAAACAGATAATATATTTTTCCTATTTCAATATTCGAAGATGATCTTATCGTCTTCTTGGCTTTAGTTTTAACAACTATTTGGTTTGCACCTCGCTGTACCGGCAGGGACTCATCAAAATCCGGACTTAGATTTTCATTCATAACAATATTTTCGTTGTAATAGGCTTGATTGTAATGCGGATTTCCCTGTGCGTTAATGTTTTGAATCCACATAATTGAGATAAATAGAATAACAATCTTTTTCATAGTGGTAATGGTTTAAAGGTTAATTGAGAATTGAGAATTGAGAATTAAACGGTAAACTGTAAACGGTAAACTAATTGTCTTCCACTTCCCACGTCGTGTCAGGATAGCGGCGCATGTAAATCTTAAAGTCCTTCGTGACGCACATTTCCAACGTAAAGACGCCGGGTTCCGTTTCCTTCTGAGTGTAGTGCAGCGGCAGAGTGCGGATATAGTGGGCATCGTCCTCACCGGCCCTGATGACTATCTTCACAGGCTTCGGTTCCATATCGCAATAGACACCGAAGAAAGGCTTGAAATACTTCACGGCGTTGAAACCCTTGTAGAGCTTGAATTTCACTTTGGTCAGCACCATGGACTGCATCCTGTCCAGAGCAAAGGACTGCAAACCCACACCGCGCGTGCCAAGAGGATACTCATCCACCTCGTCCATCGTGTTCCACTTCAGGGCAAAGATATACCAGCGACCCTCAAAGGCTTTCAGCACATAGGGAGCCAGGATGCACTCGTAGGGCTGCGTGTCGGAGAACTTCTGATAGACGCAGCGCATGAGGACATTCCTCTTCATTGCATTTCCGATGGCACGCAGGTACTCGTGACCGCGGGGGATAACAACGGGTTGGATGCGATTGCCCAGCGAATGGTATTCCTCAAGGAAGGTGTTCTCAACGAGATTGGTCACAAGCACAGTGGCCATGCTGACACCGGAATTGTCGGTCTCGACAAGGGTATATTTGAACTCCAGACCTTTCACGCGATCAGCGTCGATGACAATGCGGAGCTCTCTGCGCAGAGCGTCGAGATTCTTGGCGAACCGTTTGCGTGTGACGGGCTTAAAACCGCCCTCTTCCAACAAGGTGTTCACCTCGTCGCGATTGATACCATTTGGGTGATTCTTCAGTATCTCAAAAATGTGTAATGCTTCCTTTGTCATGGTTTCTTATATTTTACTCAATTTTCATATGCTCATTATTTTAACAAAAACCTCAAAAACCCCTCTGACGAGGAAAAAACCAAAAAAAACGTCCAAGTGTTATTTCAAATTAAGGAAAATATTTCGAATTGGCACGAACTTCGTTCTTATGCTGATAGCCCCTTGGCAAAGCCTGTGAGCGAGCTCCCGCTGTTGCCATTGGCCTTTCATCAATCACTATGTGATAGCCAATATCGAAATTAAAAATTGACTCACGATGTTCGTCATAAAATTGCTTCATTTTCTGCTCAACTCGTACCTCGCATTCGCTCGACGAAAATGGGCGCATAAAATGATTATCTAAGCAGGAAGTGATTTTACACAAAGATGATTCACTCCGCATGTATTTTACGCGGAACGCGATTTTACGCTGAAAGCGATTTTCAATTTTGCAGAATGAGACATCATAAAGTGATAGAGGAGATTTGGGCGGCAGACGATGAAAGTTCACTTTTAATCTCTGACGAGCAAAGAACCTCAAAAGAGCGTTAGCTCTCTCATTCGCAAAATATTTTCCTTTAAATAATCTGGTTTTCATGGTTTTTGCTGCGTTAGCAGGGTTATTGTTGTTTTTTTCTCTGTCATATCAACTTCAGAAAGTGGTATCAATTTTAAAAATTCTGCCCCAAATTTATGGAAAAAGAACGAAACGACAAAGAAAAAATTCAAAAAACTGCCCCAAAAACCGGGTCGTACCCCCTCGTACGGAGACGACCTCTAGAAAAACAGGCAAAAATGATGTTTTTTTGATGCCGAACTTTGACATCTTTGACATCAAAAGAAATGAAAAGAGAGAAAAGAAAGCTGGTCCCCCTGCACCCCCTATACAAAGAAAAGATTAGAAAAGAAAGAAAAGCCTAACGGGTATGCCTTTTTTCATGTTATAAGTTTATGACTGCTACGCAGTATAACCGTGCGCGCTCCCGTCCCTTATACTACGGCGTGCGATAGAGTGAGGTACGCATACGCACGCATAAGCGTGTCAAACCTGTCAAGGGTGTCGAACTTTTAAAGTTTAGAGTTTAGAGTTTAGAGTGTAGAGGTAAGAGGGTAGAGGTAAGAGGGTAGAGGGAAATTTCTTTTACATGCGAGCGCACACGTATAAAGGCACATGCGCGCTGAGGATGATTTCTGGAATACTCAAAAAAAAATTTTTCTCTTAGAACATCAGCGAGTTATGAGGCTATAAGATTTTTTTGATTTTTCACTGTCGTACCTTTGCACCGTCAAACGACTTCCTCGCAGAGACCTTGCAGCAACCTTGCTGCGACCTTAAAAACAAGGTAAAGGGTTTATTTCTGGGTGAAAGAAAACTGACAGATGAACGGCCGACCCCCCTCAGTCCCCCAAGGGGGAGGACATGATAAAAAAGACTCACCCTCCAATTGGGTTTCTGTCCCCCGATAACGGGGGAACCGAAAGGGGTGGCACGGGGAGGGGTCGTAACTAGAACCTCACGATGCTCAGGTAATCGTCATTAACAACTATGGCACAGATTGATATGATGTGGCTCAACGACGGTATGCACGGTCGCGCCGACAAGACCTCCCGAACCTACGCAAAGGTGAACAAGGTGACTGGTCGCACCTATGCAGTAACGCTCCGCAACCCCCGTTACGGCAAGGATTTCAACAACAACCAGATTAAGGCCAACAACAAGTTTGGTGCTCTCTGCATGGGCGTTGCAGCTTGGGTGAAGCTCGCAAAGGCTTCCGATGCCGATGCAGCCGACAAGGCACAGTACGAGAAGTTCGTCAAGGACCTCAAGTCTCAGCACCTCTATCCCACGGTTCGCGCCCTCATCATGGGTAAGCGCTATGCTACCGTAAACGAGGAGCTCACCGCTGTCACCATCGCTGACGGCAACTACACAAAGACCGTGGAGTTCGTGTTCAACGCACGTCCTCTCATCGACGGTCAGGAAGACCCCGAGTTCAGCGGATCTACGGATTCAGGGAACGGCGGTTCAAACAGTGGCAGCGCTGAGACCGTACGTCTCACCGTGAGTGCAGGCAACGGCGGTAAGGTGAAGATCGGTGACGGCGAGTACGGCGCAGGTGCCAACACTGACGTAGCACCCGGCACGAGTGTCAGCATCTCTGCTCAGGCAAACGCAGGCTACAGCTTCTCGCAGTGGAGCGACGGCAACACGAGTGCTTCCCGTAGCGTAGCCGTGAATGCAGCTATGACGCTGACTGCCAGCTTCACCCTCAATGGTGGTGGTAGCAGCGACGGCGCCGGTGAATAATTGACAATTGAAAATTGACAATTGACAATTATGAAGCGTAAAATCGCTCTCCTCGCATTTTGCTCTGCGGTGGCATTTGCTGCCGCAGGGCTTTTCCTCCCTCCGCAGGGTGAGATAGACTCCACCGTCTTGATGCTCGTCGCTCAGCTGCTCGTCCTCTGCGCAACACTGCTCGGGGTTGACTCGTACTTCGATAAACTAAAACAACTAATGAATAAATAACCAGACCCCCCACTAACCCCCTTCACTTCCCCCGTTATCGGGGGACAGAAATCCCAAGGGGGAAGAAATGATTGAGGGGGGGTCTCTTAAACCCAATGCCCCATTATGGTGCTCCCCTTGGGGAGTTAGAGGGGGTCGATTATGCAACTAACAGAGCACTTCACATTGGAAGAAATGCTTCGCAGCGAAACCGCTGAGAAGAAAAAGATAGAGAACCGCATTAATGCGGAAGAAGTGAACAACCTCCAGAAGCTCTGCCAGAAGGTCCTTGAACCTCTCAGAGAGCACTTCGGCAAGCCGATAAGGATAAACAGCGGCTTTCGCTGCAAGGCACTCAACGAGGCCGTAGGAGGCGCAAAGAACAGCTACCACACCAAAGGCCGTGCCGTAGATATCCCCTTCGTTCCCGGCTACTACGCCTTCCTGCGCGACAACGTGAAAACAACGGAACTCATCAACGAGGGCTCATGGTTGCACATCGCCCTCTAAGCGGGCTTCGCCCTAATTGATAATTGACAATTGATAATTGACAATTGAGAAATGAAAAGTTAGAGCGCTGAAAATTCTCAGCGCTCTTTCTTGTTTCGGACAATCGGACAAGGAAAATGTGAGTCCCTCTTTCCGGCCATTGCGGTTGGCAAAGCTAATAAAAAACGCTGCGACACGAATGCCGCAGCGAAAACCATACAACATAGTATGACAATTACTATTACCCAACTCTATAACAAATGGCCTTGCATACCTTCTGCTTGACGGTTGTTCCAGTGTATTTTTTCGCCCACCAAATCTCTATATCCAACTCTGATGCGGTAAGATTGTTGATGACAATATGATCTACATCGCTGCTACTGTCGAACACCAGTTGGCCGTTCACTACACGGAATGTTGTCGTTCCGTCCTCGTGAAAACCTGTGCTGCCCTTTTCAATGTATTTCATCACACCCTCTGACGTGAATTCAAGATAGTCCTCATCCATGTTGGGGAACAGGTCAGCGTTGATTGAACCCTCAACACCATTTGTATAGGTGCTGGTCATCATGCTGAAAATCGGCCAGTCTCCAGCAATCTTATCTATAACGGCAGAATTGGCGTTCTTGCGCTCTGCCACCAATTCGTTCATAATCGACTGGGGCGTCTTGCCGTCAGGCACCACATAGGCATTCGACGGCGAACCCAGAGTTCCGTCGCTCTTTACGCTTTGGATTATTATCTGATTTGGACTAACAATTGTCACCTGTTTTGTATCCATATCGCCGTCAGAATCAATAAGCGACACTCTGTTACCTAAAACGACATAACGAGCGGAGAATTGTTCACCACGCACCTCATAATTGTTGCTGCTGCGGGCTTTGAGTTCAAAACCTGTGCAGGTTCCGCCATTGTTGAATGCTGCACCTTCCATTTCAATCAAATCTGAAGATTCATACACCCAATACCATGTTTTTCCAACGAGCAAAGATGTCAAGTCAGAGCCTGTGTTAGAACCTCCACCATTATTGTTGATGGGGTCGTTGGGGGTAACATTTTCGTCGTCATCACCACAGGATGTGAAACTCAATGCAAGAGTACACACTGCGAAGCACAAAAGGCTTCTAAAAATCCAGTTTTTCATTTTCTTTTTTGTTTAAGGGTTAATAAGTAATGCTAACTGTTTATATTTCAAGTCTTAAAACGAAAATCAAGACATGCAAATAAACCGCCAAAACCCATAAACGCATAAAGCGTGAGAGATTGTCCTACTCATCTTGCAACTGGCTCTGGAAAACCAACAAATGAATGAATAAGATTGTTTGTACCCCCACGCCGTATAGCAGCTACTACTTTGACGTGACGGATACACAAGTAGATATCTACATACATAGCGGGCGTACCATACTTCTCATCCCCATTTGTGTAATGAAATTTTCCAGATTTCGTTACAAAGGATAAAGCGTGGAACGCCTTGATTACCCGGATTTCTCCCCGGGTTTTATGCCTCCCCTTTAAAGGCTTCGCCCCGCTCTCGGGGTGAGGTCTCAAGGTGTCAGAAGTCCCGAAAGACTACTTTCACCGCCGCAAAAATACACTTTTTATTTGAATTACAAGCAAAAACAACGAAAAAAAATCATTACAAGCTAAAAAAATCAATGCGGCCTCCGTAATAATAAGTTGCACTAAATGATAAATGAGCCAAGACAACACACTTGTCTACTTGTCTACTAACAACTCGTCAACTAAAAAAATGGCTTCACATCGAGGCCATTTTTTTTTGACAAGTTTGACAAGTTTGACAGGAAGATGTTAGAGGTTAGAGGTTAGAGGGAAGAGGCGCCTAAATTTCAGAATAATCGGAGTATTCCGAAGGCGCCTTAAAAAGAAAGGAGCGCTACCGCTTTTTCGAGGTGTTTTTTGTCGATTTCATCGAAGGTTGACAGTTCGCGGCTGTCGATGTCCAGCACGGCAACGACAACGGAATCCTTGAAAACCGGTACAACAATCTCGCTGCGGCTTTCGCTGGAACATGCTATGTGACCGGGAAACTGCTCAACATCCGGTACAACAACCGTCTCGCCCTGGGCCCACGCAGTGCCGCATACACCTTTACCTTTGCGTATGCGCGTGCAAGCCAACGGTCCCTGAAAAGGACCGAGCACGAGCATGCCGTCCACAACACGGTAGAATCCCGTCCACCAGAAACCGAACGTCTCATGCAGCATGCTGGCCATATTAGCCATATTGGCAATGACATCCGTCTCGCTGGAGACAACGGCCTCCAGCTGCGGCATCAGTTCCTGATACCTTTCCTCCTTGGTGCCTGCCGACACCGTCAATCCTTCTGACATACGAAATCGCTTACAAGACGGAACACTTCGGCTTCTGCATCCTCCAGCACATCGTTCACCACAACGTGGTCGAACTGTGTGGAATAGGTCATTTCCTCACCGGCCTTTGCCAGACGTTTTTCAATCTTGTCGGGCGCATCCGTGCCGCGTCCTTCCAGACGGCTGCGCAGAGTCTCCAGCGAGGGAGGACATACGAAGATGCTGAGAGCCTTGTCGCCAAAATGTTTCTTTACATTCACACCGCCCTTCACGTCGATGTCGAAGAGGACATTGATGCCTTTGTCCAGGGCTGCAGTCACAGGAGCACGCAGTGTGCCGTAGAAATCGCCTCCGTACACCTCCTCGTATTCCAGAAAATCCCCTTTTGCGATGCGCTCGCGAAACTCCTCCAAAGAGAGGAAGAAATAGTCCGCTCCGTCCTTCTCGTTTCCTCGCGGAGCACGGCTGGTGGCACTCACGCTGAAGGCCAGACGCAGTTCGGGATGTGTGTCCATAAGCCAATGGACGAGTGTGCTCTTGCCGCTTCCCGACGGAGCACTGAAGATGATGCATTTACCTTTCATAATACGTTGAGCACCTGCTCCTTTATCTGTTCCAGTTCGTCTTTCATGCCCACCACGATGAGCTGCATCTCAGCCTGATTGGACTTGCTGCCCGTGGTGTTGATTTCGCGTCCCATCTCCTGGGCGATGAATCCCAGTTTCTTGCCCTGCCCGAAGTCGCCTGCGAGTGTCTCGCGGAAGTAGTTGAGATGGTTGGTGAGACGCTGCTTCTCCTCCGAGATGTCGAGTTTCTCGATATAGAATATCATCTCCTGCTCCAGACGGTTCTGGTCGTACTGTGCCTCGGGAATGCCGGACAGAGCCTCCAGCAGGCGTGCCCTTATGCGCTCCTTGCGGCTGGTTTCGTACGGCTCGATGGATGCGAGCAGTTTCTCGATGTTGTCCACCTTCTCGCGGAACATGCGCTCCAGCGCCTCGCCCTCCTGGCGACGGAATGCCACCAGCTGCTCAAGAGCTCCCGTGACAGCCTCGCGAGCGGCCTGCCATTCCTCCTCAGTCAGCGTCTCATCAGCGTGGCGCGTGAGCACTTCGGGCATGCGCAGAAGCGAAGCTCCGATGTCTTCCGGCATGGGAATGCCCTCCTTTGCGGCACCGTGGAACAGCTCCAAGTATTCCTTCATGAGTGCGGTGTTGAGCACTGCGGCCTCGCAACCGCTGTCACGCTCAAACCACAGCGAGCACTCCACCTTGCCCCTGAGGAGCTTCTCGCCGATGAGCGAGCGCACCTCCATCTCCTTCTCGCGATAAAGAGTGGCGACACGGGTGGTGAGATCGAGGGCCTTAGAGTTGAGGGAGCGTATCTCACAACTTATCTTTTTGTCGTTGTAGCTTACGGTGCTTTTTCCGTAGCCGGTCATTGAGAGTATCATGGTTCAAACGTTTTTCAATCGCAAAAATACGAAAAATAGTTATATTGTGAGATAAATAAGCAGACAGAAATGGGTAAATAGTGAATTATTTTGTAATTTTGCACCTGAAAAGCGAGCATTTATCCTTTGGCTACAATACTTCATATAGAAACGTCTGCGCGCACATGCAGTGTGGCGCTGAGTCAGGACGGAGCGCTGCTCATGCATAAGGAAGACCGTGAAGGTCCCAATCATGCTGTGCTCTGCGGCGTGTTCTGCGAGGAGGCCCTCTCGTTTGCCGAGAGCCACGCAATTCCTCTGGATGCCGTTGCCGTGAGTCAGGGTCCGGGCAGTTATACGGGTCTCCGTATAGGTGTGTCCATGGCGAAGGGCATTGCCTACGGACGCGGTGTGCCCCTCTTGGCTGTGCCAACGCTGCCGCTGCTCTGTGTGCCCCTGCTGCTCAGGGAGAGAGTGGAGGAGGGTGCCCTGCTGGTGCCCATGATAGATGCACGTCGCATGGAGGTCTATACGGCAGTCTACGACCGTGCTCTCAAGGAGTTGCGTTCCATTCAGGCTGAGATAGTCACGGAGCAGTCGTTCCGCGATATTCTTGCAGAGCGCCCCGTATATTTCTTCGGAGACGGAGCTGACAAATGCAAGGATGTCATCAAGCATCCCAACGCCTGTTTCCTGGACGGCATCGTGCCCCTTGCGAAGAATATGCTGCCGCTTGCCGAGCGGGCTTTTCTGCGTGGAGAATTCCAGGATACGGCATATTTCGAGCCGTTCTATCTCAAGGAATTTGTGGCGATTAAATCGAAAAACTTACTATGATGGAAAGACAAATGGAATATAATACGGAGCGTCCCCAGCTCATCCTGCCGGAATACGGTCGCGCTGTGCACGAAGCGGTGGCTTACTGCCTCACTATCGAGGACCCGGAAGAGCGTCAGGCCTGTGCCGAGCAGATAGTGCGCATCATGGCTTCTGTGGTGCAGGAGCGCTATACTCAGGAGGACACCCGTCGCAAGTTGTGGAACCACCTGGCTCAGATGTCGGGCTATAACCTGGATGTGGAATATCCTGTGGAAATCGATCCTCAGGAGGATAACGCCCGTCCTCAGCCGATGCCCTATCCCATGAAGAATATACGCCGCCGTCAGTTCGGCTATCTTCTGGAGCAGGCAGTGGCCTATGTCAACTCTCTGCCTTACGACGACCGTCGCGAGGCTCTCTCAGCTCAGGTGGACGACCTCATCAACCGCGTCGTTTCTCAGCCGGATGTCAAGGAGCCCGTTGCCAAGAAGAAGAAAAAACGCTGATTCCCTATGAGTGCATTCATCATCGAAGGAGGTCATCCCCTCAAGGGCGAGATAACACCCCAGGGTGCCAAGAACGAGGCGCTGCAGGTGCTGTGTGCTGCGTTGCTCACATCCGAACCGGTGCGCATCAAGAATATCCCCGATATTGCCGATGTGGCCAATCAGATACGACTGCTGGAGGACATCGGTGTGAAGGTGACGCGTCATTCCCGCGACGAGATGACGTTTCAGGCCGACGAGCTGAATCTCTCCTTCCTCGAGAGCGATGCCTATCTCACGCGCTCTGCACGCCTTCGCGGCAGCGTGATGTTCATAGGTCCGCTGGTGGCCCGCTACGGTCGTGCGCTGGTGTCCAAACCGGGTGGCGACCAGATAGGACGCCGTCGTCTGGATACTCATTTCCTCGGCATCAAGAAACTGGGTGCCGACTTCATCTACGACCGCCAGCGCTCCCTCTTCGACATACGTGCCGAGAAGGGTCTCACGGGCACTTACATGCTTCTCGATGAGGCTTCTGTCACGGGTACGGCTAACATCATCATGGCTGCCGTCCTTGCCAAGGGACGCACCACGATATACAACGCTGCCTGTGAGCCATATATCCAGCAGCTATGCAGGATGCTCAACACGATGGGCGCACACATTTCAGGCATTGCATCCAATCTGCTAACCATCGACGGTGTGGAGACGCTGCACGGCACGGAGCATCTCATCCTGCCCGACATGATTGAGGTGGGTTCGTTCATCGGTATGGCTGCAATGTGCGGTGAGGGTATACGCATACGTAATGTGCGCTACGATCAGTTGGGCATCATTCCATACACCTTCCGCCGTCTGGGTATCGAGGTGCAGCACGACGGTGACGACATCTTTGTGCCACGTCAGGACCACTATGAAATAGACTCTTTCATCGACGGCTCGTTTATGACGCTTGCCGACGCTCCCTGGCCGGGTCTCACTCCCGACCTGCTCAGCGTCCTGCTCGTAGTGAGCACGCAGGCAAAGGGTTCGGTGCTGATACACCAGAAGATGTTCGAGTCGCGCCTCTTCTTCGTGGATAAGCTCATCGACATGGGTGCTCAGATAATTCTCTGCGACCCGCACCGCGCCGTTGTGGTGGGTCACGATAAGCAGCGTCCACTTCACGGAGGCCGTATGACCTCTCCCGATATCCGTGCCGGTATAGCCCTGCTCATTGCCGCACTCTCCGCAAAGGGTGTGTCGCGTATCGACAACATCGGACAGATCGACCGAGGTTATCAGGACATCGAACAGCGTCTGTCGGCTCTTGGAGCAGTAATCCGAAGGGAGGAGTAAAGGTTAATGGTTAATGGTTAAAGGTTAAAGGTTGCCTTCGACTTCGCTCGGCCTCATTCGCTGCGCGAAAGGAAAGGGTTAGAGGTTAGAGATGATTACAGAGCAGGACGTATATAAGATTGGACAGCTGACGCGCACTCACGGTGTGAAGGGCGAGCTATCATGCTCCTTCACCGACGATGTGTGGGACCGTGCCGATGCCGACTACGTCTTCCTGCTTATCGACGGTTGCTTCATACCCTTCTTCTTTGAGGAATGGCGTTTCCGTTCCGATACGGTGTGCCTGTTCAAGTTTTGCGACATCGACACCATTGAGCAGGCTGAGGAGCTCTGCGGAGCGGAGGTGTGGTTTCCCCATTCACTCACGCCCGACATCCCTGCCGATGCTGACCTCTCCGACATGCCTCTCAAGCGCCTCACGGGCTACACCGTTGTTGCCGACGGAGAGAGGATAGGGGAAATAGAGAGCGTGGATGCTTCTACTGCCAACGTGCTCTTTGTGCTCTCCGACGGACGCCTTATTCCGGCTGCCGCACCGTTCATCACCTCAATAGATGCCCACGGACGCATCGTCAATATGACGCTTCCCGAAGGGCTTCTCGACCAATGATATACAATTATGGAAAATAACAACCCAAAGAAAATATGCATTCTAGGCAGCACGGGCAGTATCGGCACCCAGGCTCTTGAAGTCATCGCGGCTCATCCCGATCTCTTTGAGGCTTACGTCCTCACTGCTGGTCGTAATGCCGATTTGCTCATCGCTCAGGCCCGGGCCTTTCAGCCCTCTGCCGTGGTGATTGCCGACAAGACGCAATACGCCAAGGTGAGCGAGGCTCTTGACGACCTCCCCATTCAGGTGTATGCCGGTGAGGATGCCCTGCAGCAGGTGTGCCAGATGGATCCCGTAGATGTGGTGCTCACGGCGCTGGTGGGTTTTGCGGGTCTGCGCCCCACAATAGCAGCCGTCAAGGCCGGTAAGACGATAGCCCTTGCCAACAAGGAGACACTTGTGGTGGCCGGGGAACTGGTGACCCGTCTCTGTCTGGAGAACCGTGTGGCGGTGCTTCCTGTGGATTCTGAGCATTCTGCCATCTTCCAGAGCCTCATGGGCGAGGACGACAACGCCATCGAGAAGATAATACTCACCGCCTCGGGAGGTCCCTTCCGCACCTTCTCCCTGGAGCAGATGCAGACGGTGACAGCCGCTCAGGCCCTGCGCCATCCCAATTGGGATATGGGTGCCAAGATAACCATTGATTCGGCAACGATGATGAACAAGGGTTTCGAGGTCATCGAGGCCCGCTGGCTCTTCGATGTGCCTGCCGAGAGGATACAGGTGGTGGTGCATCCCCAGAGCATACTGCACAGCGCAGTGGAGTTTGAGGACGGTGCTGTAGTGGGTCAAATGGGTATGCCCGACATGAAGATACCCATCCAGCTGGCTCTCTCTTATCCCAAGCGCCTCAAGAGCGACTTTCCCCGTGTGGACTGGTACAAGCTTTCGCAGATGACCTTCGAGGCTCCCGACCTGGAGCGTTTCCCCTGTCTGGCGCAGGCCTACCGTGCCATCCGTATGGGTGGCGGAGCGCCCTGTGTGCTCAATGCCGCCAACGAGGTGGTGAATCTCGCTTTCCGTCAGGAGCGCTGCCGCTTCCTGCAGATGGCCGACATAGTGGCCGAGTGTCTCACGCGCATGCCTGCCGTGAAGGAGCCCTCGCTGGAGGACTACCTCGCACTCGATGCCGAAACACGTAAACTAGCAACATCACTCCTATGACAGTACTCATAAAAGCTCTTCAACTCATTCTCTCCCTGAGCCTTCTCATCGTGCTCCACGAGGGCGGACATTTCGGCTTCTCTAAGCTATTCGGTGTGAGGGTGGAGAAATTCTATATGTTCTTTGACTACAGGTTTCGTCTCTTCTCCACGCGCATGAAGTGGTTCACACGCATCTTCCCCCGTTTTAAGGACAACGAGACGGACTACGGTATCGGCTGGATACCACTTGGCGGCTATGTCAAGATAGCGGGCATGGTGGATGAGTCGATGGATGCCGAGCAGCTCAAGCAGCCTGTGCGCTCCGACGAGTTCCGTGCCAAGAGCATTCCCCAGCGTTTCTTTATCATGGCGGGCGGCGTGCTGATGAATCTCATTACGGCCTTCGTCATCTATTCCGCCATCATGTTCTCGTGGGGCGAGGACTATCTCCCTGTGAAGAATATCAAGGACGGTTTCGAATTCAACCAGTACGCTCAGGAGATAGGTTTCCGCAACGGCGACCTTCCTGTTGAGGTGGACGGCAAGCCCGTTCTGGAGTGGCAGACGAGTGTCCTGCGCGACATATCCACTGCCACCACCGTCACCGTGCGTCGCGACGGCAAGGAGGTTATCATCCCAATGCCCGACGACATGAACCTCATCAATATGCTCCAGCAGCAGCCTCCCTTTATGCGTATCGCACTGCCGGAGGGCGAGCCGCGCATCCTGCCCGAGTCATGGATAGCGCACCGCGACTACACGGCGCTCACCTGCATCCCTGCCGGCATACGCTACGGATGGCACACGCTTACGGGCTATGTCTCCGACCTTCGCTACGTCTTCTCCCGCGAAGGGGCACAGAGCGTAGGTTCGTTCATCACCATCGGCAGCATCTTCCCCGACAGGTGGAACTGGTACGGCTTCTGGAACATCACCGCCTTCCTCTCCATCATTCTCGCTGTGATGAACATACTGCCCATCCCGGGTCTCGACGGCGGCCATATCGCATTGCTCATCTACGAGGGTGTCACGGGTCACGAGCCCTCCGAGGCCGTCATGCTCTGGATAGAGCGCATCGGTCTGGGTATCATCATCGCCCTGATGTGTCTGGCTTTCGGCAACGACATCGTTCGCTTCATATTCCCTCTTTTCTCATGAAACAGACAGTTCTCCTCCTTCTTTCTATCCTGTTGCTGTACGGATGTGTCTCCGGTCCAAGTGAGGCGGAGCAGTATCTGGAGAAATCGCGCAATGCCATGGCGCTGCGTCGCTATGATGTGGCACGCGACACCATATACGCCCTGCGACTGCGCTTCCCCGAAGCCATCGCTGAGCGCCGTCAGGCCATACTGCTTCTCGACAGCATAGAACTGCAGGCTGCCACCGACTCGCTCGATGCTCTGCGCACCGTGCCTCAGGGGCTCTCTCCCGATGCTCTGCGCACCCACAACGAGGAGTTCAAGCGTCTCGACATGAAGGTGAAGTTCTTCCAGCGCAAACTAGACGCAGACCTCCAAAGGTGATACGCCTTTCCGACTATACCGACGGCAGCGACTGCTCTGCGCTCCTGCGCAAGGAGCATGCTCCCCTGCTCTCTACCATAGGACATGTGGCGGACGCTATGGGTGTGGACTGCTACGTCGTGGGCGGCTACGTGCGTGACATATTCCTCGAGCGGCCCTCCAAGGACATCGATGTCGTGGTGGTGGGTAGCGGCATCGAGGTGGCAAAGGCCCTCAAGCTGCGTCTCGGACGGGGTGCTGTGCTCTCCGTGTTCAAGAACTTCGGCACGGCGCAGGTGAAATGGCACCACGACGGTGAGGAGACGGAGGTGGAATTCGTGGGTGCACGTCGCGAGAGCTATTCGCACGACTCGCGCAAACCCATCGTGGAGGACGGCACACTGGAGGACGACATCAGCCGCCGCGACTTCACCATCAACGCCATGGCCGTTAGTCTCAATCACACTGCAGACGCTTCCGGCAGCACACGCTACGGACGCCTCGTGGATATGTATCAGGGTCTCTACGACCTCGAGGATGGCATCATCGCCACACCGCTCGACCCAGATATCACCTTCTCCGACGACCCCCTGCGTATGATGCGCTGCGTGCGCTTTGCCACACAGCTCAACTTCCAGATAGAGGAGGAGACCTCCGAGGCCCTCAAACGCATGGCGGAGCGCATTAAGATAATATCGGGCGAGCGCATCATTGACGAACTCAACAAGATAATACTCGCTCCCGCGCCCTCCATCGGTTTCGTGCTTCTGGAGCAGTGCGGACTCCTCGACATCATCTTCCCCGAACTGGCTGCCATGCGCGGCATAGAGACGCGCAACGGCCGTGCTCACAAGGATAATTTTTACCACACCCTCGAGGTTCTGGATAATATTGCTCGCACCACCTCTTCGCTGTATCTCCGTTGGGCTGCGCTTCTCCACGACATCGGCAAACCGCGCAGCAAGCGCTGGGAGCCTACTGTCGGCTGGACGTTCCACAATCACAACAATATAGGTGCCAAGATGGTGCAGGGCATCTTCCGTCGCATGAAACTACCCATGGACGAGCGTATGCACTATGTAGAGAAACTCGTTGCCCTCCACATGCGTCCCATCGCCATTGCCGACGAGGAGGTCACTGATCACGCTGTGCGCCGCCTGCTATTTGAGGCCGGTGAGGATATCGACGACCTCATGCTGCTCTGCGAGGCGGATGTCACGTCCAAGAACCGTGAGAAGAAGGCGCGTTTCCTTGAGAATTTCCAGCTTGTCCGTGAGAAGATACGCGACCTCGAGGCCCGCGACAACTACCGCACCTGGCAGAATCCCATCTCAGGTGAGGAGATAATGCAGACTTTCGGTCTTGCCCCTTCGCGTTCTGTCGGTGAACTCAAGCAGGCTGTGAAGGATGCCATCTGGGAGTCGCAGATTCCCAATGACCACGATGCCGCCTTCCGTTTTATGCTGGAGAAGGCTGCTGAAATGGGTCTCACTCCGGTGAAGTAGTTGGATGAATCATCTACGAACCTTCGACGGACGAACGACCTTCGTCAATAGTCACAACTCGTCTATTTGTCTACGAACGACTAGTTTGCTTATTTTTATCGATGAAATCGAGGAAAAAGTCGGGTTTGTCGTTGACGACGAGCTCTTCTGGGAATTTTGTCTCTTCAAGCAACGGGAGGGCATAGCGATAGTCGCCCACGGAGTATGAAATGTGGGCATCCGACCCCAGAATGACGGGTACGCGAAGCTCCTTGCACAGACGCAGTATCTCAAGATTGTTGGGGCGCGCCTGCGCCTTGTGGCGTGAGGGAATGAGCGATGAGGAGTTGATTTCCAGGAGTGTGTGGTATTCCTTGGCAGCACGCACGATGGGTTCGAAGATGAGTTCGGCAGTGCCGTCGCCCGGATGGGAGATAATCTGCACCCACGGATTGCGGATAACCTCTATCATGCCCTGCGTATTCTCCTCTGCAGAGCCCGATTCGTAGCACAACTGATGGATACCCGCTATGCGCAGGTCGAGGTAGTCGCGATAGTAGTGCTCATCTAGGTCGAGGGACCCCTTGGTGTCGAGGATGTTGAGTTCGGCACCCATGAGCAGCTTGACACCGTACATCTCGCGCGGCACTACGTGCAGGTTGCGGAAATAGATGGGTGTGCAGGTGCCCGGAAGGGAGGGGGCATGCTCCGTGATACCGAGTATATGGATGCCTTTGGAGGCTGCGGCCTGCGCCATCTCCTGTATGGTGCTATAGGCGTGACCGCTGGCAATGGTGTGGGTATGTGCGTCGATGAGTGTTTTCATGTGTTTTCTGTCGAATCTGACTGCAAAGGTACGATTTTTTTTGCGACCGTGCAAAAAAACGTGTTCATAGTACGATAATTTGCACAAATAAGGGCGTCAAAAAGAATAATTTTACTATCTTTGTGCGCAGAAAAGGCCGGGTTTGCGGCCCGTGACTCTTGGCATACGAAAGTTCAACGAATAAAATAGCAGGAATATGAAAAGAATTGCATTGATGTTGATGGCATTGCTGCTGGGTTTGGGAGTATATCCCAAGGAACCTAAAAAACCGCAGGCGAATGTGGAAGGCCTGAAAGTGCTGGTGGTCTACTTTTCAGCTTCGGGTGTGACAAGAGGTGTGGCAGAACGGCTGGCTGCTGTGACAGGTGCCAACCTGTATGAAATAAAACCCATGAAGCCCTATACGGCGGCCGACCTCGACTGGAGAAACAAGCAGAGCCGTTCGTCCCTTGAGATGACGGACCAGAACAGCCGTCCGGCCATTGCCAAGACGCTCGCTGACCTGCAGGGCTACGATGTGGTGTACGTCGGTTTCCCCATCTGGTGGAACACACGTCCCGCCATCATCAACACCTTCATGGAGTCGTACGACTTCAAGGGCAAGACAGTGATCCCCTTTGCCACCAGCGGCAGCAGCAGCATCATGAAAGCCTGCGAGGACCTCAAGAAGGCCTATCCTCTGGTGAACTGGAAGACGGGCAGACTCCTCAACAACGCCTCCAAGGAGGAAATGAAGGAATGGGTGGACGAGAGTAAAAAAACGATAAACAATACGGAAGAATGAAGATAGCAGTTATTGGCGCCGGGAATATGGGCGGCGCACTCATCCATGGATGGGCAAAGAGCGGGAAACTGGAACAGATAACGGTGGCCGACAAGAACGAGGCCCTGCTGAAGGCTTTCGCAGAGAAATATCCCTCGCTGCGCACCACGACGGACAACAGGGAGGCCGTGAAGGGTGCCGACATCGTCGTCGTGGTGGTGAAGCCCTGGCTGATGCCGACGGTGCTGGGCGAGATAAAGGGTGCACTCGACCTGGAGAAGCAAATCGTGGTGAGCGATGCCGCCAACTTCACCACGGAGAAGCTCGCAGAAGCCTTTGGCCGTAACGGGCAGTTCTGCTATGTGATTCCCAATATTGCGGCCGAATACGGCGCCTCGATGTCTTTCATTGCCAAAGGTGAGAGCGCAACGGAGGAGACGCTCTCCAAGGTAAAGTCGCTTTACGACCTTGTGGGTGACACACTTGCGGTGACGGAAAATCTCGTGGGTCCCGGTATGATGATGGCTTCGTGCGGCATTGCCTACGTGATGCGCTACGTGAGGGCTCAGATGCAGGCCGGTTGTGAGATGGGGTTCTATCCCCAGCAGGCAAAGCAGATAGCACTGCAGACGATGCAGGGCGCTGTGTCGCTGCTCAAGGAGACGGGATGGCACCCTGAGGAGGCCATCGACAAGGTGACGACACCGGGTGGAGTGACCATCAAGGGGCTCAACGAACTGGATCACGCCGGATTCACCTCCGCAGTGATACGTTCGCTCAAAGCAGGACTGAAGTGAGTTTAAAGTTTAGAGTTTAGAGTTTAAAGTCACATCAGACTATGAAATACTTCAGAGAAGAAACATATATCCGTCGCAGGGCCGAACTCAAGAAGAGGGTGGGCAAAGGTTTGCTCGTCTTCATCGGCAATGAGGAGGTGGGTATGAACTACCGCGACAACGGTTACGCCTTCCGTCAGGACAGTACGATGCTGTATTACTTCGGTTCTGACTACGCAGGAATGTGTGCCCTGATAGACATCGACGGCGACAAGGAGATAATCTTTGCCGACGAACTCACCATCGACGACATCGTGTGGATGGGTGATATGCCCACGAAGAAGGAGATGAGCGCGCAGGTGGGAGTGAGCGACGTGAGGGCGAGAGCAGAGTTTGAACCCTACGTGACAGCAGCCCTGAAGAAAGGGCAGAAGGTGCACACACTGCCCCCTTACCGCGCAGAGCACGAGAAGATACTTTCGCTGTGGGCCCAGGAGCCCTCGGAGGAGTTTATTGTGGCTGTGGCCGAGATGCGCAATCACAAGACACCCGAGGAGGTGGAGCAGATAGAAATCGGTGTGGACCGCTCTGTGGATATGCACGTGGCTGCCATGAGAGCGTGCCGGCCGGGAAAGCTGGAATGCGAGGTGGCTGCGGAGATAAGAAAGACTGCATTCCTTGCAGGCTGCGAGATGTCGTTCCCCATTATCTGCACCGTCAACGGGCAGACGCTGCACAACCATTCGCAGGAGAACCGGATGCGCGAGGGACAGATGCTGCTGGTGGATGCAGGAGGTGAGAGTCCGATACACTATGCCGGCGACCTCTCGAGCACGATGCCCGTGGGAGCACACTTCACGGAGCGGCAGCGTACGGTGTTCGACATACTGTACGGAGCACACCGGGCTGCGGTGGATATGCTTGCTCCCGGTGTGAATTTCCGCGAGGTGCATCTCAAGGCAGCGGAGACGATATGCGAGGGACTCAAGGGTTTGGGACTCGTGAAGGGCAACGCACGCGATGCAGCGGAGAGCGGAGCCTACGCCATGTTCTTCCCCTGCGGCGTGGGACACATGATGGGGCTGGACGTACACGATATGGAGAATCTGGGAGAGAAGTATGTGGGCTACGGAGGCATGGAGAAATCCAAGCAGTTCGGATTCAAGAGCCTGCGACTGGGCAGGAAGCTCGAACCGGGTTTTGTGCTCACCATCGAACCGGGTATCTACTTCATCCCGCAGCTGATGGACCTCTGGGAGAGCCAGGGACTGCACAAGGACTTCCTCTGCTACGGCGAAATGCGCAAATGGCGCGACTTCGGAGGAATACGCAACGAGGAGGACTATCTGATAACGCCCACGGGAGCACGCCGTCTGGGAAATAAAGTGAAACCAATGACCGCCGATGAGGTGGAAGCAGCAAAGAACGCATGAAATATCCATTGACATACCCCAACAACGACGGGGGAATGAACGAGCGCATCAAACGCCTGCGCAAGCAGAGTATCGAAACACCCACCACGCTGACCATCGAGAGAGCGCTCATCGAGACGGCATTCTACAAGGAGAACTACGGCAAGATGCCCAACTGCATCCTGCGCGCAAGGAACTTCTACGAGATATGCAAGAAGAAGACAATATACATCGGTGAGGACGAACTCATCGTTGGAGAGCGCGGTCCAAAGCCAAAGGCTGTACCCACGTTCCCGGAACTGACCTGCCACACGGTGGAGGATTTGCACACGCTCAACACACGCGAGCTGCAGCCCTATTTCATTTCCGAGGAGGATATCGCCACCTACGAACGCGAGGTGATACCCTACTGGCAGGGACGCACCCAGAGAGAGCGCATCTTCTCGCATGTGTCGAAGGAATGGGAGGAGGCGTATCATGCAGGAGTGTTCACGGAATTCATGGAACAGAGAGCCGGGGGACACACAGCGATGGACGGCAAGATGTATCAGCGCGGTCTGCTCGACTGCAAGAAACGCATTGCGGAGCGCATAGCATCGCTGGACTACATCAACGACCCGCTGGCTACCGACAAGCAGCAGGAATTGGAGGCTATGGACATCTCGTGCGACGCCGCCATACTGTTTGCGGAGCGCCATGCAGAGCTGGCAGAGAAGATGGCGGCCGAGACAAAGGATGAGAAGCGCAGGATGGAGCTGCAGAAGATAGCCGACGTGTGCCGCTGGGTTCCCGCACATGCTCCGAGGAATATTCAGGAAGCAATACAGATGTACTGGTTTGTGCATCTGGGCACAGTGACCGAGCTCAACGGCTGGGACTGCATGAATCCCGGACATATCGACCAGCATCTGTGGCCGTTCTACAAGAAGGGTATCGAGGACGGTACGCTGACACGCGAGAAGGCAAAGGAGCTCATCAGCTGCTTCTGGATTAAGTTCAACAACCAGCCGGCACCCCCGAAGGTGGGAGTGACGGCACTGGAGAGCGGTACGTACAACGACTTCACGAATATCAATATAGGAGGTATTGACCGCTATGGAAGGAATGCCGTGAACGAGATATCGTACATGATACTGGAAGTGCAGGAAGAACTGCACGAATTGCAGCCCGGACTCTCGGTACACATTGCGAAGGTGACGCCGGACGATTTCATCCTGGCTGCCACGAAGGTGATACGCCAGGGACACGGATATCCGTCGGTGTTCAACCCCGACACCTACACCAAGGAACTCATGCGCCAGGGCAAGAGCCGCGAGGATGCCAACGAGGGCGGTTGCTCGGGATGCATCGAGGTGGGAGCTTTCGGCAAGGAGGCATATATCCTCACGGGATATCTCAACACGCCCAAGATACTGGAGATAACGCTCAACAACGGTCTCGACCCTGTGAGCGGCAAGAAACTGGGACTGGAGACGGGCGATCCGCGCACTTTCACGTCGTACGAGCAGCTCTATGAGGCATACCACAAGCAGATGCTCTACTTCGTGAACATGAAGCTGTCGGTGAACAACTACATCGAACGTATGTTCTCGCTCTATGCGCCGGCCACGTTCCTCTCGCTCTTCATCGACGACTGCATCGAGAAAGGACAGGACTACTATAGCGGCGGTGCGCGCTACAACACGACATACATACAGTGCACGGGACTGGGCACCACGACAGACTGTCTCTCCACCATCAAGATGCACGTCTTCGACACGGGACGCTACACGATGGACGAGCTTCTCAAGGCCGTTGCCGCCAACTGGGAAGGCGAGGAGAAAATGCGACAGTATATCATCAACCACACACCGTTCTTCGGTAACGACAACGATGAGGCTGATGCCATTGCCGTGAAGGTGTATGACGACCTCGTGGATGCCATCGAAGGGCATCCCAATACCCGAGGGGGCAAGACACAGCTCAATATGCTCTCAACCACCTGTCACAACTATTTCGGTTCGGTGTGCGGAGCCAGCGTGAACGGCCGTATGGCGCACTTTGCCATCTCCGACGGCACATCGCCGGCTCACGGAGCAGACACGCAGGGACCCACGAGTGTGGTGAAGAGTCTTGGAAAACTGGATCAGACGAAGTCGGGCGGCACATTGCTCAACGTGCGTTTCGTACCGGAGATGATGAAGAGCGAGGAGGACCTCAGGAAACTGGGCAGTCTCATCCGCACGTATTTCAATCTGGGCGGACATCACATACAGTTCAATGTGGTGGATACGGAAACACTGCACGACGCACAGAAGCATCCGGAGCGCTACCGCGACCTGTTGGTGCGCGTGGCCGGCTACAGCGACTACTTCAATGATATGACGCCGCAGTTGCAGAACGAGATTATCGCGCGCACGGAGAATGAGGCTTTTTGACGTAAAACGTTTTGCCATACACGACGGTCCGGGAATACGCACTACGCTGTTTATGAAGGGTTGTCCCCTGCATTGCGTGTGGTGTCATAATCCGGAGGGGATAAGCTACGAACCCACGCGGCTCTTCACGGCATCGAAGTGTATCCACTGTGGGGCACATGAGACGGAGGGTGTGGATGCCTGTCCCACTCTCGCTTTGCAGGTGGCCGGCAAGGACTGGACGCTGGAGGAGATACTCAAGACGGTGGAGAAGGAGAGACTGGTGATGGAGGAATCGGGCGGCGGTGTGACGTTGTGCGGCGGCGAACCGCTCATGCATCCGGAGGCTCTCGTCGAGGTGCTGGAGGCACTGGGGAAGAAGGGATTCCACCGCACTGTGGACACTACATTGTATGCTTCGTGGGAGACGGTGGAGCACGTAATGGCTCATGCCGAGCTCTTCATGGTGGACCTCAAACACATGGACTCTGCGCAGCATGAGAAATACACGGGTGTGGGCAACGAACTGATTCTGGAAAATATACAGCGTTTCTCTGCAATGAAGCAGCGTCCGCAGCTGTGGATACGTATTCCGCTCATCGCGGGAGTGAACAACGATGAGGAGAATCTGAAGAAGACAGCAGCCTTTATATCATCGCTGCCGTCGCTGCCGGAGCAGGTGAATCTGCTGCCGTATCACGATGTGGGGAAGGCAAAACACACCCGTATGGGTACGAAATACAATCCGAAGGGCTATGAGATGAGTGTGCCCACAGAGGAGCAGCTCGCTCAGGCTCAGGAAATATTCAGCAGACATGGCATCTCAACAATCATCGGCGGATAGGCTGGCGCTGTTGCGCTCCTGGATGAAGGAGCAGGGACGGCAGGTCATCGTGGTTCCTACGGAGGATCCGCACGGTTCGGAATATGTGCCGGCCCACTGGAAGACAAGGGAGTGGCTCACGGGTTTCACGGGGAGTGCGGGTACGGCGGTGGTGACTCAGGATGAGGCCTGCCTCTGGACGGATTCGCGCTACTGGCTCGCAGCAGAGGAGCAGTTGGAGGGAAGCGGTTTTTCTCTGAAGAAAGACCTCGTGGACGAAACAATAGGGGAATGGCTGCAGCAACGCAGACTCACGGCGCAATACCTCACGGAGAAGGAAATAGACGCCCTGTGGGAAGAGCGCCCGGCTTTGCCGCTGTCGCAGATAGAACTTGTGCCGCTGGAGCTGGCGGGAGAGAGTGCGGAGAACAAACTTTTGCGTCTGCTCTCGTGGATGAAGGAGAACAGTCGGCAGGAATGCCTCGTATCGTCGCTGGCGGAGATAGGATGGCTGCTCAATATGAGAGGTGACGATATTCCCTACACACCAGTTTTTGTGAGTTATCTCCTTGTGAGAGAGAGCGGTGCTCATGTGCTCTATGTGAGCGATAAGCAGGTGAATCCCGAAGTGGAGGCTTACCTGAAAGGGCTTGGTATTTCGGTGAAGCCTTACGAACAGGCGCCGGCGCATCTCAAGGGCGAGACACCGATTCCGTATTGGAGGGCTGTGAAGAATGACACGGAGCAGAAGGGCTATCGCGAAGCACATATCAGGGACGGCATTGCGATGGTGAGATTCTTGCGTATGATAGACGAGGCGGATGTCACGCAGTGGACGGAGATATCTGCCGACAGGATGCTGACAGCACTCAGGGCGGAGCAACTGGGTTTCCGGGGTCTTTCTTTTGAGACAATCAGTGCCTACGGTGCTCACGGGGCGGTGGTACACTATGAACCCACTCCCGAGACAGACATTCCGCTTGCACCGCGCAGTTTCCTGCTTCTTGACAGCGGAGGACACTACGACTGTGGCAGTACGGACATCACGCGCACCATACCTCTCGGACCTCTTACGGAAGAGGAGTGTCGCGTGTACACCCTCGTGCTGAAGGGGCATCTGCAACTCCAGAATGCAGTTTTCCCGGAAGGAACGTGCGGCTTGCAGCTCGACACACTGGCACGAATGGCAATGTGGCGAGAGGGTCACGACTACGGTCACGGCACGGGACACGGGGTGGGGCACAGGCTGGAGATACACGAGGGGCCTTGCCAATTCCGCAAGAATGTGCGCCCCGACACCGTGGCCCCTCTTCATGCAGGACAGACGATGACAGACGAACCTGGTATTTATCTTGCCGGGCGTTTCGGTGTGCGCCACGAGAACACAATGCTCATACGTCCCGCAGAGGTGGAGGCATATCCCGGAGGGCAGGGAGGACGGTTCCTGTGCTTCGAACCTTTGACGATGTGTCCTTACGACAAGCGTCCCATAGTGAAGGAACTTCTTATGCCAGAGGAAATATCCTGGCTCAATGCATATCATGAGAAGGTGCGGGAGACGCTCCTTCCACGACTCACAGATTCTGACGACCGCGCATGGCTAATATCCGCCACATCAGTTCTATAGAAGACGGGAATATCGCTGTGTATTCACGTCTCACGGAGGCGCAGCTTCGTAACGAGTTGCACCCGGGACGGGGACTTTTTATTGCAGAAAGTCCCAAGGTGATACGCGTGGCGATGGAAGCGGGCTACGTGCCTGAGAGCATACTGTGCGAGGAACGTCATATAGAGGGCGATGCAAAGGATATTATCGGGCGTCTGAATGATGTCACGGTGTATACCGGTTCGCGCGAACTTTTGGCAAAACTCACGGGCTATACTCTCACGCGCGGTGTGTTGGCTGCAATGCGCCGTCCGTCGCTGCCGTCAGTGCGTGAAGTGTGTGAGAAGGCACATCGCCTGTGCATAATAGATGCGGTGTGCGATTCTACCAATGTGGGTGCAATCTTCCGCAGTGCTGCGGCTCTGGGGATGGACGGTGTTCTGCTTACACACGATTCATGTGATCCTCTCAACCGACGTGCAGTGCGGGTGTCGATGGGAACGGTATTTCTGGTGCCCTGGACTTGGATAGATGATATAGAGGAAGTGCATGACTACGGATTCAAAACCGCTGCGATGGCGCTGACGGACGAAAGCGTTTCGCTCGACAGTCCTGTGCTACGTGATGTGGAACGCATTGCTCTTATCATGGGTACGGAGGGTGACGGTTTGCCCAGGAGTGTGATATCTTCCGCAGACTACACGGTGCGTATTCCGATGCACCACGGAGTGGATTCGTTGAATGTCGCTGCAGCATCTGCTGTGGCTTTTTGGGAACTGAGAAAGAAATGACGCTGTCTGTAATCATACCATCGCGCGACATGCCATGTTATCCATTGGTGGAAGAACTTCATCGACAGCTCACTTCAAGTAAAGTGGATGATTGGGAGATTATTGTAGCAGACGATGGCAGCGATAGTATAGAGGCTAAATATAGTTTTGATAAAGCACGTCAGTTGCCTTGCGTGCGCTGGGAAGTTTTGTCTAAAAGTCGCAACCGTGGGGAAATGCGTAATCGACTTCCAGGTCTGGCTCGCTATGAGTGGTTGCTGGAGATTAACAGCAATGTGATGCCTGTTTCCAAGGATTTTATTTCCTCTTATGTTGTGGAGATACAGAAGAACGTAGATGTGGTGTGTGGTGGAGTGACATCGATGTATATTGCTGGAAATCTCAGGGCGATGGATGAGAGCGATTATGCTAAACGCCATAGTAGTGAGGAACGTAATTCTAATCCCTTTCTTTCTTTTCGTAACACTAATGTTTTGGCAAGGAAGGATGTATATTCCAAAGTGCGCTATGATGAGAGTATCAGAGAATATGGTTACGAGGATCTGGCCTTTGGTGCTGTATTGAAACGGGCGGGCATGATTGTGCACTATATAGATAATCCGGTGAAATATGTTCTTGATGAGAGCAATGCAACATATGTAGAGAAGACAGAGACCGCTCTGCATACACTGAGCCGTCTGTCTGCTGAGCAACAATCGCTCTCCGTTTTACATCGTTGGGCAGAGACGTTGAGATGTTGCGGACTATCCGGGGTCGTTGTATTGTGGCACTATTTGTTTTCAACGATTGAGCGCAAGAGTCTTTGTGGGCATCATCCGCGACTTTGGGTGTTTAGAATTTATAAATTGGGTTACTATCTCTCGCTCACATGAAGTTGCTATATGTCATAGAACACCTGTCGGTGAAGGGTGGGTTGGAGCGCATCCTCACGTCGAAGATAAATGCTTTGGCGGAGCGAGGGCACGAGGTGGTGCTGCTGACAGTTTGGAAGGAAAATAAAGCGATGGCTTTTCCAATAGATGACAGAGTAAGGCACTATTGTCTGGATATAAACTGTCCTGACAATTTGTTTGCATATCCGCTGACGTTGGTTCGGGTGCTTCGCCGCTTTAACCATATAGTGAAAACAATACACCCGGATGTTACTGTCCTTTTTCGTGCGATGGGAGCGTGGATAGCAGGATGGACATCGTGGAAGGGACGTATGATTTTCGAGTCACACGGTGCGCGCTGGAGTAATAATCATCTTTGGTTGTATCCCCGTATGGAACGCCGCGTGGAAAGCGTTGTATGTCTCACTAAGGGGGATGCGCAAGAATATAAGAGGGCACATCGTGTGGAGGTTATTCCCAATTTCACAGATATTATTCCTGCCGGAGAACCGGATTACAATGCCCGCCACGTTATCTTTGTGGGCAGGAGATGCCCGGAGAAGAATATAGAGCGGTTGGAGCGTCTGTGGGCTCGTATACGATATACACATCCGGATTGGACGCTGGATTGTCACAATGCTACCGAGGATATGCCTTCGGCCTATAGACAAGCCAGTATTCAGGTGATGACATCTCGCAGCGAGGGATTCCCGATGAGTTTGATAGAAGGTCAGAAGTGCGGTTTGCCATGTGTGGCTTTCGATTGCAAATACGGTCCGGAAGATATCATAGTAGACGGGAAGACGGGTTATTTGATACCTTATTCAGATGATGAGGCTTTCATCAAATGTCTCACACGTTTAATGGACGATGAATCTCTACGACGTTGTATGGGACAAGAAGCAGCGCATCTTTCGTGCCGTTTCGATAAAGAGAAAATAATAGACGAATGGGAACACTTTCTGTCATAATACCGGTTTATCGCGTTGAGAGCACGCTGAACCGTTGTCTGGAGAGTGTGACTCGTCAGACTTTTCGCGACTTGGATATTATCCTTGTGGATGACGGCAGTCCTGATATCTGTCCTGCACTTTGTGACGAATGGGCCGAAAGAGACTGCAGAATCAAGGTGATTCATCAGGAGAACGCTGGATTGTCTTCTGCTCGTAACGCGGGATTGACGGCAGTGACGGGAGAGTGGGTGACCTTTGTCGACAGTGATGATTATATCGATGAGACCACTTATGAGGCTGTGTTCCGTTTTCTGGGCGATGTGTCGGATTCCAACCGGATAGATATGGTGGAGTTTCCCGTAGAATACGGAGGGAAACGTATAAAGGATCCAGCGCCAACAGGCATCTCACGACTGAATGGCAGAGTGGGTGAGTATTGGCTTACTCATCGTCAGTGGGAACGTTGTGCAGTGTGGAACAAAGTTTTTCGTCGCACTTTGTTTGAGGGACTCAGATTTCCGGAAGGAAAGAATTATGAAGACATTTATCTTTTGCCATCGCTGATGATGAAAATGCGTTCAGTGGCAACAATCCCCTATGGACGCTATCACTATATGCCAAATTCGGAGGGTATATGTCGCACGCCGTCCGTTGACAGTATGACATTAGCAATCAGTAATCATCTCCGGGCAGCTCGTATATTAGGGATTGAACTAGATGACGCATGGTATATGGCTCTTGTCAATATGCATATCACGTTGTGGCGAGTTGGTGGAAGAGAAGCGTTGCTTCCTTCGCGCAGAGTGAATCCCTTCCGCCTTACTGGGTGGCGAGTGATGGTGAAAGCTGTTGTACTGGATATCTTAGGATTAAGAAACCTGTTGCATTTATGGCGATGAGGATACTGCTTCTTGGCGAATACAGTAACGTGCACGCGACGTTGGCTCAGGGACTGCGGTTTTTAGGTCACGAGGTGTGTGTGGTTTCCGACGGCGACGGGTGGAAGGATTATCCCCGTGATATAGACCTTCATCGCGAACAGGGTTTCTTTGCACGTCTTTCTTTTTTGTGGCGACTTGTGAAGGCATTACCCAGAATGTGCGGATATGATGTAGTACAAATTATCAATCCTGTGTTCCTTCCTCTGAAGGCAGAACGTATGATGTCTATATACCGTTATCTGCGTCGCTATAACGGCAAGATGATAATGGGCGCTCACGGTTTGGATTATTACTGGGCGAGCGTGAATCACGACGTGCGTCCGATGCGCTATAGCGATTTTAATATAGGAGATGCTCCGCGCACAGATGCTGTGGCGATGAGCGACTATAATACGTGGGTAGGTACGGCACATGAAACGCTTACCCGTCAGATAGCTCATGATGCAGATGCAATCGTTGCCGGTCTTTATGAGTATTATATCACTTATCAGATTGCCGAACGGGGAACCTTTGTTCCAAAGACGACCTATATACCTCTTCCGGTAAAGATCTCCGTGCAACAGCCATTGCGTCAGAAATCGGACAAGTTGCGTATGTTCCTGGGAATAAGCAAAGGGCGTTCGGCATACAAGGGAACGGATATTATGCTTTCTGCCGCCCGCGAGATAGAGGAAAAATATCCAGGTAGAGTAATATTACGTGTTGTAGAGGGATTGCCTTTTACGGAATATCAGCGGGCAATGGATGACAGCGATGTGCTCATTGACCAGCTTTACGGTTACACTCCGGCGATGAATGCCTTACTCGCGATGTCGAAAGGTATCATCGTGGTCGGTGGGGGAGAACCGGAGCACTATGATTTTCTTGGGGAGAAATCACTGCGTCCCATAGTTAATGTGGAACCGACAAGAGAGAGTGTCTACAAGGCACTGGAACACCTTGTGCTTCATCCCGAAAAGATAGAATCCATGCAACGGCAGTCGGTAGAATACGTCCGTCATCACCATGACTATATCACTGTTGCCCGACAGTACGATAAACTGTATAAGGACTTATTGGCCTAAATTGTAAGGGCAACGGTGAGACCGAGCAGGAGAGCCATTATCAGCAGGTAGAATGCGGTCTTGGATTCCATGCGGAAATTATAGCGTATACCGTATGTTGTAAGTAAGATGATGGCATCGGCAATGCCGGAGGCCGACAATGCAATGCCACAACCCAAGAGTCCGTACCATTTATATCCCAACCAGATGAAAAGACCGGCAAGGAGATTGGATATCACCTCCATGACGAGGTAGATGACACTTTCCCCGCGGGCAAGAGAGAGATATGCCAGCGGGAGGTTTATGGAGCGAAGATAGACAAAGAATACTCCCATTGTGGCCATAGGAGTTGCGAGTAGGAAATCCGAAGAAAACAGTAGGCGGATGAGCCACGGCATGAAGACGGTCATCAGGCAGAGGAGCGGTCCCACTATCAGGCAACATACTTGTATTTGTTGATTGACGGCATAATTGCGGTTCTCAAGGCTGCTGTTGATGGCAGAGAGGCGAGGGAAGTAGTCGTTCTCCAATGCTACGAAGGCAACGCCTGCATAAGTAAGAATCATACTGTAGGCGGCTTTGTAGAGACCGATTTCACTTTCTGTTGAAAGTATGTGATAGACGAAACTGGTACAGAGAGCAGTTGTGATGGATGCCAACATGTAAGGCACTCCGAGATATATAAGAGGGAGCCCTTTACGGAAAACAGTAAGTTGGGTTGGGCGCACCTTATACGGGAATAACCGCAAGGAATAGTATGCGTGCACACCAACAACCATCCATCCGCATATTACAAGCGAAATGGCAACACCACGCACACCCCAAAGCCAGAAGAATGGTGCTGTGCATAATATTGTACCGAAAGCAGCGAGAGTTTCTACAGTGGCAACACTCTTGAGTTGGCGTGTGCCTTTAAGAATTGCGCATTCGGCAGCCTCCATAGGTAAACTCATCACGTAAAGACTCAAGAGCATAATCTCGAGCAGATGACTTTGACCGGTTTTTGAAAAGAAATACCTATCCAGAAGCCAAGCTCCGCCCAGACACAGCAAACCACCGAGAATGGAAGCTGCAAAGGCCCACGTACGGATAATCATGACAAGATTGGACACAGACTGTTGGTCTTCGTTCTCGTATGCTTCTGCCAGATTCCGTGTACTGCTGAACGGAACGCCCATATTGGTGGCAGAATAGATGATTTCTCCGATGTTCTGGAATACAGCATTCAACCCCATACCTGCAGAGCCGAGAAGGATGGCTGCAAGTTTGTTGCGTATGAGACTGGCGAGGGCCTTTATAGCCTGCACTCCGCCAAAGACACCTGTGTACTTGAGTACGTAAGAAAGTGAAACGCGACTAGCCAAGAGCGCTGATGTTTAAGGGATTGTCAATCTTGCGTCCCTCGCTGGTATAGACATATTCTAGTCGCTCCTTGTATATCTGCTCTACCTTCGGACGAACGAGTTTCATGGTGGAATTTATCATGTGATTCTGTTCCGAGAAAGGTTCACTGAGAACAGCAAATGTGCCTGGCAGCCAACGTTCGGGGAACTGACCATAGAAGGCACCGCCTTTTAAGAACTGTCGTATCTCCTTGTCTATTTCCTGAAGGGCATCGCGGCGTCCTTGCTCTGTAGTGAGATCGAAGCCCATCTTCTTTAGTTTGTCCTTAGCAGGGACAATAAGGGCTGAGGTGATAGGACTCTGGTTGTTGTAAAGCATTATCTGTTCTATGGCTTCGCAGTGCTGCACCAACGACTCTTCGATGCCCTCAGGAGAATATTTCTCACCGTCGGAGGAGATGAGCAGGCTCTTGAAACGCCCCTTGACATAGAGAAGTCCCTCGTGGGACATATATCCGAGGTCGCCGGTATAGAGCCATCCGTCTTTTATTGTGTCAGCAGTAGCTTCGGGATTCTTCCAATATCCGGCCATCACATTCTCTCCCTTTACCACTATTTCGCCCATTTCTCCCTGTGGTAGTATCTTGCCGTTGCTGTCGCAGATGCGCACCTCAATAGGTTCTACGAGTCGACCGGAAGAGCCGAAACGATAGCAGTAACTGGTGTTGGTGGATATCACAGGAGTGGCCTCGGAGAGTCCGTATCCTTGGAACATCGGCAGTCCTATTCCGATATAGAAGTGTTGCAGGTCTTTGTCGAGCAGAGCTCCACCGCCTACGAAGAAACGCATATTCCCTCCGAAACCGGCTCGCACCTTATTGAAAAGAATTTGATCAAACAGCCAGACGAGGGGGCGCAGCAGCCATCTCAGTCCCTTCCAGTCGAGGTTGCTCTCGCCGAAGTAGCATTGGCGCACAGTCTTGCCCCATTCGAAGAGTCTTACGGCAGTCTTTCCCTGTTTCTGTATACCACCCTCGATGTTCTTCTTGAAACTCTTAGCCAAAGCGGGTACGGAGAGTATGAAGTCGGGAGCAATCTCCTTGATGTTTACGGGTATATTTTTCAGCGTTTCCATCGGTGTGCGTCCTACTTGTACGGTGGCGCAGGAAGCACCGCGCTCCATCATGCAATAAAAACCGCAAACATGGGCGAAACAATGGTCAAGCGGCAGAATGATGAGTGTGCGCCATTTGTCATCGATGTGAATACGCGAGAGACATTGTTCCACATTCGCCGTGTAGTTGCGGTGTGTGAGACATACGCCTTTAGGATCCGCGGTGGTGCCGCTGGTGTAGGTGATGGTGGCCAGAGTGTCGTTCTCTATTGCGCGACCCACGGAGAGGAACTTCTCAAGGCCGTTATTTTCAATGAAGTCGTCGCCCTTATGCATCACATCACCCACGAAAACCTCTTTTGGTTCGTATTCAACCTGTTTATCCAGTACGATGACACGCTCCACCTTGGGCAATTTTGCGATTATACCGCGTATCTTGCGCAGTTGGTTGCCACTTACGATGATATAGCGGCATTCGCTGTGCTCCAGACGGAACAACAGGTCGCCAGCCTCCTCAAGTTTTATGGAGAGGGGCACATTCACCGCGCCGGCATAGAACATTGCCAGTTCGGATATGATCCACAAATTGCGCCCTTCGGACAGCAGCGCCATGTTGTCGTGAGGCTTCACGCCGAGAGCCTGCAGTCCTGCGCCCAGGCGGTAAACCTCGCACTGCGTTTCCCTGTATGTGATTCGAGTCCACTCTTTACCTATTTTCTCCAAGAGAAATGTGTTGTCTGGGAAGGTGGATACTGAATGCTCGAAGGCATCTATTATGGTTTTCTTCATATGTCGAGGTACGAATCTTTGAATCCGAGGAAGTAGAGCACGCCGTCAAGACCGATGGTGTTGATGCTTTGTTTTGCGTCGGCTACAACTCGTGGCTTTGCGTGGAAGGCGATGCCCAAACCAGCAAGGGAGAGCATCGGCAGGTCGTTAGCGCCGTCGCCCACAGCAATGGTTTGTGCCAAATCCACTTTTTCCACCTGGGCGATGAGGCGAAGGAGTTCTGCCTTGCGCGTGCCGTCAACGATGTCGCCTACGTAGCGTCCCGTGAGTTTACCGTCTTCTCCCACTTCCAGCTCATTGGCATATACGTAGTCGATGCCGAGCTTCTTTTGCAGATATTCGCCGAAAAAGGTAAATCCACCGGAAAGTATGGCAATCTTGTAACCGTATTTCTTGAGCACAGCCATTAGTCGTTCTGCGCCTTCCGTTATGGGCAGATGTTCTGCGATATCCTGCATGACGGACACATCCAGTCCCTTGAGTAGTGCCACGCGCTCGGTGAACGATTCCTTGAAATCAATCTCGCCTCGCATGGCTCTCTCTGTGATGGCTGCCACCTTTTCACCCACACCGTGACGTGCTGCCAGTTCATCGATACATTCTGCCTGAATCAGCGTGGAATCCATATCAAAGCATATGAGTCGGCGCATGCGTCGATACATGTTGTCCTGCTGGAACGAGCAGTCCATAGCCATCTTGCTACTCATCTTGAGCAGTTCGCGCTGCATCTCGCCGCGGTCTCGCGGGGTGCCTCGCAGGGAGAACTCGATGCAAGCCTTGTTGCGCGTGGCGTTCGGGTCCTCCGCGTTTTCGTCAAGTGGCGGACGGCCGGTGAGTCGGCGTATGGAGTCAATGTTAAGATCTTGTGCTGCAATCACCTTTGTCACGGCCTCTATCTGGCGTGCCTCGAGGCGTCTGCCCAGCACGGTGAGTATGTAACGGTTTTTGCCCTGGCGTCCCACCCAAGCGTTGTAGTCGTCGTCGGAGACAGGGAAGAAACGCACGTTGACACCCAATTCTGCAGTCTTGAACAGCACGTTCTTCATCAAGGGACCGCTGTTCTGTTCATCCACGCGAATGAGAAGTCCGAGGGATAGCGTCTTATGGATGTCGGCTTGTCCGATATCCATGATGTCGGCATCGTATTGGGCAAGTATGCCCATGATGCTTGCGGTGAGTCCCGGACGGTCTTCACCAGTGATTCGGATGAGAATGAGTTCCTGAGCCATGATGTGTGGTTTTATTTTGGCGGCAAAGATACGAAAAAAAAATGAAATAGCAATCTTTTTGCAGTCCGTTGATGCCGAACATCTCTTCTTTGGTAAAATTGTGCTTATCTCCGTAAACAAGTACCGAAGAGATAGGACTCTTGTGTGAGTCCGATGTCACTTTTCTACTTCACTTTGTTGGCACGGAGGCGAACGATACGGATGCCGGTTTGTGTGGGATGCTGGTGCATGTAGTTGAAGAGAGTGAGAGGTTCCACCACCACTTTCTTGCGTATCTGCGAAGCATTGAGAAGATGCAGTTTCCCATCGCGTCCCCACACAGCAATACCGAGGTGGGAGCAGTCGAGACCTTCCTTTGAGGTGGTGATGACAAGGATGTCGCCGCTCTCGATGAATCCGAGTGTTTTTGCATCTTTGCCCACTTCGCTCTTGGGCAGATAGTACACCGTATGATTGCTGCTCGTCTTTTCGTGCTCGCTGATGAGACGCTGCGCTGCGCGGTCGTCCTTCAGCATGGGATATGCATTCACGTGGCGAGACATATAATTAAGGTGCAGCGTCATTGGGAGAGCGTTCGCTGTGGGACGAATCTCCTGCACAAGTCCCATCTGTGCATTACTCTCTATCCACCATTGGAAGTAATGGTTTCGGGAGGCGTAACCGTCAATCTGTCCAAGATGATAACGTATGCGTTGGAGGTTTTTTTTGAAGTCAGCGAACGATGTGGAACCCTCGCGGGTGGTGAGAGTGAGGGCGGAGACGGTTTCAACGAAAGTGGTGCAATCCATTGCGCGGAGGTTGACAACGAGTTGCTCCGTGGGATTTATTTCGAGAGTCTTTGCCTTGTAGGGAGTGCCGATAAACTCCTTTCCGTACCACAACATGAGGTTTGCATCCTTCTCGAGGGCGCATCCCCGCTGTAGCAGGTCTACGACACGTAAAGAGTCGCTCTCTGCATTAGCTATGCACCAGGGCATAACCGACAAGACGATCATAACGACCGCCCTGCTCGCGGTAGTAAAGGAGGATTTGATATTCATTCTCTGTCTGGTAGAAACTTCCCATCGTGCGACTCGTACTACCGTTGCTTTGTATATATTCGTAATTGTAGTAGCCCTGCTTCATAAGAACCGCTTTCTCGTAGATACCAAGTTGGTCATCATAGTCCATGCGGTATTGTTCGCTTTTTTCTCCTTGCGTCCATTGACCGGAGACATAAACATCACCGGAGTTAGTCAGTGGAGTGGTCTTGAGTATGAAGTGGACAATAACATATTCAGCCATAATATCATTGTCCTCGTCCCAGTTACGACGGATGACGAAGGCCCCGTTCTGATCCTCATCGCTAATATAAGCGCGGGCGGGGCGGTCTTCATTGAGAGTGATGTGCCACCAGGGGTCGTACCAGCGTATGTAGTCGATACCAAGTCCGGGTTTGTGAACGTCGAGCAGTTCGAATTTGTGGAACTCGTTGCCGGCCTCAAAGATGAGACCTCGATGATGACTGAACTCTATTCCCGTGGCTTTCCTGATATTCGGGTAGATGCCCTCTACGCGTTCATTCCAATGACGATTCTGAATCACACGCATGTAGAGCTGCTCGTCAACATCCACTACGCGCACTCCATTATAGTTCACACCGATGGTAAGTTGATGGTGGTTCTTCTGGAAGTCGATGTCCGTATTGGAGGAACAACCGACGGAAATGGGCATCACCTTGTCTACCACACAAAACTGTACCTCGACTATACACTCGTCGTCTTCACATATTTCCAGTTTGTAGTTGCCGGAAAGGCGCGGTCGGACATCCTTATTAGGTATGGAAAGCTGGTAGTGGGTGTAGAGTTGCGAAGTATTGAAACTAGTGCGGTAATCTTCCACGGGCAGGTTGTTTACGCCCGAGAGCCAGTCGCTCTCAAAGAGCTCTGTCGAGGGTTCCCAAATTTTGTCGCAATGCTGGAGACGGTAGGTGTAACGGTGGTAGGTATGGGACAACTGGTCCCAGCCGATATTCAGTACAGAGTTACCGTTGAGGGATATGACGGGCGGCAGAGTTATGTCGTCGTTCACCTTCACCTGCAACGTGCGTATACTCTCGTCCATTATTGTGTGGTGCTGGGCGAGAAGCGACAGGGAATTGAAGACCCAGAGGGCTGTTAGCAAAGTCCTAATTCGTGCCATTCACGCGCTATTGCCCTGCAGTCGGCGGTTGCCTTATCGAGTTCTACCTCGTATTCGTCGCAGAGGGCTTTCGCCATATCCTCCACGGAAAACTCTTTGCCGACAACGGCTTTCCAGATTGTGGCAGCGCTCTCGTTGAGGGCAATCAAGGTGGAGAAGTTGATGTTCTCTTCTCCGTAGGCGATGATTACATTCTCGCCGCAAATCTCTCGCAGTTCAAATCCGTCTTTTATTTTCATATCAGATGTAGTTTGCGTAATAAACTGTATAATTTCAACAAGGGATAGCGCAGAGGAAGCAGTTTTCTCCACAGTTTCACGGCTCGGCGTGTCGTCTTGCTGGTGGCCGAGAAGGAAAGGCTGGGATGGAGATAGCGGGTTACGATGCCGCAGATGTCTTCCGTGCGGCAGGTCTCCGTGCCTTTGATGTTGCCGTCACCCATGAGTGTCACAGCGTTGCCGTTGATGTCAATGATGCGATGCAGCACATAGGTGTTTTCCCGGATTTCAGCCAATACGGCATCGCCGGGTGCGAGCGGGGCAGTTATAGGGGCGAGTATCACGCGGTCTCTCTTGTCCTCAAGGAAAGGCCGCATGCTACGTCCCTTCACGGAAATGGTGCAGGTGTGTCCCTCCCGCAGAGCTTTCTTTACGGCTCCTAGGAGAATGTCGTTGGGTATCTCAAGAATCTTGTATGACGGCATTGTGACAGACAATTGCGGCTTCCTTGTCGGGGCGGCATTCCAGTTCCCATAGTCGGGTGGCGGAAATCAGTTTGGTGAGCGACGAACACACAGAGGTGTAGATGCGCTTGTCCCATTTCATGTTGTTACATGCGGGCAGCATCATAGTGAATGCCTCAATAGGCGACAGGCGGTGGATAATATTCTCTGGGCCTCGCTGAATACGTATAATTCCACCAATAGGGGCATTTATGTTCCGATAACATGGTGTCTTCCCGCTCCAGGGACTTCCGTAGACTATAGCCTGTCCGTTGATGATGCGTATAATAGGGTTGTCGTCGTTCATCAGGTCGCAGTCGGGGATGTTTTTGTACCAGAGATACGTATGTGTGCTTTTTCCCGTACCGCTTGGTGCCGTCATCAAATAGCCTTTGCCGGCGTGACGTATCACGCTGGAGTGGACGAGCAAAGTGTCGTCCTCGCAAAGAGAAAAGGAGTAGGCGAGCATCATACTGTTGTTGAGACCGAAACGACGATTCTCTATATGTGGAGATGTGAGCATCACTCTTGATTGGCGGAACTTGTTTCCGGCAATCAGCTTGACGCAAAGTTCGTCCTGAGGATTGTAGATGAGGAACTGATATGTGTTGTCATCCCGGCGATACACCACGTAGTCGTTACCGCCGCAGTCGAAAACCCCTATTTTATGGGCATTGTCATCCCAGTCGTCAAGGCACGATACGACATCGACGCAGAAACGGTCTTCTCTTTCGTCGTCAGGGGCAATGCGGAAGTTGTCGAAATTGGCCAGAAGAGGTTCTTTTTCCTTCTCTTCATAACGTATCTTCAGGGGGTGTCCTGCCACACAATATCTTTCTGTTTCCATCTCCGTAACAGTTTCAAAATACTATTGTTCCTCAAACGGATTCGTGGGCTCGTGACTTTCCCATTCCTCCGGGAAGAATGTGAAAAGCTCCTTGGGCATTCGCATTATTGTGAAGGATTCGGAATCCAGATATCCCTGGCGCACTTTTTCGCGCTTGCGCTCCATCTTTTTTTTGCTCTTGCCGAAGAATACCACACAGGTGGTGTTGGGCAGATTGTATTTCTCCTCCAGAAGGTTTCTCAACTGAAGGGCATAGAGGCTGCGGTCGTAGAGAAACCCGGTGCTTGTTTCAATATATACCGGAGTAACGGGATGTACCTCGGTGAGATAGGCAATTGAATCCGTGAATGAAACTCCGACACCGAACATGTATACCGTGCACGACTTGGGTTTCGCTGCCACGGTTATACACAATGTCAGAACAAACAGGATGGAAAGTATATGTCTCATCGTCTATAGTAAGCTATGGATTTGCGCGCAAAGATACGAAAAAAAGTGGACAAAGCCCACTTTTTCCCGTATTATTGTGTTGAAGTGATGGCATTTTGATATGGTGTTACACCTTCTTCGTGTTCTGCTGGTCGGAGTCGAGCGTGACTTTTACGGTATATTGTTTACGATCCCGGAGATATGTGATAACAATCTTGTCACCGGGGCGATGACGTGCGATAACCTCCTGCAATTCGCTCATTTTGTTCACGTCACGACTGTCCACTTTCGTAATGATATCGCCTCGCTGCAATCCAGCCTCATCAGCTGCACTACCGTCCACGACACGCTCCACCCACACACCGGTGAGCGTCCCTAGATCCACTTCATTCCCGCGTGCCTTCTCGCTGTCAAGATGGTTTGTGACATCGCCGCCGCGTATGCCAAGGATGGCGCGCTGCACGCTACCGTAGGCTTTCAGGTCCTCAACGACGTGGTTCATAATGCTTGTCGGAATGGCAAAACCGTAGCCTGCGTAACTGCCTGTCTGGGAATAGAGCATCGCATTGATACCCACGAGTTCGCCGTCCTCGTTGACAAGAGCTCCTCCGGAGTTGCCTGCATTGATGGCTGCATCGGTTTGAATAAAGCTCTCTATACCGTTGGCGCCCAGCGAACGTGCTTTTGCAGAAACGATGCCCGCCGTGACAGTGCTGGTGAGGTTGAATGGATTGCCGACAGCCAGTACCCATTGGCCGACTTTGAGTTTGTCGGAATCACCGATGGGCAGAGTGGGAAGGTCCTTGCCCTCGATTTTCACGAGGGCCAAATCGGTAGTGGCATCGGTGCCGACCACCTTGCCCTGAAATTCTCTGTTGTCATTGAGTTTAACTGTGATGTCTGTGGCGCCGTCTACCACGTGGTTGTTCGTCACGATATATCCATCCGAGGAAATGATGACACCGCTTCCGGCACCGTGTTTGTCTGGTTCGCGATATTCCCGTTGCTGGGGCATGCGACGGCCGAAGAAACCTCCGAAGAAGTCCTCGAACGGGTCTTGTACGGAGTAGCGTTGAGTCTTTCCCTGCACAGTTACTTTAATATATACTACGGCGTTAACGCTCTTTTCTGCAGCTACAGTAAGATCAACTAATGGAGCGGCATAAACACTTGCCGTCGGGAAAAGGGAAAGGATTACAAATGATAGGATGAATGTTAGTCTTTTCATAGCACTTTTGTTTTAAAAATTCACCGCGAAATTACAATCATTGGACAAATGAGGTATCATAGTAAGCATTAAATCAAGTTAAATCCCCATTTTTTTAACTTTCTATAAACACTAGTTGCATCTGTCTAAACAAATTTTATTACTTTTGCAGCGCGAAACAGAACAAATAGAAAGAATAAAAAGAGACAGTGAATCGGCTTGTCGCTGGTCATGTATCAGAGGAAAGTCCGGGCAACACAGGGTAACCCGCTTCCTAACGGGAAGAGGCTCGTGAGAGTCAGATAGTGTAGAAGAAAACAACCGCCTCATTCTTGTGAGGTAAGGGTGAGAAGGTGGGGTAAGAGCCTACCAGGTCTGTGGTGACACAGACGCTGTACACTCCGGGTGTTGAAAGTTCGCGTAAACTGGCGTCTGAGGGCGACCCGTTCGAGCCAGAGGGTAGAACGATTGAGGTGTAGGGTGACTTACATCCTAGATAAATGACAGGCACTGCTCCGCAGTACAGAACCCGGCTTACAGATTCACTGTCTCTTTTTTAAACAAATAGAACGATGTGGAAGAAACTGTATCAAATGCTGCGACTCACCGTGATGAATTTCATCAGGGGCAATATAGCGTCATTGGCTTCGGCTTTGACCTATAACACGTTGCTGGCTTCGGTGCCAGTATTGGCCATTGCGTTTGCTGTCGCACGGGGATTCGGTTTTGATGCGCTGGTGGAATCCAAGATACATCAGATGCTGGATTTCTCTCCAGAGTCTGCCACACAGGTGATAAATTTTGTGAATTCCTATTTACACCATACGAAGAGTGGTATGTTTGTGGGTGTGGGAATTTTAGTGCTGATGTATACTGTCGTAAATCTTACGAGCAACATAGAGACAGCATTCAATACTATTTGGAGAGTGAAGAATTCACGTTCTCTGTACAGGCAGGTGTCCGACTATATCTCCATATTCCTGTTGATGCCTCTCCTGTTTATTATCACCAGTGGTCTTAGTGTGTTCCTGATGACGTTTGCTACCATGTTCCGCGATTTGGTGCTGATTACAGACACTGTACAGTGGATAATGTATCTTTCTCCCTATATTATTACGTCAGTTTGCTTTATTCTGCTCTATAAACTGATGCCAAATACGCTTGTGCAATGGCGTTATTGTATCATTCCGGGAATCCTGGCGGGTGTGTTTTTTCAGGGAATGACCTATTTCTACGTACATTATCAAATAAAGATTTCTAGCTATAACGCCATTTACGGTTCTTTCGCTGCAATACCTCTTTTCTTGGTATTTATCCAGCTTTCATGGTACATATGTCTTTTCGGCGGGCAGGTGAGTCACACTTGTCAGATGATGGCAGGAGAAACTGTAGCAGTTAAGGATATTGATGCCGTTGCAGACGAAGAGATAAAGAGTCAGTTGACGGAAATAAACGAGCGACTTACAGAGTTGAGTACTCAGGTTTCGGAATTGAACAAACGTTTGACATAATTTCTTTTTATAGATAAAATCAACGGCTCAACCTAATGGCTGAGCCGTTAACATATATAATAATATACATGAATTGTTAGTCTTTCTTGAGCGTGTAGACCAAAGCTACAATACTGCTTACGAGGGCCAGAATACTTGAGCCTGCTCCCAGGAATGTGTAGAACGAACTCTTCTTAATGTTCTTAGACTTGTTGAATTCAACGTATATCAAGTCGTTTTGCTGCAAGTAATAAGCGGGAGACTCGAAGATAGAAACGTCAGTGAGATCCAGGTCATACATCATACGCTCACCATTGTTTTCACGGAACAATTTAATTCTCTTGGGAAGACCGGTGTCGTCAAGGTCACCGCTCTGAGCAAGCGCATCAAGTACTGTGTTACGCTCTGATGTAAGGTTAATCACATGTGGAGTTTTTACTGCACCGATGATTGTTACACGGGCATTGAGGAACTTAACTGTGACTTCGGGTTTTTGGATAAGATTTCTTTCAATAATTCTTCTTTCGATGGCTCTTGCACATTCTTCTGTGGTCAAACCTGCTACGTATATCGTACCCAATGCAGGCAGTATTACATTGCCGTCGTTGGTGATAGTATAGCCGTACATGTTACTCATACCAGAGTTAGAACCGGAAAATGAAGATGTTTGGCTTCTTCCCATGCCAAGACCGATGTCGTTGGTGAATATCTCAAGCAGTTCAGGCTCGTCGCAATGTATTCTGACATAAATCTGGTCTGCCGGTTTGATACGCATCTCATACATCTGCTGAATCACCTGTGCTTGTGCGTAGGCTTCCTCCGCGCCCTGAAAATACTTAATCTTTTTTGTGCTTACGCAACTGCTTTGAACAAGTATCAATGCCAAAGCAAATGATACAAATAAAATCTTTTTCATACTATACAATCGTCTTTTTAGTAAATTTTTCAGCTATTTTTTTAATATCTATAATGTTAGTGTCAGTATTGCAGCAATAGTAAATTGCCACCATTTCTTTTTGGGGATGTACTGATAATTGCTCTGCTGTTTTTCTTCCTGATAATTCTCTACAACAAATTCTTCGTATGTTTTGTTCTCGTGAATCATTTGGTAGATTGCTCCCCAGTCGGGAAGTCCGCCGAGATTACGGTCGTCGATGAACATGTCTGCTTTTATCTTTCGTGTGTAAGACAGGCTGGTTCTTTCATTTTCCTCGGGAAAATCCCTGTTTACAGCATAGAATTCCAGTCCGCGTTCTTTACACCAGTTGAGAGCATCGGTGAGTTCGTCACCCCTTCTGCATGTCCAAAGAATAAGACGATGTCCTTCCTCTTGCAGCATTTTAAGGGTCTGTACAGCAAACGCCTTCTCGACCCCAATCTCGGGATACTTGTTGGTAACAATCGTTCCGTCAAAATCTACAGCAATGGTCATTTTGCAATTGCAACAGCGCGGGTTTCACGTATCACAGTTATCTTGACCTGCCCGGGATATGTCATCTCGTTCTGTATCCTGTTTGCGATATCTGTGGAGAGTTTCTCGATTTGTTTGTCGTCAATCTTGTCTGCACCAACGATTACGCGCAGTTCACGACCAGCCTGAATGGCGTATGTCTTGGTAACGCCAGGATAGGAGATGGCAATGTTTTCAAGGTCTTTGAGCCTCTTGATATATGCCTCTGCAATTTCGCGGCGAGCACCGGGACGTGCACCGGAGATAGCATCACATATCTGTACAATGGGTGCGATGAGCGATGTCATCTCCATTTCCTCATGGTGGGCACCGATGGCGTTGCAGATATCAGGCTTTTCCTTGTATTTCTCTGCCAGTTTTGCTCCGTATAGTGCGTGTGGCATTTCGGGCTCCTCATCGGGTACCTTACCGATATCGTGCAGCAGGCCGGCGCGCTTTGCCTTTTTGGGATTCAAACCGAGTTCGGCAGCCATGACAGCGCAGAGATTAGCTGTCTCTCTTGCGTGTTGCAGGAGGTTCTGGCCATAACTGCTGCGATACTTCATTTTACCAATTATTCTAATCAGTTCCGGATGCAGACCATGCACACCGAGGTCGATAGTGGTACGCTTACCGGTTTCCATCACTTCCTCTTCTACCTGTTTCTTTACCTTGGCTACGACCTCTTCAATACGTGCAGGATGGATGCGGCCGTCAGCTATCAGTTGGTGCAACGCCAATCGGCATATCTCACGACGGATGGGGTCAAATGCACTGATGACAATCGCTTCCGGTGTGTCGTCAACAACAATTTCGACACCGGTGGCAGCTTCCAATGCGCGAATGTTGCGACCTTCGCGACCGATGACACGACCCTTCACTTCATCGTTGTCAATATGGAATACGGTGACGGAGTTCTCCACTGCCGTTTCTGTAGCAACTCGCTGTATGGTCTGGATGATGATTCGCTTTGCTTCCTTGTTGGCATTGATGCGTGCCTCATCCATAATTTCATTGATGTAGGCGGCAGCATTAGTCTTGGCTTCATCCTTGAAACTTTCAATAAGCCGAGCTTTTGCCTCTTCTCTTGACAGACCGCTAAGTTCTTCCAGTTTTGTGCGCTCTCTTTCTACGATGGCATTTTGGCGTGCATTTAGTTCTGTCTCGCGCTGTTCGAGCAGTTGCTGCTGGGTCTCAACCCTCAGTCGAATATTCTCCGTTTCCTGCTTGCTGCGGTTGAGTTCCTCGCTGCGTTGGTTAAGGGCAAGCTCTCTTTGCTTGGCACGGTTCTCTGCCTGCTGCATTTGCTGCTGCTGTTGCTGGACTTCCTTTTCGAACTCCGCCTTCCTGCTGAGCATCTCCTCTTTCACCTCCAGCAGTTTCTTTTCCTTAATCACTTCGGCCTCCTTTTCAGCCACGCTGCGGGCCAGTTCTTCCATCTTGCGCTGTTTTGCGGGAACTACGGTAAAATACCATACAGCCCACCATATCGCAACGATGATTACGGATATGATAATAAGAATGTATTGCATCTTTGTATCCTTGTTATTAGGTTTATATTAGAGTTATAATGCTTTCTCGATTTCTTTAAGTAGGAGTTCCAAACGTCCGGCCATAGGCTCCAGATCCACCGAGTGCTTGGTGCGCTGAGCTTGTACGGCAATGTCCAATGCAGTCATGGTGAAGTACATTTCTGTCTTCTGGTTGGGGTATTTTGTCGTGTAGTAGGTATAACGTTCCCTAATCAAACGTTCTGCCTCACGATAGAAACTCTCTTCATCTCTCTTTACACTCATCGGCAGAGTCAAAGTGCCGATGTGGAGAGTTATTTTTTGCAGATCTTCATTCATTGTTTTTCAGTATTGCGATACATTTATCTATGCTTGCAATCATTCTGGTGATACGGGCACGTGTTGATTGGGCGGTGTCATCCATGGCATCCAGATATTTAGCCATTTTCAGACGCTCGTATGCCTGTTTGTCTTCCTTCGAAGCGGCAATTAGCTGTTTTATTTGCTCGTCTCTCTGTTCCAACTGATTGCGTAGTTTCTGCATCTCTGCCAGAACTTCCTGATGTCGGAAGAGCATCTGACGAGTGCGCGTCTCCAGCGTGGAGAGTATTTTCATGGTTTCTTCTTGGCTTCTCATGGTCTATTCTTCTGGTTGAACCTTTTTCTCTTTTTTTGCCAGCATCATGATGGTGTGAACGTATTCCGTCATCCATGCTTCGCTGTATCCAAGTGCGGTCTGATATTTACGTACTGCAACGCAAGCTCTTCTCACGCCTTCGTCCTTCCAGTCGTTCTTGGTCATTACGTCGTGTACCTGTTTCTCCACCATTGCCTTGAGGGCTTTCTTCATAAATCCGGGTAGGCGGAACTTCCATTGCATCAGGTTAGACATGAGCATCATGAGGTCCTGGGAAAAACCCTGAAAGTGAATGAAATAGGGTTGCACATCCTGTATCTTTCGGCAATGATGCTTCACGCTGCTGTCAATTTCCTGGAAGAAAGATTCACTGATACCGTAGATACTCATCAAAGTCTTCTGGCATTGTTTCTTCTCTGCAATGCCGAGTTTATTGTTCTGGGTAGGCACCTTGTAAGTCTGCTTGAAAATACGCAGGTCGGGCAGTGCTGCCAAATTATTGATTCCTATCTGGGCAGCCATTGTGGCTTGATAATAGACGCGAATGAGGAGCATGAAGTCCTCCATGCCTCCCGCTTTCGGCGTCTGCTCTTTTTTCTTGAATAGATTTCCAAATATGCTCATTTGTTTCTTATGCTATGTCTGTTTGTGTTGTGTTCTTGTTAGCTTGTTTTGGGAAAACACTTCTATAGACGGTGAGAATGTCGAGCCAGATACTCCAGTTCTTAATATACCACATATCTGACTTTATACTGTCTCCCACGTTTTCATCTGTCATGGCCTTGCCGTAGAATCCCTGTGTTTTTGCCCATCCTGTAATGCCGGGCTTAGCAAAGATGCTGACATCGCATGTCTCGACGGCTTTGGACACTAGTTCTGCCTGCTCTTTCCTGTAGTGGCGCGGTCCGACAATAGACATACTGCCGAAAAAGACATTGATGAACTGCGGCAGCTTGTCAATATTCGTTTCTCTCAGGAAATCTCCGAATGGGATTTTTTCGGAAATGACTGTTGCTTCGTTGTTCTCGTCAGCAATCCGGCGGAGTTGTGTGGTGCGGAATCTGACTATTTTAAATGTGCTTCCGTCCCAGTTGATACGTTCCCGTGTCATGAAAACAGGGCCGGGACTTTTCATTTTGAGGGCTATTGCCACTATGGCGTATATGAGAGGAAAGACCGTAAGCAGGAAGATGCCGCTGAAAACGATGTCGATAAGACGTTTCAGTATAAGGTTCTCCACCCACAAAAGCGGTTCTGCTTTCTCATACGGTACAGAAGCTTCTCCATTCTGCGGTTTTGCGGCGAATCGTTTCGTTAGCGTCCTGCACAGAAGGAATGCGATGTCCGTAAAGATTGCGTACCACACGAAAAACATCCTGCTGAACGTGTAATCTTTCAACAGAAAAAGTAGTGTCATAAGCAGCAGGACGTGCAGGGCACACACCTGCATGGCATGCTTGAGGACAATGTCTCCACGCACTTCTCTGTCCAAATATGTGGGGCGGAATGCTACTATGGTGGGCATGTATGCAAAGAGTGCTATCAATAAATACCCCTTTAGGCTGAAATGACTATCGGGGTAGATTAATTGATTGCCGCAAATGGAGTATGCAAAATAGAAACACACAAGGACAAAGAAGGTATCAATAAGTGCTATAACCCATCTTGCCGAACCTTGTGAGATATTGCGTTTTTTTGACATTACTATTGCTAATATTACTCAGTGTTTGCGCAAAGGTATACATTTTTTATAACATAAAGTATAAAAAGAGAGAAAAATCAGCCTTCAACTTATTTTTTTTTGCATCAAAGACGTTTGATCTTAGGTAAAAGTTGTACCTTTGCGCAAAAATATGTGTTTTTATTATGGCAGATTACGTAGAAAACAATCAGGCAGGAGAAGAAGAAAGCTCGTTTGACTTTAAGGCTCTTTTCCAGATTTTCATTTTGAATTGGCAGTATGTGCTGCTGAGCGTTATCTTTTTCGTGGGTTGCGGTTTTGTGTACCTTAGGTATGCCACTCCGGTGTATACAGCAAGCATGAAACTGCTTATCAAGGACGATGATTCACGTCGTACGCGCAGTGCCAACGGTATTGCAATGGACAGGCTGGGTCTGATGACAAACAGTTCCGGCTTTGATAACGAGCTTGAGATCCTGACATCAACAAGTTTGGCCAATCGCGTGGTGAAAAATTTGAAGCTCTACGTGAATTATGTTCAGGAGGGTCGTCTTACCAGTCGTGAGGTGTATAAAAACAGTCCGATCATCGTTGACTTCGAGGAGGGAAGGCTTGACGAACTGGAATATCCTATTTTCTTAACGATATCCAAGGATGACGAGGTGATTCATGTGTCAGGTAAAATGTTCTTGCCGGAGGATGAAGATTCCGAGGAGGACGTTGAGCAGGAGTACACTATAGACAAGACTTTGGACTCCCTTCCTTCTACAATTCCCACTCCTGTAGGTACGCTGTTCCTGGGCAGGAATCCCGGTATCCCTGTTTCTGAGCGTGATTTGCATGTGACAATATATCCGTTGGATGCTATTAGTACATTCTATGCGTCCAAAGTCAAAGCCGCTCCCACGTCTAAGATGACCACGGTGGCACAGGTGTCTATTAACGACAATTTGCCTCATCGCTGCGTAGAGTACTTGGAAGCTCTTGCTCAGGCATATAATGATGATGCCAACGAGGATAAGAATGAGATTGCGGAAAAGACGGAAGAGTTCATCGGTGAGCGTATCAGAATCATCAAAGAAGAATTGGATCAGACGGAGTTCGATATGGAGAACTTCAAGAAGCGCAACGAACTTGTCAATATTGCAAACGATGCAACCACGGCATTGAGTGCCAGTACCAGTTTCCAGCAGAAGCAGGTGGAGATGCAGACGGAGTTGCTTCTCGTGAAGTCGCTGGTAGACTACATGAAACATCCTGCTAACGCAGCGGAAGTGATTCCCGCAAACCTTGGTCTGTCCAATCAGGCTGTGGCAGCCCAGATTGGTGAATACAACACCTTGGTGCTTACCCGTGCCCGTTTGGTGAAGTCTTCTAGTGAGGATAACCCCATGGTGGCACGTATCGACGACCAGATGTCACAGCTTTGGCCGGCCATCAGACGCAGTGTTGAGAGCGTGTATGAAGACTTGAAGCAAAAGAAGAAGGGTGTTGACAGTCAGTACAGCACTTATCTGGGCCGTGTGAAGGAGACTCCCAAGATGGAGCACGCGTTCAATAATATCGCTCGTCAGCAGGAGATAAAGGCAGGTCTCTATCTCACTCTGTTGCAAAAGCGTGAGGAGAACTACATCACTCTGGCATCAACAGCAAGTAAGGGTAAGCTGATCAGTAAGCCTGCGTTGCCCCACAAGATATCTCCCAAGAGCTCTATCGTGCTGCTCGCATGTTTGGTATTCGGTTTTGGCCTGCCTATAGCAATTCTGTATCTGCTCACTTTGATGCGCTACCGTATTGAAGGCCGCAATGATATTGAACGTCTCACCAAACTTCATATTCTGGCAGATATACCAGTTGACTCTACGCTTACTCCGGGTGACCGTGGTATCTGTGTGCGTGAGAATCGAAACAATACTATGGAAGAAAGCTTCCGTGGATTGCGTGCCAATATCGACTTCATCCTGAAAGGAAACGAGAAGGTGATAATGTGTACTTCATGTATCCCGGGTGAGGGTAAGACGTTCGTGGCGTCCAACTTGGCAATGTCTTTCGCTTTCCTGAAGAAGAAAGTGCTGTTGATTGGTTTGGATATCCGTAAGCCTCAGTTGGTGAAGCTGTTTGGCCTGCCTGCAGATAAGCGTGGTATTACTAAATATCTTGCTGCAGACGAGTCGGATTATGAATTGCTGGAGAAGCAGATATATCCGAGTGTCGGTCATGAGTGTCTGGATGTGCTTGCTGCCGGTATCATTCCTCCCAACCCTGCGGAACTTATTTCACGCAGCAATCTTGAAAAGGCGATGGAATATTTCCGTAAGAAATACGATTACATTATTCTTGATACGCCCCCAATTGGTCTGGTGAGCGATACTTTGATGATGGGTCGTGTGTGTGACATGGCTATATTTGTGGCTCGTGCAGACTATTCTCCTAAGGCTAACTTCCGCTTCATCAATGAGCTTGTAGCCGACAATAAGCTCCCGAAGGTAAGTCTCGTCCTCAACGGTTTGGATTTGAGCAAGAAGAGGTACGGATATTACTACGGTTACAAGAACTATGGCGGTCGCTATGGTTATGGCTACGGCTACGGCTATGGATACGGCTACACCCGTTACGGCCACTATGGTATGTACGGTGACTACAGCGGTACCGAAGACGGAAAAGCAAGCACTGAGAAGTGATTGAACGAAGAAAGTTCCTTCTAATCCTGTTGTCTTTTGCCTGCAGTGCACTGACGGCATCGGCTCAAGATCCTTCTTGGAAAACTCCCCGTGCCTATCATGTGGCACGTGAGTGTGCAGTGGTGTCCGGTGGTAAGACCTTTGTACTCTACGACGGCAACTATCAGGCAATGTCCCTGTGGAATGCCTATGTGGCGCGCGATCTGTCCGGCTCTCTGGTTTCGTGGGACACGCAGGAGAACGCCTTGATTCGTACTTACGACAGGTGCTCCGGATTGTCCGACCACAGTATTGCCTATATCCGTTGGTGCCAGACAGCCCGTTCACTCATTGTGGTTTATTCCAACGGTAACATCGACCTTGTTGATGGCAACGACAACGTGGTAAACCTTTCGCAGGTCAGGGAAGCCCCCATTCCCGGCAAGGTTATCAATGATGTCGTAACAGACGGCACCAAGGCTTATATCTCGGCCGATTTCGGGCTTGTTGTCGTGGATGTGGCAAATCAGGTGATAGAAGAGGTCTACCGAATGAAGATGGCGCTCAAGAGTGTGGCGGTAGGTGACGGATACCTTGTTTTTGCCGCTAAGGACAGTCTTTGCTGTGCCCCCGAGGGCGTTAATCTAAATGATGCCAAGAAGATAAAGACACTGACTCGTGGCACCACCTATCTGCGCGCGGCATACCAGTCGGGAAGCTTCTTTGTCAGCAACACTAACGACCTATGCCGTTTCTCTCTTGCAGAAGGAGAGATTGATCCTTCCGGCATCCAGAGAATTGCAAATTCCGGAGGGGGTAGATATTATACGGACATGAAGGCAGAGAAGGGTATGGTGATGACTGTCCGCAGCGACGGTCATCTGCTCCTTACGGATGCCTCCGACCCCCAGACTTCCACCACGCAGGATGTGGAATGCTCTCCATATCTTACGGGCGCTTCCTACGACGGTTCCACCTACTGGCTTTCGGAGGGTATGGACGGTTTTTCCGGATATAAGCTGAAAGACGGTAGCCTTCAGGCCACAGATGTCCACAATATTTCGGTGGAGAGTCCGATGCGCAACCTATCTTATAAGGTACGCTACGAGGGCGATCGCCTTCTGGTGACAGGTGGCAGAAACGTGGTAGGCTCTGAGGACTTGAATCCCTTCACGATGTCCTACTACGAGGGTGGCACTTGGTATGTCATAGACGAGAAAGGTGCATTGGAATATGGCTTGAAACAGTATCCCCTTTTCTATCACAGGAACGGCTTGGATGTGGTGCAGGACCCTTCTGACCCGAATCATATCTTTGTGTCGGCATATCGCAGCGGACTGGAGGAATACAAGGACGGCAAGTTTGTTAAGCTTTATAATTGCGATAATTCGCCTCTGCAGAGCATTCTTCCCAGTTCTCCTTACTACTACAACTATGTGTCGTGCAGCGCGTTGCAGTACGATGATGCTGGTAATCTGTGGCTGTCTCAGCAGCAGGTGGAAACTCTTTTGCGCATAAGAAAGCCGGACGGCACTTGGGCGGAAATATACCACGAGTCCATCGACGGTGGCAACAAGCAGGACCAGTTCCTATTCACATCATCCACTCATGGCGGTCAGCAGATAAAGATTCTCAGTTTGAACGGCTGGATTAAAACAGGACTGTTTGCATTCACCGTCAACAGCCAGTTGAAACTGTCGGCAGCCAAGCATCATTCTGCGTGGCTCAACCAGTCGGGCACCAAGATAGAACCGACGAAGTACTACTGTCTCATGGAAGACACTGACGGTTCCATATGGGTAGGCACCGACATGGGTTTGTATATCATAGAAAATCCAGAGGAACTCTTTGAGAACGGTACGTTACAATTTAAGCAGATAATAATAAACCGCAACGACGGCAGCGGTCTTGCCGACTATCTTTTCGACGGTATTCCTGTCACAGCTCTTGCTATTGATGCTCGCGGTAACAAGTGGGTGGGCACCGACGGCAGCGGTGTGTATCGCATCAGTGGCGACGGACAGGAGCAGCAACTCCACTACGACACATCAAATTCTCCTCTTCCATCGAATAATATCAACGGTGTCGCTGTGAATCCTCTCACCGGTGAGGTTGCCATCGCCACGATGGGTGGTCTTGCCCTCTACGACACGGGAGAGGTGCCTCCCGCAGAGAGTTTGGAGTACGACAACATACTTATCTATCCCAATCCCGTTAATCCCGGCTATCACGGTCTGATTACCATCAAGGGTCTCACGGAGAACGCAGAGATAAAGATTTTGTCTTCCTCCGGCCAGATTGTATGGTATGGACGCAGCACGGGCGGATGTTGTCGATGGGATGGACATAATCGCGCAGGCTATCGTGTTTCGAGCGGCATTTATCATGTGGTGTGCAGCACGGAAGACGGTGATGAGGCTGTGATCTCACGTATTGTCATGATGAAATGATGAGAAATAGGTTTTCCATATTACTGTTGCTCTGTCTGGTTTCAGTGATGCTTCAGGCTCAGAGTCACATTTTCGAGGATATAGAGTACAGTTTCACGGCTTCCGGCACGGCGGGCGGGGGAGACAATGCTCCGTTCTGGTTCACATCGGGACGCTACGGACTCTCCACGCGTGAGAACTACAGCGGACTCTTCCGTGCAGAGCTGCATCGCAATGCTGAGAGCGACTCCCTGCACTTCTGGCGTGTGGGCTACGGTGTGGACTTGGCATCTCCCATATATAAGAACAGCGGATATTTCTGCATTCAGCAGGCATATTTCGATTTGGAATGGAAGATGCTGCGTCTTTCAATCGGTCAGAAGGAGCGTCCTCTGGAATTCCGTGGTGCAGCCTCCACGTCCAATGATATTATTGAACCCTTCCCGGCTCCGGTGCTGTCCATGGGCGGCCTTACTTCCGGCAACAATGCCCGCCCCATTCCTCAGGCGCGCATTGAGATGCCCCGTTTCTGGGCTATTCCCGGCACCAAGGGTTTCTTCTCCTTCAAGGCTCATCTGGCTTTCGGATGGTACACTGATGCCCGTTGGCAGCGCGAGCACAACGACGGCACACTCAATGCCTACACTTCAGGTAGTAAATACCACTCCAAGGCTCTTTTCCTCAAGTTCGGTAACGAGAAGCGTTTCCCGCTGATACTCTCAGGCGGCATAGAGATGTCGGCGCAGTTCGGCGGTTGGGGCTACAATCTGCGCAGCCGTGAGACGGGAATTTACTATGATGAGGATATGAACAACGGCATCAAGAGTTATTGGAATGCTTTCATTCCCGGTGGCGGAGACAGTACCGACGGTGCCGACTACAGCAATGCGAGCGGCAACCATCTGGGTTCGTGGCATGCACGTCTGGAGTGGAAGGACAAGAAATGGAGCGTGGCCGCATATTATGAGCACCAGTTTGAGGACCACAGCCAGATGTTCTGGCAGTATGCCTGGAACGATATGATGTTGGGTTTTGAGGCGAATTTGCCGAAGAATCCCTATGTATCTTCCCTCGTGTATGAGTATCTTACTACCACCGACCAGTCCGGCCCTGTTTACCACGACCACACTCTCACAGTTCCCGACCAGGTCAGCGCCCGCGACAACTATTACAACAATACCGTTTACGGCTCGTGGCAGCACGCAGGTCATGTGATGGGCGTTCCCACGCTGATATCTCCGCTCTACAACAACGACGGTTCGCTCTCTGTGTATCACAACCGTGTGAAGGCTCACCATGTGGGTCTTTGCGGTGAACCCTGTTCCCAGTTTGCATGGCGTTTCCTATATACGCATGATAAGAGTTGGGGTACTTATGACACTCCCACCAAAGATCCTCTTTACGGAAATTTCTATCTCGTAGAGGCCACGTGGAAGCCCCGCCGTGTCCGTGGTCTGAGTATCACTGGTTCGTATGGCCACAATGACGGCACGCTGCTGGGCGAGAGCAACGGCGCGATGCTGACGCTGCGCTATTCGGGATGGCTCAACTCCACACACTAAGGTCTATAACACAAAGTAGTATATACAGATATGCGACACATATTTCTTTCCTCTCTGCTGATATTGCTGACGGTGCTTGTGCTCACGGCCTGTGACAACAAGCGTGATTCCAGCGCCCTCTATGGTCAGTGGCAGCTCCTCGAGTGGCGCGATGCCTCGGATGCTGTGGTTGCCACGAAGGAGGACGGTATATACTACCATTTCCAGTTGTCGCTGCTTCAGCTTGATTTCTTGTATATTTGCAAATACCAGGAAACTCCCGACCAGATTATCTTTATTGGTGCCTACAAGAATGCCTATAACACCGACACACCGATACCTTTCACGGATTTGAAGAAATATGGAATACCCTCCGACGGAGTGTTCCACATCGATGTGCTGGATGATGACAATATGGTGCTTTCGGGCGGGAGCGGTACGCTGGTGTTCCGCAAGTACTAGGTCAGAACCTGTCTCCGCGTACTATTCTCACGAAGGTGCGCCACAGTATTTTGCAGTCGAATTTGAATGAACGGTGGCCGAGGTAGTAGAGGTCGTAGTGCAGTCGTTTCAGCATTTTCTCCATCGTGTCGGTGTATCCGTTGTAGAGCGTGGCGTATGATGTGATGCCGGGTCGTATCTGGTAGAGATACTCGTAGCGGGCATCGTGCTGCATTATCTTTTCGATGAAGTAGGGGCGTTCGGGTCGCGGACCCACGAAAGCCATATCTCCCTTCAGTACATTCCACAGCTGGGGCAGTTCGTCCAGATGATGTGCTCTGAGGAACGTGCCTATAGGTGTGATGCGTGGGTCGCTGGGCTGGTTGCACAGTTCCGGCACACCGAACTCCTCTGCGTTGGGTGTCATGGTGCGGAACTTGTATATGCGGAACGTCTTTCCGCCTCTTCCCGTGCGCTCCTGCGAGAATATCACCTTGCCTCCGTCATCCCATTTCACCAGTATCCAGCAGAGCAGGAAGAGGGGCATGGATATTATGATGGAGAAGAGGGCTACGATGAAGTCGACGCTTCTTTTTATGATACGCTCCATGGTGTTCATCCCGTCTTGGATGAAGCCGTCGGGCAGAGGTAGTTCTTCGGGGCTGCGCACGCTGTTTTTTTATTTGTTATTAAAACGTTTTGCCCATTTCTTTTATTGTGTGAGTGAAAAGAAAACTTTTTTCACAGATTCTGCGCAATAAGTTAAAGTATGTTTACGTTCTTTTTTTACACAAGTAAAAAGAGACGTCTGTGGTATCGATTGAGCGCTTACTCCTTTTCTATGGCCATCCGGTGGACTATACCGTCGATTGGAGCGTTCTTTTCATGCCCTTCCTCATTGCCTTTTTCGTTGCTGCCGCAGTCACTGCCGTGGGTCTTCCTCTGGTGGTGAAGGCCTGCCACTATTTCAAGTTCTACGACCTTCCCGACGGCCGCAAGGTGCACCACACTCCGGTGCCCCGTCTGGGCGGCGTGGTGTTCATGCCCGCAGCCATCATCGGACTGAGTGCATCGCTCTACACCCTTGAGGACATGGCGCAGACTGGTGTCGTGGTCAGCATCTCCACGCTTGTCATGGCAGTCGGTTCGCTTCTCATCTATCTCATCGGCATCTTAGACGACCGTTTCGGTATTAAGGCGAGCCACAAGTTCGTGATTCAGGGCGTATCGGCACTGTTCCTGCCCCTCTGCGGACTCCTCATCACTGATATGAACGGCATCTTCGGTCTGCACGAGATACCCATCTGGGTGGGCTATCCTCTCACCGTGATACTCATCATGACCATTGTGAATGCTATAAACCTCATCGACGGCATCGACGGTCTTGCCTCGGGTCTCTGCATCTTCATTCTTTCGGCTTATGCCTATGTCTTCGTGCAGTGCGGCCATGCCATGATTTCCTGTCTCGATGCTGCCATTGTGGGTTCGCTGGTTGTCTTCTGGTGCTTCAACGTATTTGGCAGGATGGGCCGCTATAAGATATTCATGGGCGATGCCGGCAGTCTGTTCCTCGGCTATGTCTGTGCCTATATGAGCATCAAGAGTCTCATGCGCCCCATTGCTCCGGTGGACTGCGGCGAGGAGCAGATGCTCATTTCCGTCACCTTGCTGCTGATTCCCGTCATGGATGTGGTGCGTGTCTTCTTCCAGCGCTGGTTCTCCGGTCATAATATCTTCGACCCCGACAAGACGCATATCCACCATCTCTTCATGGCCGTCGGTTTATCAATGCACGCTGCCCTGGCGAATATCATGGCCCTTTTCGCAATGATTTGCGGCATCAACTACGCTCTCTGGCAGGCTCATTTCCTCCTTCCTGTTATTCTGGCGGTGGATGTGGCGATTTATGCCTTTGTCGTGACGGTGCTCCTTCGTATGGGGCAGAAGGAGATGGAGTGATGAAGAAATATTAGTGTCGCGGATGTCGCGAAAAAGTAAAGGCCGCTGGAAATTTGCGGCCTTGCCTTATGAAAAATAAACGTATCGGCAAAACAAGGCAAGATGCTTTATTCTTCCTGCATCCAGAAGTTTCTCCACTATCTTCCCCTTTCTGTCCTTTGCATTGCATGTCGGGAAGTATGTCCTTCTCATATCAATATATAGGACAGTCAACGCTCTTATCACGTCCTCACCCATCCACGAAAGACGGTATATATCGTGAGCCACCTGTGCCAGAAAGATTCCATAATCTCTCTGCGTGAAGGGCTTGTTGAGCTTCACTCTGTCCTGCATCAGCCTCTTTGTCACCCAAAATGTGTCCAGTGCTTTGTAATTCTTCTGTGCAGACGAGCATATCCCTTCAGGGTTTTGTCTGTAACGGTACACCAGATTCGGGATAATCATCACCTTCCTTGCGTGACAGAATCTCACCACATGCCCCACAGTGTCTTCAAACCAATACCCTTCGGGAATACCTATTCCATCGAAGAGAAAACTCCTATACACTTTTATGGCTATGAAGCCGCGCAACACCGTCCAGTCGTCAGTAATAAGTTCCTCCGCCCTCGATTTCTCAAGCACACGCATCCCATCGAAACGCTCATACTGTCCCTCCACGATATCCACATCATCGTGTGCAGAGACGGCATCGAGCATGCATTGGATAGCATTGGGCATCAACGCATCATCTGCATCTACACACATCACGAATTTGGAATCTATTTTCTTCAGCCCCACATTCAGCGCGCCCCCGAGACCTCCGCCGTTTTCTTTCCTTATCAACTCGATGTCGGGACGCTCCCTGTAGCGCTGCAGCTTGTTCCATGTGTTGTCCGTCGAACCGTCGTCAATCACCTTCACCCGGTAGCTGTATGTTGTCTGCTGAGCGAAGATGGAGTCAAGACATTCTTCCACATAGCGCTCCACGTTATATGCCGGTATCAGTATCGTGAGGTCATAATTGGGATTCGGGTTGATACTGTTGCTGATTAAACAACTGCTGCCCCTGTCCGGATGGTAAGACTCCAGTAAGGCAAGACCCCTTTGCACCGTATCGTCCGTCACGGTAACTGCCTTATCCGGAATGCAGGCGCTGAGAATACCATATACCAATCTTCCAGCCTTCAGTTTTCTTATGATTCTGTCCGTTAGAGCGTTCTGCATCGCATTTTGCCCGTTCTTTTTGTTTTTGCGCTACAAAGATATGATTTTTTTTTTAATTTAACGAGTAGACGGGTGAACAAGTGGACAAGTTGTGACTTTTGCACACAAAATGAGATGGCTCTCGATGAAAATGCGTGCGTACTTGAAACTGTTGCGAGCTCTTCGGGTGCCTTTGTAGGTGATTCGTGTGAAAGGATAATAAACGATTTCAAAACCTTGTTGACGGATGCGGGTACACCAATCCAAGTCTTCTGTATACATGAAGAAATTGTCGTCAAGACCTCCTGTAGCTTCATAGGCTTTTCTGGAAACCATGATGAAAGCTCCGATGATCCAATCTACGGTTTGGATTTTATTGTATTTCATCTTCGTGTCAAGTATGCTGACTTTGCGACTGAAGATGCGTCTCACCTACCGCATACGGAATTGATTAACGAAGGAACGTGGATTCACGATTCCTTGTAGGAAAACGTGCATCCAAGTAAGAACGAAGAGTGAAGAACTTTGGGAAGTTCGGGAACCAAAAATTTTGTGCTCTTATTTCCCGATGCAGCGTTGAGCGGGTTTGCTCTGCGCCGTCATTTGAAAAGCAGTTTGCGGCCTTTCTTGACGACGATGGAACGATAGGATTTATCGACGCGTTGTCCGGCAAGATTATACAAAGGTCCTTCTTCAGCATCCCTCTCAAGGGCGACTTCAGTCACGGACGTCGGTTGTTCGATAGGGTAGAAGTCCTGAGGCGTCGTCTGGCTTTGAGAGACGAAGTAAGCATGGTGCGCGGGATTGACAAAAGTGGCACCGTCTGCCGCGTTCCATTTCCATCCTGTTTTCTGCACGTCCTCGTACAGCATGTAGTAGAAGTTGCCTCCGTACGTCAGCTGATCCTCGTCGGAACCTCGCAACTGATTGAACATGTCGACCGTCTTCTTCCGCGTCGTGGGGACCATGACGTATGTACCAGGTTCGGCTTTCAGGAGCACCCCCTGGCCGGCAGGGAGAACCGATCCGGCTTCGTTGAACTCCCGGCTGACGACGATCGTGCCGTTATTCTCTTTTAAGGTGTAAGCCTGCATGCCTTCGGGGAGCAGGAAGCTCTGGTTGCTGTAATAGAAGGTCGTATAGCCGGATGCAGGCACTTGCACCGTGACTAATGGATTCTTGTAAGTGAGGGAGAAGCCTTGGAAGTTCAGCCACTGGCTGCTGTTGGTGACGTTGGCAGACAAGGTCATCTGATGGTCAGCGACGATGATGTCGCTGAGTGTCGTCTGCGCCTGGTCGCTTGTCAGCGTCTGTGCAGCACCGGCCATCGTCTCTGCGGTGTTCAGCAAGACTTCATTCTTCTTAATATCCTGCAAGGCGTTCAGATTCCCATTGACGGTATTTTCCGCCGCAGCCGTGGCAACAGGCTGCGACCCTGAGCCGTCGTTTCGGTAGAATGCGTGGAACACAGCCTCATAGATGCCATTGGGAAGGTCGGTCTGAGTCTGCTGGAGTTTGAAAGTCTGGTGCAGCACTTCGATGTCACCGTCGCCGAGGGTGGTTGGGACGTCCGTCCAGTCGGCCGTCGTCGCATTGCCCAGCATGTCGGCATTCGTAAACAAAGAAGTCGCGTCGACAGGCACGGTGAGGTCGCCGGCAGTGGCCAGCAGCAGTTGTCGCGTAGCCGCGCGCAATTCCGTCACTGATGCGCTCGCGTCACTATAGACCGAATACGCTTGCTGTAGCTCCGATGCATAATCCGTCTCCTTTCCTGATTCAAGAATGGCTTGCTGCAGCTTGAACAGTTGTTTCCGTTCTTTGTATTTGGCATAATTCCCATTGGTGATGTCACGCGTGGGAATGAAGGCCCAGTGGACATAGCCACGTCCATGGCTCGTCGTCAGCGGTCCGCCGTAGGCGTAGGCAAGGTCGAGACACGCCTTCTGGCTCTCGGACTTGAGCGTATAAACGGTGCCCGAGGGAGAGTTCAGAGGTTGATAGACGAATGCGCCTTCGGCCATCGAACGGTCGCTCCAGACATTGCAGGCATCGGCCAGGCAACCCACATAGACATTCGGCTTATCGTACATGGAGACATACAACTTGTTGCCCGCCTGTCGCTGCACCTTGACGCGGTATTTCGAACTGAAAGTCATGTCGCCTTTGGGCAGACGCTGAGCCAGCGATTGCGTGTTCCAGTCCATTCCATAAGTGACAAAAGCGTCGGCATCGACATTGTACAGGAGAATCGACTCGTACGAAGTGATTTTTGTCACATCCTTGCCGGGCAAGGCCGGAGGGTTCCATCCGTCGGTCTGTCGCGGCTGAGCGATGGTCTGGCCGATGATGTCGTTGATTTCATCGGCAGACAGCGCATAGTTGTAGATCCGCAGGTCGTCGATGAAACCATCCATCAGTGGCACGTCTTCCAGTAGGTTGGCACCTACGCTGTTGACCACAGGACAGACATCCGACAGACGCACCGCCACAGGGGCGCTGGCCGCTTCCACGCCGTCCACGTAGATGGCCACACTTTCTTCGCCGATGGTCAGCACCACGTGGTGCCATCCTTCGGCCATGCTGCCGGCCTGCAACGTTTGCTCCGTCTCGTCGTTCTTCATCTGGAACACGATGCTTCCGCCAGCATTCAAGGACAGACTGGCATAGTGGTCGGCATCCGAGACGAAGTCAAACAGACAACTGTTCGTGGCGAACGCACCGGAAGCAGCGCACACCCATACCGCATACGTAGCATCAGGAAGGCTGCAGGCCGCGACGGGCAGGCACAGATAGTTCGACACCCCGTCCAGCAGCAGCGCATTCTTGCCGGAACGATACTCCGTGGTCTGGGTGGCCAGGCTCGACGGGTCGCAGACCACGCCGTGCAGCTGGTTCTCGGTCATGTCACATGCCGACGACTCAAATTCGTAGCGCGCTACCAGTCCTTTCTCGTCGGCAAGGGAAGCGCTGACGGGAACAGACCGTGCAGAACGGTTCTGCGAATAGTCAACGCTTTGCACAGCATAATAATAAGTATGACGGGGACGCGCCGTGTTGTCCAGGAAACGGTTGGTCTGAATGCCCCTTCCTATGACGTCATACGCGATTTCCCCCCTCTCGTCCTTCTCGCCGCGAAGCACGATATACCCGTTGAAATCCTTGTCCTGGACATTGGCATCCCAGGAAAGAAGCACAGAATGGCTGCGCGGTGTGGCGACGAGGTTGACGGGTGTCTGCGGGGCATTCGTCTCGCAGGGGGCGTCAACGGGCAGGAATTTCCACAACTGATGATCCTTCGTAGCGCCGGCGCACAGCGTCACGGCAGCATTGTTCGCCGTGCTTCCGCCGGTTGTTTCGAGATACAAGCCCGACTGGTAGTTCCGGATTCTATAGTACCCGTCCCCTGCATATTCGAACGTCCAGCGCTGGTTCTCTGCTTTCGTCACAGGATAGACGCTGACCGTGCCGCCCACCTTGACCTGGAAGCCTCCCGTCTCCATGTTCATTTCGGCATTCCGGACGCTGTGGACATAGTAGCCCGTAAGGTCGCCCGCATTGTCCGACAGGTGCTCCAGCGTCCACTGCTGATAGGCATAGCGCCTGTTGTCATACAGCACGACGGCGGCCGAGTTGTTCGTTGATCCGCTTTTTATCGTCAGCAACTTCTGACTCTTCTTGTTGACGATGATGTAGTTGCCGTTGGTCAGCGGACACAGCGGCACGTCGGCACCCTCGCAGACCTGAACACTCCGCTCAGCGCTCTTCTGGAACGCATCGCCATACCGATAGCCACCCGGCAACGAAATGGCAAAAGAATATGCGGGGCCGTAACCGTCAAAATAGACAGGTTTGTCTCTGCACACATATTCATAACTGCTGGGAGAGGCCTGACGCTCGCTGGCACCGGCAAAAGCCTTTATTCTGCCGTCTGGCAGACGGTAGACCGCTGCACCCGACCAGGCTGCGCGGTTCTCGCCATAGCCCAGACGCGCACCACCCTCGCTCGTGGCCAGGCAGAAATCGCCACGGCTCGGGCCTACGGTTCCCCACCAGATACCGTTCTCCATCCCATAGTTGGCACCGACGATACCCTCCATCACATTGTGCAGCTCATCGTTGGTCGCTATGTTGCCGTCGGCCTTGATGTGCGTGTAGAAGTCGGCGTAATGGTTGAAGTCGCCCGCCAACTGGTGCGTATTTCCTTCGTCCACGTAAGGCTTCATGTAGTCATACCACTCCGTCGCCCCGTCGTTGTTACAGGTATTGCCGGCGCAGATGCGGATCCCCTCAAAGAACGGGTCTTCCTTCAGCAGTTTGGCCACAGCCTTGAAGTCGGCTTTTGTTCCCTGGTTGCTGGCTGTCACGTCCGGCTCGTTGAAGGGAGCGATGGAGACCACTTTCAGACCATAGTCCTGCACATATTTCAGTGTTGCCTTGATGACCTTGAACCAAGCCTCGGGGTGATGGGTATAAACATCGGTATTGATGTCAACAGGGTCGGAATTGAGAAGAAGCCCATCGGGATGAGTGAGCGAGATATGGCGCAGGCGTGCGTTCAGGAATTTCTTCTGCCGGTCGGACAGCGAGCCGTCGTCGTTGACCGCATCCATCACCTGAAACGAGATACGTCCATATGTCAGACGGTCGCGCCCGATGAAGTTGATGCCGCGCAGCACGTTGCCCTCGTCGTCCCAAGCCGTGTCCATGCCCCAGTGGATAAGGGTGGGCGTACCAGGGTCGGCAGCAGCGAAAGGAACTTTCACAGCCTGTCTGTTCCACGCATGAAGATACATGGAAGCATGAGGAACATCGGCAGTTCCTGAAGAATTCTGTGCACAGGCAAATGGGGCACACAAGAAGGCCCCCACCGTCAGGAGGCAAGTCAGACTTGTTTTCATCAGTATTCTTTAATTTAAGATAAGTTGTTGTAAAGTTAGCACTTTTTTTCGGAAAGTCGCAAAAAAAGCATACGATTATTAAAGATTTTTAACGCTACATCCGAATTTGATGCCCTATGAATCCCGTTGCCGTCCTACTTCTCCACCAACGACAGCAGCGCCGCAGCGGCCACTCGGGCCACGCGTTTTCAGAGCGCTTCGCGCCCTATACGTGTTCGTAGCCGTTGAGCTTCTCCGTCCAGGAATAGTGGTGCAGCACCATGTCGTAGCCCTTGCGGCCCATGTCGCGTCTCAATGCGGGGTCTCGCATGATTCTGAGGCAGGCATCGGCGATGCTGCGGCTGTCGTCGCGGATGAGGCAGTTGTCGCCGTCTTTGAGTTCGGGGATGGCGTGCGAGATAAGGGTGGTCAGCACCACCGGAATGCCGCAGCCCATGGCCACCAGCACCTTGTTTTGTATGCCCGCAGCCACGCGCACGGGTGCCACCATGAGGCAGGAGTCTTCGATGTAGGCCTCCAGGTCGTCCACGAAGCCGGTCACGATGATGTCCTCCGAGGCCAGCGCCTGGATGCTGGGAGGCGGCAGTGAACCCACGATGTGGAACTTGGCAGAGGGGCACTCCTTCCTGATGAGCGGGAACACCTCGTTGGCAAAATAGAGCGCGGCATCTTGATTCTGCATCGACCGCATGTTGCCCATGAAGCAGATTTTATCGGCATCATAGTGCTCGGGCAGCGCCTCGAGGATGCCCACACCGTTGCTGTGCAGCGCGAGGGAAGCGGCGTTCGGTTCTTTTCCCTTAAGATAATCAATGTCGCTCTGCGACACCAGCACCACCTTGGGGAAACGGCGGGTGACCTGGAGCTCGTATCTGGCGATGAGACGTTGCTCCAGCATGTAAACGTATTTCAGCAGGCCGACGCCTTCGGCTTTGGAGGAGAGCAGGTAGGTCTTCGAGAGTGCATCGGTCATCTCGATAACTGACTTGTCCTCCAGATGCAGTTCGCTGAGGTAGGGCACCATGCGCAGCAGATGGGAGACGTAGAGGTCGGGCCGCTCCGTCTCCACCACTTTCTGCAAGAGCTTGCGATAGGCGCCGGAGGCGTAGTAGCCGCACTGGATGGGTTTGCCCAGAAGGAAGTGGAAGGCGCCGATGAGGAGCGACATCACTTTGTTGCGCTTCACGAAATAGACCTTGTCGTACAATTCCTTGGCCTGAGCGACAGGCGGGTTGGCATCGTCAGACAGAGACACGAGAATGAGATTGTGTCCCTGGTGCTTGAGGTGTCGGGCTATTTCGTTGATGCGCAGCGCGTCTCCGCCAAACTGCGGATATGGGAAACGTGGGGTGAGTATGCAGATGTTCATAGGCTATTTTTTTTGTGTGAGTTTTTTTAAGTCATGTGCAAAGACAGAGGAATATTTTCTGGCTCCTTTATCCCATAGATGGTCATTATCCAGGAAATATTCGGGATGGTCGTGATAAAGACCTTTCGAATGATAGTCTAAGAATGGTATGTCGTTGCGTTTTGCGATGGATTTCAAGACGTCGTAATGGTTTGTATCAACTGTCGTGTACATTGGTGAGACCATAAATATAAGATATATGCCATTCTCTTTGCACAGATTGATGAAACGTTGCATATATTCCACCTTCATGCTGTCCACGTGATGCGGCGTTTTACGGTATTGCAGAGAGTCAGGGAAGCGTACGGGCTTGGGGAAGGGTATGTATCCGTTTTCGCCACCCTCATGTCTGTTTATGACAAGTCCGGCCATATTGGAAACCGCTTTTGCATTGTATCGATACAAATGTGATATTTTGTATTTCCAATATGACCCTGCAAGCAGAAATACGGAATCGGCTCTTTCATTGCGCCCGAAATACGGAGCGAAGAAGGAGGTGGCACAGAAAGGGTCGCTCTGCTTCATCACATCGTTATCCATTACTTCGAGGCAAATCACTTTCGGTTTATGAATAGCTAATATGTGATTGAGAATGATATAATGTGAATAGATGTTTTCGGATGCATTAATGCCGCCGTTGTAAACACTGAGTCCAAGCGTGTCACTGATGATTGACGGCACATAATGCAAATCACAGCGCGATGTGCCCATCAGTAAAATGTCTTCGTGAATATCATTGGCAAGATATTTAATCTTCGGACCGGAAACGTCGTGTGTATGTTGGTTAATCCACCACATAATCATGCCGCCTAAGCGGTCAACGGCAAATAGACCGATTATGACAAACAAGACACTTGTTAATAATTTCTTCATAACTTAAATCTCCTAAAACTGGAAATAGATGAATTGGTCACCTCCCAAGACTCCAAATAAAATGATGTATGCAATCATCATAATAAGATAGAGGTGTCGCAAGAACCACGATTCTGACTCTGCAATTCTGATTTTCCAGCCGAATTCTTCAGAGCATTCTTTTGTCAGCAATATCGCCAGTGCCAACGCAATGGCAATGAAGTTCGCATATTCTGGTTTTGGAGGTTCGAGATGAGTTAATATTCCTGTCATAACCGTGACTGCATCTGAAATGTTGTTTGCCCTGAACAGAATCCAGGCAAAGCAAACAAGAAAGAATGTCACAAGCCAATGGCCAAATCTTTTTACCCCGGAATACTTCTTCTTGCTGATGCCAAGTGCCTTCTCAATACATAAGAGTATTCCGTGTAACGTTCCCCAACACAGGAATGTCCAGTTGGCACCGTGCCAGATGCCGCTGACAACAAAGGTCACGAGCAGATTGAAATAGTTGCGCAAACGCCCCACACGATTGCCGCCGAGGGGGATATAGACGTAATCCTTGAACCAGGTAGAGAGGGATATGTGCCAGCGGCTCCAGAACTCACCGACAGAACATGCAAAGTACGGGCGATGAAAATTTTCCATCAGGCGGAAACCGAGCACTCGGGCCACTCCGATGGCTATCAGAGAATAACCGGCAAAGTCACCGTAAATCTGGAAGGGGAAGAGCAGTGATGCAACCAGATACGAACCGCCGTTTTGCTTGTCCACATTGTTGAATATGGCATCGACATAAAGCGCGCAGCGATCGGCCAGGACCAATTTCATGAAATATCCCCAGACCATTAATCTTGCACCGGCCATAAAAGACTCGTAATCAAACCGGTGTTGCTGCTTAAACTGCGGAAGCAGGTTGTTGGAGCGCTCGATGGGACCGGCAACCAATTGCGGGAAGAACGAGACGAACAAAGCATAAGTGAAAAAGTTTCGCTCAACCTTTGTGACCCCCCGGTACACGTCGATAGAATAGCCTAAAGCCTGAAATGTGTAAAACGATATTCCTACAGGCAAGAGCAGACCGAATTTCGGCAGTTGCATCCCGATGCCGCAACTCTGCATTGCCATCATGATGTTCGATGACAAGAAATTGTAGTATTTAAAAAGGAATAATATGGCAAGATTCAGCAGCAAACTGCATATAAGAAATGTCTTCTTCAGCCGTTTCTCCTCAAAATGCCCGATACCGAGAGCTGCAACATAGGTAAGGACGGTGCTTGTCAACAGTAATAAAGCATATGCGGGCTCCCAGTTCATATAAAAATAGTAGCTGGCAACAAGCAACAGCATATTTCTTGTGCGAACAAGTGTGGCTGGAATGAGAAAATACAGCACACACACTGTCGGGAAAAACAAGAGGAACGGGATGGAATTAAACAACATATGATTACAGTACGGCTAAAGTCAAAGTATTTTCTGAATAAAACGGTTGGCGGACACTATTCCGGGAACAAACAGCATATGAAGTCCTGCGTAGGTTAATACGACGGGTACGGGTAACTGTATGTGAGGTATTGTTGACAATACAAGCAAGTTGGAAAGATAAATCTCCAGGGAATATTTTCCAAGGAATGAGAATATGGAATACACCCGGTTTTGCCTGCGAACGGCAGAAGAGAAAATAAAAGCAAGCAGGAAAAGGATAAAGGGTGCAGACATATAGACCAGTTCAAACTTCTGCACGAAACCCATATAGAAAAATGCACCCGTCAGCAGCAGCACCGGCAAAAAGACTGTCAGTCCCTGTTTGTAGGTCTCCGGCGTGTTGCGCTGATAGCACAGGATGCCAAGCAGAAAGACGGGGATACGGGAGAATGCACACTGGTAAAACCATCCCTCCCGATAGAAATACAGGAAGGTGTAGAGCAGGAAAAAAGAGATGATTACGGAGACGATTCCCCATCTTCGGACAAAGCGGTAGAGCAGGGGAAAGAGCAGATAGAGATAGACGATGAAGGTGAGATACCACTCAAAGCGAAAACCGCCGAGCCCCCAGAAGTTCAGTGTGAGCATGTTGGAGAGTACGTCAAGGGCGCTGAAATGTTCGTGCGCCAAAGCATATGTTATCCAATATGAAAGCATGGTGAAAAGCGCCAGCATGGGATAGATGCGCTTGAGGCGGCGCATGTAGAACGTTTTCAGTGTGTTGTTCTCCAGCGACCGGCACAGACCGTAGCCGCTGTAGAAGAGGAAGATGTCCACCCCGACAAACCCGGGGTAGAAAACGCTCCAAAAGAGGTGTTCCCGGTCCACTCCTATAAAATGCGACAGGATTATGCCGGAGATGGCCACTCCTGAAAAGAAGAGCTTGTTGGAGGTGATGCTGCGATAAATGTCGGATGTGATATTCATCTTCTCAGTTCATGCGGTTCGTAATGTGTCTATTGATAGGGATTACAGAAGATACCTTTGAGCATGTTTGTCCAGGCTCTGAACATGGAGCAGTCTTTACGGTACAGCGGGAATTTCATTATGGCGAAATAGGTGACGTAGAGAGTGCCGAAGAACTTTCCCATGTAGTGTGCCGTGGACCAGCCTCTGTTCAGAAAATATTTAGAATCAAACCCCTTAAACCATTGGGATTCGCTTCCGGGGACGAGTTGGGCAATCTCTACAGGGACGTATTGCAGCCGGAGTCCTTTCCGCAGACAGTCATAAAGGAATTTGGTCTCTTCATTGCTGCCGTGTCCGGTGCCGGAGCCCATTTCCACATCAAAGCGGATGCCGGCCCTCATGATGCTCTCGCGGCGAAAGGCGATTTGCCAGCTCGCAATTTTCAGTGCGCGGAGATAGCCCACCTTAAACGGGGTGGGAGAGAACGTCTTTCCGATGTCATTCTTTACCTGAAACAGTATGACATCTGCTTCGGGGTATTCGGTAAAGGCTTTGACCAGCTTTTCTTCATATCCTTCTGCGTATATCTCGTCGTCGTCAGAGATGAGGCAGATGTCGGCACGGGAGTGTTCTATGGCCATGTTGCGGCTACGCGAGAGACCGCGTTCGGTTGTGGAAAACATACGGACGATGTGCCCGTCTGTCTTTTGTTCTTCCACTGTATCCCGGTCGCATTGGTTGACAATGACAGCTCCGCTTCGGAGTCCGGAGCGACGGGCAATAGACATATCTGTCTGATGCATGCAGGAAATGAGCACATCAATGTTCATGAGCTATGCGTTTTTGAGTTTGGACTTGATGACTTGGCGGAAAGCCTTCAGCATGGCAAAGTTTTCCCGATCGCCTTTGCCGAAGAACTTCATGAGATAGCCTCTGGCCAGCAGGGTTGTGTTGATTTGCAGATAGGTGGTCAGGGTCTTTTTGGCCGGGCGTCCTTTTTTCTTGTGGTGATACAGGTCCACGTCGAGAAGTTTCTCCTCATAGCGGATGTCCGGCTGACGTCCGAGCATCAGGTGGATGTAGCGGATGGACTTGTCGTAGCGGAAGCCGAGACCGAAGCGCTGCATGAGGCGGTAGTGGATGTCGTCCTCCTCGCCGTACATGAAGACCTCTTCGTCGAAAAGGCCGACGGCTTCAAACATAGACTTGCGCACGTAGAAGCAGGAGCCGGAGATATACATCCAGCGCGGCAGATACCAGTCCATGCGGGTGCAGAGTCCGGTGAGCAGGGTGCGCAGGTATCCGTTCATCATCGTGGTGAACCAGAAAGAGTTTCTGCTGGGCATCTTCTCTGTGTACATCTGCTTCATTCCGTACATAATCAGGCGGGAGTCTTCCTCAAAGGCCTTCAGAGGTCGTGCAAAGAAGGGGTCCATGAGACGCACGTCGGGATTCATGATGAGAATGACGGGAGCTGTGGCGCGGCGGATGCCAACGTTGTTGCCCTGTCCGTAGCCGCCGTTTTGGGTATTCTCTATAAGGACAATGTCCTCGCCCCACTGCTGCTTTAGGCGCGCAAACATCGGCTCGGGCTCCCGGCTGCAGTTGTCCACAATGATGAGCTCAATGTCCTCCCGGGGGATGTCGGCGTGACTGATAATGGAGTCCACGCAGTCGTAGATGTCCTTCTCGGAATTGTAAGTGACAATGATGATGCTGACTTGCTTCATGGTTTATTCAGAGGACTTTTTCGCGCAGAAACGGAATCTGACGCAGCAGACACGACACAATATATGAAAGGAGGAATGTGAAAAGAACCACAACAACGGCATTGATTAATGGCGCGAAATGAAGTATGCTGCCAATATGTAATATCTTGAATGCGACATTTAAAATTACGGCATGGATGATGTAGATACAGAAGCAATGCTTGGAGAGATGGTTCAGGAGCCATGGATGGCGGGAACTGTAATATTTCCCGAGGTGGAAAATGGCGAGGGCGGCAGAGACGGTGAGGGGATCGTAACCGGGATAGGCCTCTTGTCCGTGCCATGTCTGCCATGCTGTGTGGAGACAGTATGCAATCAGTATAAGAACCGCAATTGCAGCGGAAAGTTTATTTTTCGTGCAAAGGGTGCCGATATAGTATCCGCATGGATAGAGAAACAGGAATACGGGAAGTGTGAGATAGCTGTTTATCGGAGCAATGTCGGCCAGTTTCAGGTAAGGAAGGACGATGCACATTGCAGTCATGAAACCCATGAATATGTTCATGCCCGTGCGGTCGGACTGGTTGATAAAGGCTTTATAGACTGGTGTCAGGGCATAGAGTCCGATGAGCATATAGAGATACCACATGTGATCCCAGCAGTTTCCCGTTAAGAGATTTATTACCGATGTCAGGACAACATCCGGCAGGGACTCGTCGCACCCTCTTGTCATATATGCCTCCGTAAGATTCATGACAGAACCGAAAAGAAGCAGAGCCCATGCAATCCTGGGGATGTATTTATGCAGTATGCTCCGGTAGGTGATTTCCTTTTCGGGGTTTAACAGAAGAGAACCGCTAATGAGGATAAATACGGGAACCGCAAACGAGCAGAACCGGTGAATGAATTCGTATTGAAAAAAACTGTTTCCGCAGGAATTCAGTTCAGGTGAGGATTTGAACATAGCCCCCACATGTATGAATATAACGGCAACAGTCGCCGTCACACGCAGGAAATTGATGTAGGGTATGGGAGCATTTGTCTTCATTTTGTTTTTGCGGGCTGTTTCAGTTTATAGACTCTGATCCAGTCAATATCCATGTAGGCAGGGAACGTTTCAGGCTGCACTCCTCTGCTCCAGTAATCTGGAGGGTAGACCTGCATGTCCATCATGACGTGAGACTCAATGCCGTAGGGGAACTGGTCTTTGTGTTCTTTTACTCTCGGATAGCGAAAGGTCTCCTCGCCGTTGATGCTGTAGATGAGCACATCAGGAAGAATCTCTACACTGTAGATGTTGTATCTTTCTGCCTTAACGGGGGCGGCATGAGCTTGCTGGGGATTGGATCTGTTCTTCCTGTCAGCCAGTGTGTAGGCATTGTGCGCCGTTTGATATACCTCGTCGTTTCTGTTGACATATTCCAGTATGTCAATCTCTGTGTATTTCGGATTGGGGCACTTCCAATACCTGCGGTCATCAGGCATCGTCCAAATGGCAGGCCAGGTGCCGATGGCTCCGTGCAGGCGTACGCGGACTTCTATCTTTCCGTAGGTAAAGGTGCGCTTGCCTTCGGAAGTGACACCTCCGGTGAGGAAGCGTGCTGTGTCGTTGGGCAGGAGACCGTCGTTGTATCTCGCATACAGGCGCAAACGTCCTTTCCGTACATCATACATCCTGCTGTCCGGAGTCAGGTTGCACACGCAGTTTACTCCATGTAAGCGTTTCATCTTACTCCAGATGCTGTCGTTGATGGTCTTGCCGTTGAACTCATCGTGCCAGCTGAGTTCATACCAGTCATTTCTGTCGGCAACATTTTGGGAGCATGAGCATAGGGTGCAGACTGCCAGGCTTAAGAGTAATATAAGTTTTTGTGTCATGTATGCTGTGTAATATCAATTTATGCTTCTATGCGTTTGACTACTTTGGCGGGGATTCCGGCAACAACACAGCTGTCGGGAATGTCTGTAGTTACAACGCTGTTGGCTCCAATGATGACATTGCTTCCGATGGTCACACCGGGTAAGATGGTCACTTTGTCGCCCACCCACACATAATCGCCAATCTTAACACCGCCTTTGGAAACCAACGGCCTGCCTATCGGAGGAGTGTTGAGTGTTTCAGGACCGGAAGTGCCGTGCGAATTATCGCTAATGAGTACACTTTCTCCTATAATAACATCGTGGCCGATATCAATGCTGTTGATTGCCGTGATGTGAGTTCTGGCCCCAATGATGCAGTGATAGCCGATTTTGATGACGGGTTGGCCGGGATGGCAGATGTTATTGGCAGTGAGGCAGGCTTCTCTCCAGATCTCGGTGTCTTCTCCTACAGCGATATCTTCCGGATGTGTTATTCTAACTCCCCAGACCATTACCGAACCTTTTCCCCATTTATGAAAGCGGTGTGAATGATAGCCGGTAAACAGGTATGACGATACGGGTTTAAGAGCATTGCACAGGGAAGGTGGAAATATTACAGCGTATATTCGCCCAATCCACAATGATATAATTTTGACGAGTTCTTTCATGTTGAGATTACTTAAATAATTTGAGTTTTGAGATTTTATCATTTGTCTGCCTGCGGCAGATGATTAAATACGGGGCAAATGCGATTTTTCTGGCAGATTCCGTCGGCAGGATTTTGCGCAGTGCGGCGTAGCATCCAGCCTGGAGCCGGATGAAGCGTGCGTGGGCGGGACTGTAGTCCCTGACAATATTATATACTTCTGATGATGCCGATGCGTCTCCGACTCTTGACAGGAGATTCAAAGTGAATAATGCTGCGTAGAAAAGCTCATGATGGTATCGACTCCCATATTTTTTGACGATGGTGGAGTATAGTTTTCGGAGGCCGTAGAGATGGCTCGCATGATGTTTTTGCGTATTGATGTTCCCGGAGATGTTTCCGCTTCCTACATTTATGCGGTATCCGTAGTCCGGTGGGCAGACGGAGTAGGAGTATTGCAGACCATTCGCCAAAGTCTGAATATTGAAATCAGAGTCCTGCAGAGAGAGCAGGTTTACGTCCCAAACTGCATTGATTTTAAGCAGCGAGGAACGTCGGTAGATGTTGTTCCACACGATAAACGGCAAGGTGCGAGAGCTAAACGCGGCGATGTCATCCTTGTAGATGGGGTATCCGAAGTTCATTTTATGCTCTTCCGTGTGAAACTGTCCGTCGTAGTATGTGCCGCTGCGGAACACCATGAAGTCCAACTCTGGATGCTTGCTCAGTTCCTTCACGCGCTGCTCAAGACAATATGGAGCCACATAGTCGTCGGAGTCGAAGAAGACAATGTATTCTCCTCGTGACAGTTCAAAACCTGTGTTGCGACAGCTCTGAGCTCCCTTTGGTTCGCGTTCACGCTGTATGATATTTATTCTCTTGTCTTGGGTGGCATATTGCTTAAGGACTTCTTTTGTCTCTTCATCGGAACCGTCATCCACAGCCAGCAACTCCCAATCCTGATAGGAATTGTCCAGGATGGAGTCAAGCATGGTCTTCAGTTCTTCCGTGTGGTTGAAGACAGGCATGACGATGGAAAGAGTTACTTGATTTTGCATAAGTCGCCGAGTATGTTGAGAAAATCCTGAGTATAGAAGTCGTTAAAGCCTGCAGCAGGAGTGAAGGTCATTTCTCCGAAATATGGTTTCCCGTCCACCTCATAGAAGTCCATTCTCACAACAGGGAAGCCTTTAGAGAGGACTGAAGCCGCATTCAGTATCTTGTCTAACGAAACGGGTCGGGGAAGCGGCTTGTCCGTCAGGACGTAGTGCGGTTCGGAGTGGGAATATTCAGGATGGAAGTTCCAATTCAGATCGTACACAGCTACTTCGCATGACTCTTTGGTCCTGTTGTAACAAACCCATACATAAGCGGGCTTTCCGTCGAAGGTCCATACCTTATAGTCCACCAGAGAACTTGATTCAATTTTTTGTTTGGTGCAGTCCATCAACTGTTCTGCAATTATGCACGGCTTGATTTTGTTGTAATGGGGCTCGCCCATCTGAGTTCCGAATTTTTCCTTGAGCAAACGAGAGAAATATTGAGTCCAATGCTTGATGTCAAGTTGAGATTTGTCAGTGCAGATTAAGGCGTCGCCGCTGCCGTGATTGGTTTTCATGACAAACTGATTGGGCAGTGCGTCCCAGTTGATGTCTTCTGCACGCTCCCATCTGCCGAGCAGGGGAATGAGCATATCTTCTAATCCCTTTTCCTTTATATATTCGCGCACAGCGTATTTATCGGCAAGACGAGTCCATTGACTGGTGTCTCCGTAGAACTTGAGCCACTGAATCTTTTCGTTGATATCACGAGGATGCTGCCAATTAAGACTGCGACCTGTGGAGCGACGGAAATGTACCGTCACGCATCCTTTTGGCCAAAAATGCCCAAGAACGTAATATACAAGGTTCCAGATGAAGTTCTTAATCGTTTTCATGTGATCTGCTTAATTGCCAAACATGTGGTTCAGACGTTCTGTTAGAGGGAGATGTTTCATCTTTCTTGTCCATTGGAGAATCTCGGCTGTTCGGTCTTCGAATGCACCTACACCATGTGCCATTTGAAATAACCAAATGCTACCGGCTTTCATGTTTCCCTCAATCAGCATAATGTCGCCGTTTTCGTCAATTGTGAAGTCCCAATTGACGATACCCACCTGAGGCGTAGCTCGATGAAGACGTTTTGCCTCTTCTAATATCCGGGGGATGAATGGAATTCGATAGCCGTCGAATGTTATGCCGGAGTCCGGATGTCTATTGTAATGTGTGCCGTGTTTATCCACAGCAAAGGGAAGCATTATCCCCTCGTCAGAGATGCCAACAAAAATGCCGCCGGCAGATGCGTTGTCCACCTGCATTTCACCAATGCCGATGCGTACGATGACAGGCACGGACAAGATGTCATCGTGCCATCTGTAGGTCATAACTCTGACAGAGTTTACACTTTGAGGGTGTAAGGTGCTTATACAAGGATGGCTTTTTATGCAGCGTTGAATGGTGTAGTCGTTGCCAAAAGATTGTATGATTTTGAGAATGTCCTGTTCTGAAGACGGTGTTCCGGGGTATTTGTTGGTGTATAATTTACAGCCTGCACCGCCGCACGAATCCACAGAGGCTTTGATAAAAAACTCTTTCTCTTTGGCTAGAATTTTAACCATGTCATCTTCACTGCATTTGTTCAGTTGGGAATCTGTGATGAATCCCTTTGAGCAGGAGAAAAGGTTTTCGGGAGTTCGTATGCCAAGTGCATTGACAATATGTGGGTATATATTTTTGTCGTTAAAGACATTATTATATTGAATGTATGAATTCATATAACGATCGAACTCGGGAATGTATAATTGCTCGGGGAAAAAGGCTTTGTCGAAATGACCTGAATAAGCATAGTAGGTAAGGTGACAGGTATAGTCGATTTTTTCCCCATAATTGGATAGATAAAAATCGTCAATTTCCTTTTTTTGCTCCTCGCTGAGTGTTACGTCTCCGATACCAGCCAATCTTTTTGCATCATGAACCACTAGTTGCTGCTGTCGCAACTCCCATCTTTGCTCTTTGCGTTCGATGACTTCCTTATATAGTTGATTAAAATATTTCAAGATGGACATACGTTGAGTGAATTATTTATGATTATATATTCAAGATTAAATTCTTAATTTTATTACGTTCCTGTTCTGTGGCGGAAAAGAGGAAGATGGCAGTGATGCCAAATACTGCATTGAGTAGTCCGGTCACAAGGAATCTCATATCAAAACTAAACAAATGGCAACTGGCATAACAAACGGCACACATTACCATGGTGGACGGAATAATTCTTGCAATAACTTCACGGATGAAACAAAAGAATCTCATGCCTCCGTTGTGCATCAGATAGGGAACGCGGATGATGCCTGACAGCAATTCAAAGACCAAAAAGGCCAGCATGGCGGTTTCAACGGACTCACCGCAAACCAGAAGATAATAGGATACGGGCACCGACAAAGCCTTGGTAGTGAACACAAGTATCGTGAAGTTTCTTATCTTGCCGATAGCCGTGTTAGCAATGTTAAGTCCGATGGTAATCTGGTCGCACAATACCGACAACAGTAGGATGCGGCAGAAAACATCTGCATAGGGAGGGACATTGTCAAGCCAGAATCTCAATACCGGCCCAACCTCGAATATGAGCGGAATAATGCAGAGAGCAGATATCAGAAAACAGTATTTGCAGGCTTTTAATGCTAAATCGAGCATCAGTTGGCGATTGCCACTGCCTTCTGCCATGACCACCTGAGGACGAACTGCGTTGACAATGGCTTCGGAGAGGAACATGGTGGAACTGAACACTTGGGTGGCAACACCATAAGCAGCATTGATGACTGTGCCGAAAAATCTGTTCAATGCGACAGCAAAACCTTGATTCCGAATATATATGCATAGGGTGCCGTAGAACGTCCATGTGGCGAAACCGATAATTTTTTTTGTGACCGCTTTTTTAAAAAACTTGATATTGGGCATAAGGATGCATTCCGGATAATGCAATTTGCCATAGCCTGCCAACATTAACAGATTAAATAGTTGGATAGCAGCGATAATCAACGCATACAACGGTAGACGCCATTCTTCAACTAGAAACAGACAGAAGACGAGAGCCAGTTTGAGAACGCCGTCTAAAACATCAACAATAGAAATATAGACAATGTTTTCATGAGCAATCAGTAAAGAGCGGAAGGGGGCGGTGATAAAGGTGAAAAAGACGGCTGTCAGAACGAGAAAATAGACATATTTTGACTCAAGCACTTTTACCGGCTCTATGTTGAGAAAACCATAGTCGAAGACAAATGAAACCAATGAAATAGCTAATAATGCGAGCAACCCTCCAAACAACCAGTGAAGCAGGTAACTGTTGGCAAAGATTAGTTTGACTTCGGAGACGTCGTTATGCCCGAATGCGAAAGAAAGATGGCGCTGTGTGGTGGTAATTAATGCATTGACGAGGTAGGGCAACAGCGTGACAATGCCGGCCACAAGCATGTATATGCCGTAATCCGAGAGTCCCAGCGCGTGCATGACAATGCGCGTGGAGTAGAGCGACAGAACGACGTTGATAATCGTTCGGACGTTCTGGGCTATGGTGTTGACAACAAGGCGGGTGCTAGGATTCATCTTGTGTCGAGAGTTGGCTGTTTAACTGTGGATAATATTCTGCAAGACAGAAAAGACAGAACACCAAGGGTACAGGGTAGGCCTCCATAAGCATCATCAGGCAGGAAACAGCAATGGCGGCCGTTAGGCAATCTCCGTGGAAGTTGTGTACATTGGCAGCATTTAGTGTCGAGCGTACCAGTAAGTAGAGATATATGCCGAAAGTGATGATTCCGCCGTAGATTAATGTCGCCAAAAGAATGTTGTGCGGACCGATGGCGAATGAGGTCATGTTGGCGAGATACCAGTCCTTGTCCGGAAAACCATATCCGAACAAGGGAGATTCTGCGATGACGCGGAGTGCGGAATCCCACATGTGAGTGCGGTAAGTGAAAGTGATGTCTTTCCCTAATACATCTTCAACAAACCATACGGCCGTTTCGCTGTGCTCAATGCCGTTGCCGTTGAAACACACCAATAGTTGAAACAGCGCGACAGCGAAAAAAAGACCTCCTATAGCCAATCTTTTAAGAGAAGAGGACGGGATGAGACATAGCAAGAGAAAGATGATGATACCTGTGGCTGCCGTCATGGAGCCCACAATAATGGTAATGGCGATGCAGGAAACGGCGCAGGGAACGAGAAGGAGGTAAAACAACTTGTGAATTTTGACACAGAGAAAATTAAGCAGCAAAGCAAGAAGCAGGCGGACGCCAATTTGGTTGTAATTGTCGCCCAAAATATAACCTCCGATTTCTTTGTTTTCATCCGTAATCCAAAGACTGGGATTCAGTATAAGTTGTCCCATCTGAAGGAAAACGCCCAAGGTGAATCCAAATGTGAGACCGATTATCAGTGGCGAAAGATTATGCTGATAAAAATTGAAGGTGAATCTTAAAAGGCAGACACTGGTGGTCATGTAAAGCAACCACATTTTCGCGTCCGTGCCATGAGCCATCGAGGACAATCCGATAATCACCATGAAAAAGAGCACGACAAAATCATTAAAAGTGAAAGTGCGTTGGCGGACAATGAGATAACAGGAAACAACGCTTCCCAACAACTGAAGAACGAAAAGGGCATATGCAGCCGCTTGCATGTCAATGACATTGAAGCTGATAGTGAACTGTGCAGCAAACGCGGCCATCATCAGCCCGGGTAGGACTTTAAGTGTATCAAGGCTGATACGCATAGCATCCGGTCTTTTTAATTGCCGTATCCGAAAATTTCTTTTCTACACAGCCAGGCGGCATAGACAAAACTGGCGAGAAAAAGCATCATCAGAACGAACAGCATTCTTTTTGGAGCTGTAGGTTTAACAGGGACTGTGGCGCTCTGCAGAGTGGTGAAGGCCGGAGTCTTCTCCTGCAGTTTCACCTTGGTGCTCTGCAGCTGGGTCTCCATGGCTCCGAGAGAGTTCTGCTTAAGCATCAGGTCGTTTTCCAGTTTGTCGCGCTCGCTCTGAAAGGTCTGTAGGGTGATGTCCATGTGGGTGTCGCAGAAACGGCTGTAGGCATCGATGGCAGCATCGTACTCCCGTTCGGCACTGTCGCGCATCTGCTGATAGTGGGCAACATCTTCCTTGACTTTGCTTGTTCGGTAGCGTATGATGAAATCCTGCAGATGCTCCTTCACGCTGTCTGCCATCGTGGCACAGACAAGCGGGTCCTGGTCTTTCACGCTGATAGTGATAACGCTGGTTTTTTTATCCACAGAGCAGTTGATGTTTTGCATTATCTTCAGCATCAAAGTGTAATCCCTGCGGCTCATCATAAATGGATTGATACCCCCCTTGCCGCTGCCACTTGGTGTGGTGTCTTCCGTTTCGAATAGGCTTTTTGCTTTTATTAAAGTAAAGATGAACGGCCATGTGAGAGGGTTCTTCTTCTGGTGAGACTTTATGTAGGTGAAATAGTCGGTGGAGATTTTTCCGTCCTTTGTGGTGACATCAATGCCGTAGAGACCCACAACAAATTCGGGACTCTCAAAGAGCTCGGGATACAGTTCGGGATAGATGGCGTCCTGACCGGCCGCGCCCCCGATGTTGAAGCCGAAGGATGATGCGATGCTGGAAAGACCGTCGGCCACATTCTCACCGCTCATTTCCGGGGCAAGCGTCACCTTGCAGGTGTAGGAGCGGGGCTGGGGGAATATCCATACACAGGAGAGGACGAATGTCCAAGCCCACACCTTATAGAAAATACGACGTTTTGCCCACAGGGTGCGACCCACTTCTCTGAGGTCAATGACGTGTTCGTTGTGTTTCTGTTCCATGACTATCTGGTGATAACGTTCATAAGGGCTACGATAACGGAAGAAAGGGAGGCTGCGGTGGATGACATGCTCATGATTTCTGCAGTGCTCATGCCTTTCTTGCCGGCCTTGGAGGGCACGACAATCTCCGTGCCGGGCTCGATGTCGCGGATGGAGTTGGCGGAGAGTTTCACAACGGTGCCGTTCATGTGTATGCCATATACGCGGCTCCTGTATGCCCTGCGTGCATATCCGCCGGCGTGGCGTATGTAGTAGTTGAGGTTCTTGCCCTCTTCGTAGGCCATAGCCACGGGGTGCATCACCTCGCCGCTCACCTTGACGGTGAACTCGGGACGCGGAACGGTGATGACGTCGCCCTCTCTCAGGATAAGGTCATAGACACAGCCGGGTTCCGTGAGGGCTTTGTCCAGCTCAATGGCAACGGGATAGGTGTTGTCGGTGATGGACTTCATAGCCAGAAGTGAGTCGGCCACCTGCATATTCATGTCTTTACCTTCACGCAGTCCGTCCTCGTAAATTTCAATCTGGGAACGGAGGTTCAGGGCATCGCGCTGCTGACGCTCTGCGGGGGTCATGACGCGAATAAGGCTGGCACCGTGAGCGTAACCTTGGTCAGAGACTCCGCCGCAGTCGCGGATAAGGTCGGAGAGACGGTAGTTTTTGGTGGTCATGGCATAAGTGCCCGGGAAATTGACCTGACCTTCCACACGAATAATTCTCTGTTCCTCATACCCCGGGGACTTCCTGATATAGATCACGTCGTAGGGCTTGAGTTCGAAGACGGTATCACGGACGAGGTTATAGTCCTCATCCAGGGCGAAGGAATAATATTCAGCGGCCTTGGCTCCGTCTTGAAGGGCCTGTGCATCGCGTAGTCGGCGATACACATCGATACGTGCCAGAGAACCTGCGTGTGTCATACCGCCTGCCTGGAGAATGACATCCTTGAGAGTGGTCTTATCGGCATAGGGATAGACACCGGGGTAGTTGATTTCACCGGCAACCTGCATGGTGCGCTCACCATCCATTTCCAGTTTGTTGGGAATGAAGAGCACATCGTTGTTGCGCAGAGGCACGTCGGTGGCGGTGCCGTTGAGTATGCCTACGATGTCGATATTAGTCATCTCGCGGCTTTTGTCTTCCCGTTCGCGATGCATGATGGCGCGTTCGGTGTAGGCGCTCTCCAAAAGTCCGTCAGCAGCGAGGACAAGGTCTTTAACGCTCTGTATGTTGCCGCCAAGTTGGAACTGACCGGGGTGCTTCACAGCTCCTCGCACTTCTACGAGATTGTTGAAACGGGCCATATTCTCATCGGCCTCCACGAGGTCGCCGTCAGCCACAGTGAAGGCACCCATCTGGAACTCTTCAATGGAGTGGATGGAGTATTCTGCTCCCATCGAACGTTTCAGGCGCACGTTCTTGGTGTACGCCTTGCCGTCGAAACCGCCTGCGTAGTCAAGAAGGTCTTTCACCGTCTCCGTCTTCTTCATTTCGTAAAACATCGGGCGCTTCACGTTGCCGGTAATCTCCACCAGACAGTCGTAAGGACCCACCAGTATGACATCTCCGTCGTGGAGACGCACGTCACCTTTGGTGTTGCCGTGCAGGAGGTAGTCATATACGTCGATGGTGGCAACTTGCTGTCCCTGACGGAATACACGGATGTCGCGCAGCGTACCGATTTCGTTAATACCGCCTGCAGAATACAGTGCGTTGAAGGCTGACGACAGACTCGGCAGGGTGTAGGTGCCGGGACGCACCACTTCGCCCATCACCTGGACCTGCAGTGAACGGATGCCGCCCAGAGAGAGGTCGAAGTGGGAATTGGCATAGCGGCTTCCCAGTTTTTCCTTCAGTACGGCTTTAGCCCTGCTGACGGTGAGGCCTCCCAGATGAACGGGACCTACACCTGGCACGACGATATATCCGTCGGGAGTGATCTGCTCTTGCAGCGTCTGTTGGCTGGCTCCCCAGATGTTGACAATCACTTCGTCGCCGGCTCCCAATACGTAGTTGGCCGGAGTGGCGATGTTCTGCGAGGGCGCGAAGGTGAGATTATCAATGGAGAAGATGTTGCGGCCGAAGACTTTGCGGGCATTCTCAAGATCCATGTCTGCGGTGAGGTCTTTGGCTTGGGATGTGGAGTCTGCCACTGAGATGTCACCGGTGATGCCGAGCTCCTGTTGGCGCAACTCGGTCTTGTTCATTGCCGTGGTCGGCAGTATCTCCTGCTGGGTGGCTCTTCCTCCTCCCTTCGTGCGGTCTCCGGTTTTCTCCTCAGCCTTCATACGCTCTGCCTTGCGGCGCACACGCTGAAGCTGTGCCGTGGTGACACCTCGCTTGATGAGATAAGCCACGATGGAACTTTGTGAGGCACCGCGCTGCGTCTCTTTCGTAACATAGTCGAGCACCTGCTCGTCGGTCATAGCTTGTGCCCGAAGTGCTGCATCGGGAATGCAGAGGGGCATGATGAAGAGCAGTGCTAATAATAACAGTTTTTTGATGTCCATATGATTTTTTTGTTTCGTTTCCGTTTGTGCGTATTTCACGCACATAACGTGCGCGAGGCTTTATTTATTGTTTGTGAACGCGATTTTTGTTGGCTTCAACAAATTTTTCCCAACAGGAACCTGCCGAACCTCCCTTCGAGCGCGATTTCTTGGCTCCGTGGCCGAAAGCTCCGTCGGGAAGTCCTTTCGAGGTCTCGTAATAGTGGCACAGTGCAATGGCCAGTGCATCGGTGGCATCAAATGGGACGTCCTGATTTTCCTCAAAGTGAAGTATGCTCCGCACCATTGCCGACACCTGCTCTTTGGATGCCCGTCCGTTGCCGGTGATGGCTATCTTGACACGTGCAGGGGGATATTCGTGGATGGGGATATCGCGGTCGAGAGCGGCTGTCATCGCGGCTCCCTGAGCGCGGCACAGCTTCACCACGGATGTGACGTTGATGCCGAAATAAGGCGATTCTATTGCCATCTCATCGGGAAGGTATTCAGAGATGAGTTCCATCACCTTGTCACGTATCTGCTTGAGACGCAGATAGTGGGACTCGGTCTTTTTCATCTTGAGCGCCCCGATGGTGAGAGGCACCACCGCCCCCTTCCTCGTTTGAAGAAGAGGGCAGCGGAGTACGGCAAACCCCATGACATTTGTGCCGGGGTCGATGCCTAGTATAATACGTTCTGCTGTGGCTTTTTCTGCCATATTCCTATGCGTAAGTGCAAAAAAACTTCCTTAAAAGCGCACAAATATACAATTTTTTTTCTACTTTTGTCCCTCGATGAAAAAGATAATGTTGTTTATTTCGCTGTTTTGCACAGTTAAAGTATGAGCGACGGTAACTTCAACAGACAACTTCTCCCTCCTAACTCGTATCGCAGCGGTCTGCAGGTGGGAAGACAGCAGATGAGGCAAAAAGTTGTGGACATTTTGCCAGAAATACTCAAAGACTCCGGCATCGGGGATGCGGAGTGCGATAAGATACTGAAAGAGGTGAGAAGCCGCCTTTAAGCCTTCATGAATTCTCTGGCTTTTTCCAGAGCGACATCAATGTGAGGACAGATGTGGTCGGAATCCATGATGTCGTAGAAATGGGCTTTCTCCAGCTGGCTGTGTACTTTGGGAGAGACACCTGAGAGGATGATATGTATACCGTCCTCGTGCGACATCTCGATAAGGTTCTGCAGGTTGTGAATACCGGTGGAATCGATGAAAGGAACCTTGCGCATACGTATGATACGCACTTTCGGCTTCTTTCCTCCGAGATTCTTCTGCAGGTCGTCGAACTTGTTTGCAATACCGAAGAAGAACGGACCGTTGATTTCATACACGGAGCAGCGAGCTGGAATTTTAAGGTTCTCTTCGTGTCCGGATGTCAGGTCTGCATCGTCAGAAGGATTGATTTCATCGTTGATTACGGAAATATCAGTTGTCTCCATAATACGCTTGATGAAGAGTGCGCAGGCCAGTATGAGACCGATTTCGATGGCGATGGTGAGGTCGAAAATCACGGTCAGCAGGAATGTGACAACGAGTACGGAGACATCGCTCTTGGGGTTCTTCATCAGACCTCGTACTGTGCGCCATCCTGACATGTTGTAGGATACGATTATCAATACGGCTGCAAGTGCGGCCATGGGAATGTACTCTGCGTATGGCATCAACACCAGAAGAATGGCCAAAAGTACTACGGCATGAATGAGTCCGGCCACGGGAGTGCGTCCCCCGTTGTTGATGTTGGTCATGGTGCGGGCAATGGCTCCGGTGGCAGGGATTCCTCCAAAGAGCGGTGTGACGATGTTTGCAACACCCTGAGCCACAAGTTCCATATTGGAATCATGACGGTCGGAAGTGACACCGTCCGCAACTGTGGCGGAAAGCAGGCTCTCGATAGCACCCAGAATGGCAATGGTGAAGGCGACGGGCATCAGTGTCTGCACCATGTTCCAAGAAATCTCGGGCATCACCATGTTTGGCAGCTGACTCTGTATGTGGAAGCGGTCTCCGATGGTATCTATACCCGTGATGCCATATTGTTTCATGAGCAATACCGCTACGGTTCCCACAAGAATGCCGTAAAGTGATCCGGGAATCTTATTCAGAACTGGTATCTTACGCAACATCTTCGGAGAAAAGATGATGACAAGAAGGGAAAGCATTGCCACGAGGAAGTTCCACGGGTTGAATGTGCTGATATTCTCGATATAGCATATCCATTTCCCGATAAAGTCGCCAGGTGTCTTCAGTGGTACGGTGATGAGGTTTCCGGTTTTGTCCACAGCCTCTTCCGTGAGTCCCATCACATCGCCCATCTGAGTGGTGAAGATGGTGAGTGCAATACCGGCAGTGAAACCTATGACAATGGGGTAGGGTATGAACTTTATCACGGCTCCCAGGCGGAACACTCCCAAGGCTACGAGGATGAGACCTGCCATCATTGTTGCAACAATCAAACCGTGCAGACCGTATGCCGGATTATTTACAATACCATATATTATAACGATGAAAGCTCCCGTGGGGCCGCCAATCTGTACCTTCGTGCCGCCAAGAAGAGAAATGATGAAACCCGCTACGATGGCTGTGATGATACCCTTCTCTGGAGTGACACCGGAAGCAATACCGAAAGCTATGGCCAGAGGAAGTGCCACGATGCCTACTATGAGACCTGCCATGAGGTCCTTCATGAAAATCTCACTATTATAGCCTTTGAGGCAGTCTAACAGACGGGGTTTTATGTGTTGCATGTCTTTGATGTGAAAAAACTAAGGCAAAAGTACAAAAAAACGGGCAAACACACCCTGTGAGCCGTGAAGTTTTTGTATCTTTGTCGAGGAATATTAATTTAAATCAAGCGTAATTATGTTTGAGGGGCAACCCAGAGGCCTTTGGGCACTAGCTTTGGCAAATACGGGAGAACGTTTCGGCTACTACACTATGCTGGCCGTATTTGTATTGTTTTTAGGTGAAAATTTCGGATTCTCCAACCAAGTCGCATCCCCGATATACTCATGTTTCCTGGGATTTGTGTATTTCCTTCCTTTGGTGGGCGGTATGGCAGCTGACCGTTGGGGATATTCCCGTATGGTGGTCATCGGCATGTTTGTGATGCTTGTCGGCTATCTCCTGCTCTCTGTGCCGCTCGGTGGCGGTATGGCAGGCATCGTTGCTATGGCGGCAGCTTTGGCATTCGTGTGTCTGGGTACGGGCCTGTTCAAGGGTAATCTGCAGGTGATGATAGGCGACCTCTATCATGATCCGAAATACGCAGACAAACGCGATGCAGGTTTCTCCTTGTTCTATATGCTCATCAATGTGGGCGCACTCTTTGCCCCGACAGCTGCTATCCTCATGATGGATTGGGCTCAGAGTATAGGTTTCTCAAAGGCAGATTCATATCATTTCGCCTTTGCTGTGGCATGTTTCAGCGTGGTGGCTAGTATAGCGATATATTACGGTGGAATGGCCACTTTTCGTCATGTGACGGTTGCTAAGAAGGCGGAAAAACCGGCAGCTGGAGAAAAGATAGAAACAGCAGCAGCGGATGAGACGGATACGAAGGAACGTATCGTCTGCCTGTGTCTGGTATATGCTGTCGTACTCTTCTTCTGGATGGCGTTTCACCAGAACGGCCTCACGCTGACCTGGTTTGCCAGCGAATACACCTATCGTTTGAGTCGCGGTTGGGAGGCCATGATGTTCGATGTCACCAATCTTGTGGCCGTTATCTTCGTCGTGTTTGCGCTGTTCTCCCTGTTTAATGGCAAGACGGTGAAAGCGCGTACGATCAGCGGTGCGTTGATTGCTGCATCGCTGGCATTCCTGTGGTATAAGTACGACCCGGAGGCCCTTGTCCGTGTGGACGCCCCCATCTTCCAGCACTTCAACCCATGTTTCGTGGTGATGCTGACACCTGTGAGTATCGCATTTTTTGGATGGCTGGCAAGTAAGGGCAAGGAACCGAAAGCTCCCGTGAAGATAGGTTTGGGTATGTTGGTGGCTGCCGGAGCATATCTGCTGATGATGGTTTCGTCCATCGGTTTGCCCTTGCCCAACCATCCCTTCCACGTTGCAGACGTGACGCCGAATCTTCTTGTGAGCACCTATTTCATATTAACCATCGCAGAGTTGCTGCTCAGCCCCATAGGTATTTCCTTTGTCACGAAGGTGTCGCCTGATAAATACAAGGGTATGATGATGGGCGGCTGGTTTGTGGCTACGGCGCTGGGTAATATGCTGGTGGGTATTCCCGGTTTGATGTGGGGTGTGGAGCTCACCTACGTCTGGGGCACTCTGATGGGCATCTGCCTCTTGGCTGCTCTGTTTATCTTCTCCATCATAAGAAAACTCAATAAGGTGTCCTAAGGGATTATGTGGCTGCTTTGCGGTTTTATCAGTGCTGCCTTGCTGGGACTCTATGATGTGGCGAAGAAGACTTCGCTGAGAGACAATGCGGTGATTCCCGTCCTGTTTCTCAACACCTTGTTCTGCTCCCTCATCTTCCTGCCTGCGCTCTTCCTGACGGATTCCGGCGGTTGGGCGGTGCAGCGCTATATTGTGCTCAAAGGTTTCATTGTGCTTTCCTCTTGGCTCTGCGCATATTTCGGTATGAAACATCTGCCCTTGACGCTTGTCGGCCCGATAAATGCCACACGTCCTGTGATGGTCTTAGTGGGTGCGATATTGGTGTTCGGAGAGCAGTTGAACGGCTGCCAGTGGATAGGTGTGCTCCTGAGTATAGTGTCTTTTTTCCTTCTGAGTCACAGCGGCAAGAAAGAGAATATAAATTTCTGGCACAACCGTTGGGTGTTTCTTGTGGTGATGGGGGCAGTTCTCGGTGCGGTGAGCGGCCTCTACGACAAATTCCTGCTGGCACCTGCGGAAGACGGCGGAATAGGTCTCGACCGTATCGTCGTGCAGAGCTATTACAACTTCTACCAATGTCTCACAATGGCGTTGATGACGGCTCTTCTGTGGTGGCCCACAAGAAAGCGGCATACGCCTTTCAAATGGCATTGGGGCATTCCGCTGATATCGGTTTTCCTGAGTATAGCGGATTTCGTTTATTTCTACGGTCTGTCGCTGGACGGAGTGATGGTGAGTGTGATATCTTTGGCACGCAGGAGCAGCGTGGTGGTCAGTTTCCTCGTAGCAGCATTGTTCTTCAAGGAGAAGAATCTCAAAAGCAAGGCCATCGATTTGTTCCTTGTGTTGCTCGGTATGTTGTTCTTATATTTAGGTACGCGATGAAATACGTAATGATGTTTGTACTCGCGATGTGTGTCGCGCAGGCGCACGCGCTGACGATAAAAGAGGTGTGGGGTGCTATGCCCGATTCCGTGATGCCGCTTTTGAGCAAAAACAATCGTCTGGACTGTGTCGACTATTGGGAGGCCGGACAGCAGGGCGATGTGAAAAACCGTTTGGAGGGCAAGGTCACTATCCTGTTCATGAATGAAGATTCCCTTGCCGTTGCCGATACGGAGTCGAGCAGTTATGAGGTGAAGCTGAAAAAGGGGGAGAAGGGGGATCTGCTGAGCATCACTGTGCGTCGTGTGGTGAAGACCGGTGACATCACAGATTGGACGGAGCGCATCTATTCTCCATCGTGGAGGCTTCTTAAAGAAAGACTTGCTCCGAAAGAGGTTTTCGAGGAGAATCTCATGAAAGGGGCGATATATCTTTGAACTGATAATTGGTCAGAAACAACATGTTTGTATAACATCCATCTTGTCTGCTTGTCTACTAACGACTTGTCTGCTGAAAAAGAAAAAAGGCTGAAATTCGTAATGAATCTCAGCCTTATGTTTTTTGAAAACTTCCAGTCTTACTTGCGAGACTTGGCGTAGCGGCTCATGAACTTATCCACACGACCGGCGGTGTCAACCAGCTTGCTCTTACCGGTGTAGAAAGGATGAGAACTGCTGGAGATTTCCAGCTTTACTACGGGATACTCCTGACCCTCGAACTCCACGGTCTCAGTAGTCTTGCAGGTGGAGCGGGAGAGGAACATGTCGCCGTTGCTCATGTCCTTGAAAACAACGGGACGGTAATTCTCGGGATGAATGCCTTGTTTCATATCTTAATCTTCAATTTTCAGTTTTCTATAATCGTTTTTTCTGTTGTTTGCTCTTGGTAAGAGAGCGTGTGTAATGGATTCAGGGCACAAAAGTACGGTTTTTTTTGCAAATAGAGCAAGAAAAGGAGCATTTTTTTTGTTATTTCCTAAAAAGATAGTATCTTTGCAAGCAAAATAAGACGAAACTATTCCATTTTAATAATCAATTTTAACAGAAAAAGTATGGTAAGTTACAAAGATTTGGGTCTGGTGAACACTCGTGAGATGTTTGCCAAGGCAGTGGCTGGCGGCTATGCAATTCCTGCGTTCAACTTCAACACAATGGAGCAGATGCAGGCTATCGTTATGGCAGCAGTTGAGACAAAGTCTCCCGTCATCATGCAGGTGAGCAAGGGCGCTCGCAACTATGCTAACGGTGTTATCCTCCGCAACCTGGCTAAGGGTGCTGTTGAGTATGCCAAGGAGCTGGGTTGTGAGAATCCTCAGATTGTGCTCCATCTGGACCACGGTGACAGCTTTGAGCTCTGCAAAGATTGTATCGACAACGGTTTCTCAAGTGTGATGATTGACGGTAGCTCACTGCCTTACGAGGAGAATATTGCTCTTTCTAAGAAGGTGGTTGAGTATGCTCACAAGTATGATGTTACCGTTGAGGCTGAGCTGGGCGTTCTCGCAGGTGTAGAGGACGAGGTTGTTGCTGCTGAGAGCCACTACACCAAGCCTGAGGAGGTTATCGACTTCTCTCAGCGCACAGGTTGCGACAGCTTGGCTATCTCTATCGGTACCAGCCACGGTGCTCACAAGTTCACTCCCGAGCAGTGCACATTGGTGAACGGTGTACTCGTTCCTCCCCCATTGGCATTCGACGTTCTCGCTGAGATCGAGAAGAAGCTCCCCGGCTTCCCCATCGTTCTCCACGGTTCCAGCTCAGTACCCATGGAAGAGGTTGAGACCATCAACAAGTACGGCGGCAAGCTCGAGGCAGCTATCGGTATTCCCGAGGAGCAGCTGCGTCAGGCTGCCAAGAGTGCTGTCTGCAAGATCAACATCGACTCCGACTCTCGTCTGGCTATGACTGCTGCTATCCGCAAGCACTTGGCTGAGCACCCGGGTGATTTCGATCCTCGTCAGTATCTGAAGCCCGCTCGCGACAACATGAAGAAGATGTACATCCACAAGATTGTGAATGTGCTCGGTTCTAATGGCAAGCTCTAAAAAGCTGATTCAAGGACAATAAGTAAAGGGGTTCTCGCTTGAGAGCCCCTTTTTTGTTCAGAGTTATCAGCAAAACTGTCAACCAAAATCAGTACAGGTCAACAGGTCATTAAAAAGCCACCAAAGAGCAAGTTGCCTCTACATTTCTCCGTTAGTTCTTCGATAGTTCTCCGTTAGTTCTTCGATTTTCTATCGAACAAATAACGAAAAAGTAACGATAAAATAACAAACATATATTGAGCCTGCTACCTGCTTGGTATGGCGCAAATGTATATTTGTGTGTACGCGAGTTTTTGCTGGAGTGCGAGGGAAAACTTTTTCGTGTGCAGGGGAAACAGTGTTGGAGTGTATAGCAACAAATATTCGTGTGTAATGGCGAGCCAAGTCCGAAACGACTGGACCGCCGTTCCGAAACGACCGGACTGCTGCTCCGAAGTAACCGGGCTAGCGGGCAAATAAGCTGGAATATTTCTATGGTTTGTAGCGTAACTGGTTCAGAAGATCCAAATGGTTGAGGTCGCACTCCGTTGCAATGCGTTTCCACACGAGTCGGGCGGTGTCGGAGCATGACTCATCGAGGCAATACACACCAAGGAAGGTGTAGGACGGTTTCCCAGGTAATCCTACCATGAATGTGATGCGCAATTCTGTGAACGATGTCACGCGAAGATAATTGTCTGCATTGCGAATAGCGATTGCAGCAGGTGTGAAACCTGTTGTGTCTGCCGGTTGCCAATATTCGGTAATGGTGGGCATGAGGCTGTCGGCGTTGCCTTCGTTGTGCCAGTCGGGGTGATGGTATCTCGGTCCCCAGATAATCAGACCGGGGTGATTGGGTACGGGCACGCTCCACGGTGTCTGGCGGTCATGTGCATCGAAGATGTCCAAGTAATCGTCCACAGTGGCGAAAGTCTGACCAGCATGCAGGATGAGTGAGGCGGGTGTTGTTCGTGCTCTGATAATAAAAGGAAGGGCGATGACGATGCCTACTAGCAATATTGCTGTAATAGTTGTAGCCCGTTTCCGGGATGGGTTTTTTACTTCCCTTTCGATGACAGTTTGTGCTTTTTCATCGGTAGAACAGGAAAAATCCTTGTTGCAGAAGTCATCCCAATCCCTGTTGCCTACCAGTTGTGCCAATATGTTCAGTGTGCTGCGTCGTGGCATGCTACTTGAGGCTACATAGCCCCAAATGCGTTTGAGTGTACTCACACTGACGTGCTCGCCCTGACGTTCTTCTATTACCTGTGAGAGATAGTCGAAGTCTTTGGGAGTCTGTATCCTTTTACCTACGGATGTCTCAATCGCTTCGCGCAGTGCGGCAATGTGCTGTTGCAGTTCGTTGGAAGATGATATTTCCTGTTCCGTCATGGGTGTCGTGCGAAAAACTCTTAATGGGTCGCTTGTTTGAGCCACAAAGATACAACATTTATTCCACATAATTCATGGCAGAATGGCAGAAAAGGGCGGCGGAGTTGGCTTCACACCCCGATGATGTGCATTTGAACCAATTTGAACCAATCTTTGGCCTCTATTGACACAGATGTCGTTTATGAAATCAGGCGGTTTTTATGTATTTTTGCATCGAAAAATTTAAACAGAATAATCATATGAAAACAAAACTACATTTTCAGCGAATTTTCGCTACGTTGCTGCTTCTTGCGGTATCTATGTTCTCTTTGGCACCTTCAGAAGTGTTCTCAAAATTATTACCTAATTTTTAATAAATAAAACAATGAAAAAACAATTGACAAGGAAAATGACAAGACTGTGCCTGCTATGCTTTATGTTGATGGGTATCACATCTTGTAGCGAACAATCGAAGGTGGAGAAAGCTGCCAAGCAGTTTGTGACCGCACTTAACATGAACGACATGGATGCTGCCTATGTTGTTTATCCCACGGCTGAGGGTAACTTCATGCAGAATTACTTCCTGCCTGACAGTGTGAAGGTGACATGGAACGAGACCGACTCAATCTACACTTTGAGCTTTGACACAGACGTCTATGCCCTGGCGCGCTGGATAAAGGAGGAGAAGCGTTTGGAAATCTTTGATTCCAAGAACCTGCTCAGCTATAACACTTATCGCATTGAGTATCTGCAGCGAGGTGGCTATGACATGTCAGGCCTCATGGACATGACGCTGAAACCCGTAGTGGACGACAACGACTACGTCGACTTCATCTTCAAAAAGTTCGAGGCCGCCCTGACAGGCAATCTGACCGCCAGCTTCAAACTGGGCTATATTGAAAGCTTCGACGATGTAACCGTTGATTATACCATTTGGAACAATGGCGATGTGGATGTTCCCAGTGGAGTCTATAAAATGGAAGCAGAGTACCTCGATGCCGACGGAAAGGTCATCACTACAGAGGTGGCAGAAGATTTCAATATGAGTAAGGAGGTGCGTGCCCACCAGCGCCACGACAGTCTGCTCGACCCCTCTGACAGTTTCGCACACGAGATAAAAGACGTACGAGCCATCTTCAGCTTCAACCTGCAACCCGACGATATGATTATGACCTATGCCACATTCTCGGGCAACGAGTACGAAGAATACAAGTCGTCCAAATAAATTATTAACCCAAATGTTTAATGAAATGAAAAGAATTCTTTTCTTAGCCACCTTGCTTTCTGTGTTCATAAGCACAGTCCGTGCGCAAGAGTACATCGACCGCGAGTTCACCCTCGTCAAGAACATTTCTTTCGTTATCCTGAACGGAAAGCCTTATCCCGTTGACGCGACAACTAACAAAGCAACACTCACAAACTGGAATTTCGGTGCCGAGGGCAACACGGCGGTCTTAACACTCGACCTGCCAGAAATCCGCAAACAGATGGGTACTGATAACAACATGGAATATGCCTGGTCGGGCAAGAATCTGCATATTATCAAGAAGAAGGAGAACGGCGGCGAGGTCTATGCTATCACGCGTGTTCGCAACAGCCCCTTAGCATGCGCTTACCTCATGCAAGTGCCCAAGGATGGTAAATTGTTGTGGGTGGCCATGATTTCGCCACAAGACGACAACACCCGCTGCATCAGCGACGTTCACGCCGGCATGACACGTATGGCCGTTGAGAGCAAGTGCAAAGAACTGGGCTTCTCACGCTTTGAGTTAAAAGGCAACGACAACAACATGAAAGTTTACAATCTGCTTTGGCTCGACATGAAGAAGAAGCAGCATTGGTTTGGCCGTGAGGATTATCACTACGAGGTGACCAATGACAAGACCTATGGCTACTTCTGGTTCGATGCCAACGACAAGTTGGTGAAGTGGCTGATGCCGTAAGAAAAAACGATAGCGGTAACAAAAAAGAAGCATCCCACGGGGTGCTTCTTTTGTCTCAGCAGGTTTTTGTGTTCTTGGCTGAGGGGGACTCTGAAAAAAATCAGCGGACTCATTTTTTTTAAAGATATACACATCTTTTCTTTTATATATATTATATATATTTAATTACTAATAAGTTATAAGCATATAAAGAAGATGTTTCAGGTATGATTGGTATCTTTTTTTAACTGAGACTCTGAGACTGAGACTGTTTGCCCCTTATTTATTCTTCTCTACAAGGCTTAATTTTTTTGAGTGCGATGGTGCGTTGATGTCTTTGTAGCAAGGTAGTTCCCTCTTAGCAAGCAGTAGCAAGCTTCTTCCCTCGACTTTCTCCCGTAGTTCTCTCGAACGTCGTCCAGTATTACTTCATTATTTATGCAGTATTTTCGCACTATATGTGCAGTATATCACTGGATACATACTGGACATATACTGGAGAAGTACTGGACATATACTGAACTTGGGTCGATGCAACATGCTTGGAACTTGCTTAGAAGGGGCTTGGAACTATATGGGAAATGCTGATAAAGTGCTTGGGAATGCCTTATTAATTGCTGACTGATTTTGCTGAAATCTTGGTTTATCCTGTACAAAGGTAGTGAAAAAGTGTCATCTACGGTGAGTAAACCGCGAAAAATGAGAATTTCGCAACCATTTTCGCACATTTTGTTTTGAAAAGAGCCAGCTTTCAGAGAAAAAAGTGTATCTCTGCAACATAAAATGACAATGCCAACGGATTATATAGAAGACGCTAGTGACTGAAAATTATTTTAGGCTTGCAAAGCCGATGTTTTTTCTTAATGCCTTTGGACACAGCATTTCAGTGCCTTCCGTGCTTTCAGTGTGACATTGCATAGCATTCTTCGTTTTTCTATACAGAAATCCCCCTAATCCATACATTTTTTTGCATTTTTTATTGGCCTCAATGTGTTTCTTTTAAGAAAAATTTCTATTTTTGTGGAGTCTATTTCATGAAAAATAACAATATCCGTGACTAAACCGAATATTTCAATCGTAATACCTAAACACCTCTAAATATATGTTAGTACTTGCTTGTGTTTTTTATGCATTCATGTGTTGGATGAGTAATTGGGACCTCCTATGGCCATTTAAAATGTTGATAGATGGCGGACTTGGAGACAAAGCTATTGTGATAGCATGGGTGGTGATTTTGATTATTGGTTTAAACTAAACTGATACCATGAACTGGACACAACTGGAGCCGATGGTGGATGAACTCCAAAGGAAGGAGATTTCCACGATGACAAGAATTGAAAAACTGGTAGACAAGAATGACAACTTGCCTTCTGTGCCGATGTCGTTTAATTCTGCAAAGAAACTCATTGAGGAGAATGAGTATAACGTGGTGGTTTGCGGCGAGGTCAAAAAGGGTAAGAGTTCTCTGCTGAATGCTATAATTGGGCAGGAAATACTGCCAGTCAACAACGAGATTGCCACATCTCAGGTGTTTCGTATCAGTAACAGTGAACAGGAGTCTTTTGAATTGGTCTTTACAGACGGTACACGTCAAGCAATATCAAAGAAAGAACTCTCTCACTATGGCTCACAAGTGGATGCCAACAGAGACGGCGAACCTGTATTTAAAGGACGTTCACTGGCTTTTATTCAAGTAAATGTTCCGATAACGTTTCTCCCGAAAGGAGTGAGTCTAGTTGACACCCCGGGACTGGGTGCATTGTATAAGTCTCATGAGTGGATTACACAGAGTTACTTGCGACATGCAAGTGCCGTAGTATTCGTCTTGGATCCGGAGAGTCCTATTACTGCTCAAGAAAAAGCATTTATCCTTCGTGCCTTGGATGTTACAGAAGATATACTCTTCCTAATGACCAAGATTGACAAGTTTGCTCCTGAGGTATGGGATGCCCAACTTCAAAGGGATGCGTCTTTGTTGGCAGATATCTATGCAGAGAAAGGATGTGTTATGCCGCAAATCATGCCAGTCTCCAGTGTTGGTCTGATGAAAGCTTCCACCAGCAAGGTAGAACAATTGAAAAACATAAGTTTAAAGAACAGCCATTTCCCAGAGTTTAAATCTGAACTTATTAAGATGATGTTCAAGGGAGTTGGCGTTAATCGTACTGCCTTGGCTTTAAAAGAGGCATCTGATCATACTGCCAAGATTCAAAGAATGATTGATGACATGCTGCGTGTGTGCTCCGTTGATAGCAGCAAGGAAGAGAAGCTTATTATTGACAGGATAGAGCATCAGCAAGAAACGCTTCGGCAAAACTGGGGAGCGGAAAGTCAAAGGCGGTCTCAGGTGGTTCAGCAGATAAGCAATGTGTGCCAAGATGTGCATAACGAGGTTAGCTTGTTGGTTAGTGTTAATGGTCCAGTTTATACGGAGTATGCAAACCAAATAGAGGCACTTCGTTCAATGAAGCAGGTAGAGGATTTGTCTAAAACGATGCCTCAATCTGTCATTAACGATGTGTCAATGCAATGGAAAAATATTGCAGCGCAGGCAGAAAGCAAGGTGGCGGCAATTTTGAGTGGTGTCAACACAGCGATAAATAGTATTGGAACAAAAGCTATATGGACACCCAGTGGAGATGTAGAAGTGAGAGAGCTATCGATTTTAGAGAGTCTCAAATGCTATATGATTCCATCGGGAATCGGTATTGGTAGTGCAGTCTTGTTGGAAATTGCGGGTGCTTTTGTCGCTCCCATTGGCACAATCATTGGTGCTGGCGTTGCTCTTGTGAGTTGGCTGTTCGGACGAGGTAATTCTAAGGCAACGGAACTGGAAGATAATAAAAAACAGTTCCGCCAGAAATTGTCCGAACTAATGAATGAGTTGTCTGGCAAGCTTATGGGGGTGGAAAAAGGTGAGAAGTATTCTGTTGTCAGTCAGTTTACGCACGACCTTAATCAGAATGCCCAGCGAGCTGTGCAGGATGCCTTTGAGCGTAAAGAAAGAGAGATGAATAACAATATAGAAAGGGTTGAACGTCAAGCCCGTGAAGACCTGGAGTCAAAGAAAAGAGCAGAAAAGGAGTGGAAGGGCTTGAAGAATAACCTTGATGTTATTATTCGTGAAATAAAAGATATTTCAGAGTTGCAGGAAGACATTCATAGCGCGGTAGCATAGCAATGGAACGAATCGGAATAGATTTTGGAACTTCTTTCAGCACAGTATCGTGGCTCAATCCACAAACAGGTAAGCCAGAGCCGATACTGATTAACGGGAAAGAGAAGATACCCACAATGCTGTATTATCCCCCAGAGGGTGGAGACCCACTTGTGGGAGATGAAGCGTATGCTATCTACGAACAATGCAGAACGACAAACAATCAGGATGAGATAGATGAATATCTAGGTTGTATACGTTCGGACATTAAACGCTCTTTGAGTAAAACAACTAAAGCAGGATGTCTTCCTGACGGGAAAGTTCTCACTTACGTGGATCTGGTGGCAGATTTCCTCAAGTATCTCAAACATGAAGCTGAAACCGGATGTTTTGAGGGCAGAGCAGTCACGGATGTTTGTATCTGCGTTCCGGTTACTCACACGGAAGAAAAACGGGATATTATGCGAGAAGCAGCAAAGAAGGCTGGCTTCAGCCGCGTGGAACTTCTTAAAGAACCCGTTGCTGCCGCTATGGGTTATTCTGCTTCTACAGATTACAAAGGTAAGTCTGTTTTGGTATATGATTTTGGAGGTGGCACGTTTGATGTGGCTTATGTTCGTTTTGATTCGCAGGGAGAGCCGGACATTCAGTTGCCTCCTGACGGTGATGCCAATTGTGGCGGAGAAAATATCGACAGATTGCTGTACGACTTGTGGGAAAAGCAAGTGAAAGCGTCCTCGGGCAGTTCTATTTCCGGGCTGGACGGACTCGTAGATCAGGCGTTCATCAAGACAGATTGTGTCCACCAAAAGGAGACTCTGTGCAGATATTTTATAAAACAGAGCCAATACAAACTCCAAAGTGTTATTAATGGCGGTTTCTATAGCCTTCCTATCACCAAAGATAGTTGGAATGAACTTATCTCTCCGGTAATAGACAAAACAATAAAAGTTACCAAGCGCGTGGTAGATAAGGCAAACGCGGAGAAGCTGAAGATAGACAAAACGATTTTGATAGGCGGCAGTTCAAGGATTCCGTTGGTTGCAGAACACTTGTCAGAAATACTCCCAGCACCTCCGATTGCAGTTCAAAAGGTGGATGTGGCTGTTGCAAACGGTGCTGCCATCTTTATCAATCAGTGCGGCGTTCCCATTCGAAAGTGTTATTGCCGCAGATGCGGACGTGAGCTCAACACGAAAATGCGTTTCTGCCCACAAGACGGTGTGGATAACATACGTTATGACCATAGATTTGACTTGCTGACATGATGGAAAAGACGCTCAATCCCATACAAGATACGAAGGCACTTATACAGTCTGTCATAGCGTTTCTTCAAAAAACGCCTTGGAGAGCCATCTATATAGACCGCCTGGAGATGTTGAAGGAACGATGCGAACAGCCGTGTGAATTGGCGGTTGTAGGTCGTGTGAAAGCAGGAAAGAGCTCGTTTCTCAATGCATTGCTTGGAGAAGACCTTGCAATGGTGGGAACTGCAGAAACGACGGCAACCATCAATTATTTCCGTTACGGACATCCGTTAGATGCCCTGCATCCTGTAAAAGTCATTTGGGAAGACGGACGAGAGGAATGGCAAACGAAAGACTTTCTTGATGGTTTACAGGGAAACACTCCGGAGGTTCTACAAAGAGCAAAAAAGATAGTTCGTTTGGAGTACTTTGTGGATAATCCGATTTTACATGATATTACCTTAGTGGACACGCCGGGAACTGGTGCTTTGGTTAGTGAACACGAAGATCGCACCCAAGATTACCTTTTTGGCGAACGCGAGGCTCTTCGCAAAAGACACAACGACCAATCCATAGCCCTGAAAGAAAAGGCAGATGCGGTAGTTGTCATTACGGAGCGAGTCCCAACATCACAAACAGACCGTCTTGTGGAGAATCTCAGTGCCGAAACTTCTGCGGTTAATGCTTTGGGTGTAATGACAAAGATAGACCTTGAAGAGTCAACTTCGGCTGAAGATTGGACTCGTCGCGGTCAGGAATATTCCAAAATGCTGCGACATCAATTGAGTGCTGTCATACCTGTGTCGGCAGGTGTCTTTCATGCGGTTTCGCGTATGAGTAAAGACGGCGCATTGTCGAGGCTGAAAGATTTATTGGGACGCATTCCTGATGAGCAGTTTGACGAACTGCTGGCTGACAGTAATTTATTCCTAAGTCAGGGAGAAGATGAATGTGCCTTATTTGATTCGTACGGACTTTCCTATGAAATCCGAAAAGAGATGGTGGGAGGCATGGACTACATGGTGTTCCTTCGTGTTGCAAGGGAGTTGAAGCGTTGCAGCATTCAGGAAGCCTCAAAACGTCTTGTGGCATATTCTGGGATGGAGAGTCTCAAGGAATTGCTTGACAGACAGTTCTTCTCCCGTTCAAGAATCATCCGTTGTGCTTCTGTCGCAAGACAAGTGCATGCTATTCTGGACGAGATAAGCAATCATCATCTGTATGGTGTGCGTGTGGAGTCTCGCAACAGAAAGGCTTATCTGCGGTTGGTGGAGGATGCTGATGCAGACAAGGAGATGAAGAAGTCACTTGCCGATTTCATCAGTCGCATGATATGCACGGAAGAGCAATATAAACAGTATGAGAAAGATGTCACGACGATGCTGCGCCGCATAGAGGCTCTTCAGCAGTCGTTCTTTGTGACGGACAACAGGTCGGAGGCACTTATTCTTTTGGAGAGGAAGCATGCTTGTTTCTGTGAGGCTGAGATTGAAGAACTGGAACGTCTGTTTGGTAAATATCCGGACTCGGAACAAAGAAAAGAAAAATCCTATTGTAACAAACGTTGGAACTTCTGGAATGCCCGTCGGCAGCAGGTTTCTGATGTTGAAGTGAAAAGAATTGCAGAGTTGGCAATGGATATATATGGAACCTTATTGTGATGTGAGATGAAATGTAAAGAATATATAAGCAGTTTGGGGCGACGCTGTCGTGAGTGGTTGTGTAGGTTGTTGTGTCCCACGACCCAGAAATACCAACCGAAATTCGTGGAGGCGGGAGGAGAGAACTCTTGTGATTCACTTCTCAAGAATGATGCCTATATCAAGCTTGCAGAACTGTGTTGCGAGATGCATGATGAACTTGACCGCATGAGTCGCCAGTTCTCTGATTCGACAATGCTGAATTTTATTGATATGCAGAAGTCACGCATTCGTGAGGCTCTTATTCTTTCCGGTGCAACAGCTATAGATGAGGAGTCGGTGTTCAGTCTCCTTAGACATAAATCTGTATCCCCGGGTATCGTACGTGACGGGACTCCTATTCAGGAGACGATAGAGCCCGGCATAGCCATTGAAAGCAGAGTAATGATAAAATCCAAAGTAAAAGTATAGCCTTATGAAATGTCCGAAATGTAAACACGAGATACCAGACGATTCTAAGTTCTGTCCAGATTGTCAGTTCAGAATAGACGACAAGGAAGAGCGCATCAAACAACTGATGAAGGAGGCAAAGCAAGCCTATGATGCTGGAGACTACGGACAGTCGCTGATTGCCTATCAGGAAGCTGCCAACCTGGGACATGCAGAGGCTCAGTACATGTTGGCTGTGCAGTATGATAATGGTCAAGGTACTCTAAAAGATCGTCAAACGGCCCATAACTGGTTACTGAAAGCAGCGCAAAACGGACATGTACATGCTCAATATTTTGTTGGTGAACATTATTACTATGGTGAATGTGTGAAACAGGATAAGCAGGAAGCTGCTAAATGGTATCAGAAGGCGGCAAATGCTCAGCATCCCGATGCTGCGTTCAAACTGGGACTATGCTACAAGAACGGAAACGGAGTAGAGCGTGATGATAATCTTGCTCAACAGTATTTCGAAAAAGCTAAGGAACTTGGGAGTGAAAAGTATATGGACTATCTTGCTCAGCAGAGAGAACAGGAATTGATAAAAAGAGCTGCAGATATAAAGGAAGAACTTAATAGTAATGTGCCATGGTTAAGGGGCTGTGCAATTTGTTCTCTAGGCATGATTTTATCCATAATTGTATCTAGTCTGTGTATTTTTTGTTTTTTATCTTGGTTTGGAGTGATTCTTTGTCTCCTATGTATTATATGTGGTGTAAGTATTACAATGCACATAGCAGCCAAAATGGATAATGACGAGTCAAAGAAACGTATAATGAAATGGAAGGAATCTCACCACGATGACCCTGTGTGTAAGTATCTGTAGTATATGATAAAAAATGAGTGTTATGAGTATGTGCATATTTTTCGGGAACGGAATAAACCGTATAAATAAAAATAAAAGTGTTAAATCATGGGAAGAGCTTTTGGTTAGCCTAACAGAAAGTAAAAATACACTTTTGGATGGCGTTCCAAACACTCTTCGGTATGAACATAAAATATCTTTAATGTATAATAAAAATAATCAGAATACTGAAGACACAGTTGAGAAGGAGGCAAAAATAAAGATTGCAGAGGCAATGAAGAAATATCCAAAGAACAAAATCTATGACATGCTTGCTTCTTTGCCTGTTGTAGATTACATGACGACGAACTACGACTCTGCTTTCGAGAAGGCATTGAATGATATTGGGTTCGATGTAAGTACGTCTTATTCCGGTGATATGTCAGAAAAAAGGTTTAGCATACACAGATATAAAAAGTTTACTGATAGAAAAGGAAATATAAAAAGGTTATGGTACGTTCACGGGATATGCGAAAAGCCGAGAAGTATTATGCTTGGATATGACCAATATGGAGGACAACTTCAGAAGATAGGAGAGTATATAAACGGGAAATATAAGATAAATAAAACAATCATTCCTGGGATTAAAGATAAACTTTCTCCCAGAGGTAATTTTGATGACAGTTCTTGGATAGAATTATTTTTTAATAGCGATGTCCATTTCATTGGCTTTGGGCTTCCATACGACGAAATTGATTTGTGGTGGCTGCTGTGTAGGAGAAGTAGGCTTAAGAAATATCATCCGGATTACAACATTACAAATAAGATTGTCTTCCATGATACAATTGCCAATAAAACAGATACTAGTGCAAAGAAAAGACTTTTAGAGAGTTTGGATGTGAGATATTGTCCACACCTAGTTTTGGGTAAGGATTATTCTCCAGCATACAATGAAATTATAGAGGAGATAAAGTGAGGATTGTAAAGAAAAATAGGAAGCACAATCATTAAAAAGCTATTTGGGAAGAAATAGGGGAGAGGAGGTAAGATGTATGATGTAAGTCCTTCGACGGACTCAGAAACCAGTAAGATGGCTGATGTGTGAGGACACTAATTTATGCTTGTCCGTAATGTCCGCAATGTCCGTTGGAAATGTCTTTTCCTGATTTCGGTTGACAGTTTTTTGCTCTTTTCCTGAGTTGGTTGTCAGTTGTTTTCCTGATAAGGTTTACACTTTACTGTTTTCGTTGACATCGTTCCTGATGGGGTTGACATTTTT